>Ga0182014_10001894_pt1 | contig 27288 bp, 22 predicted proteins | sample 612S2DmetaG_FD_120489 | JGI IMG/M metagenome (GOLD analysis project Ga0182014, IMG submission 120489) | Permafrost microbial communities from Stordalen Mire, Sweden - 612S2D metaG | ecosystem: Environmental > Terrestrial > Soil > Wetlands > Permafrost | place: Sweden: Stordalen | collected... | reverse complement strand
CCGTTTTGCCTGACTCATGGGAACGCATCCAAACCCGCGTATGAACTCGAGACCGCCGCTCGAAAACCAGCGTTTTGACGTGATCGTGATTGGCGGCGGAATCAACGGAGTCGCCATTGCGCGGGAGTGTGCGCGAGCGGGACGACGCACCTTGCTGGTCGAGCAACACGATTTCGCGGCCGGTACGACCAGCCGCTCGACCCGGATTATTCACGGCGGGTTGCGCTATCTCGAACACGGCGATATTGGCCAGGTGCGGGAATCTTTGCGCGAGCGGCAGTGGTTGCTGCAGCGGTATCCGCACTTGGTCCATCCGTTGCAGTTTCTGTTGGCCCTGGATGGCAAGAGCCGCCGCAGCGCGCTCGCCGTGCGCACTGGGTTGTGGCTTTATCGAAGGATGGGGCACGCAAGGATGAGGGTTGATGAAAGCCGCGCAGAACTGACCCGGCTCGAGCGTTTGCTGGATAAGGGCCGGCGATTCTCGCTTTTTGCTTTCGACGACGCGCAGTGCGAATTTCCGGAGCGCTTGGTTGCGGAATGGCTGGTGGAGGCGATCGAGGCCGGCGCCGTGGCCCGCAATCACACGCAGATTCTGGCTGTGGAGATTCACCATGGGCGCGCTACCGGGGCGTTGCTGAGAGATCAGCGTAGCGGCAAAGAGGAGCATGTCGAGGCCACCTGGGTCATCAACGCCACCGGGCCATGGGCAGACAGCATTTGCCAGAGTTCAAACATTCGCACCGGGAACCCCATGGTTGGAGGGGTGCGCGGCTCGCATATCGTGCTGCCGAGGTTTGCCGGCGCGCCCAAGGGGGCGGTGTATACCGAGGCCGTCGATCGGCGTCCGATCTTCGTAATCCCATGGAACCAACAGTTGCTCGTGGGGACGACCGAGGTTCTCGACCGGACCGATCCCGCCCGGGTGCAGCCGTCGGCGGATGAGATCAATTATCTGCTGCAGTCTTTGCTCCATTTGTTTCCCGGAGTGAGGCTATCGCGGGACGACATCCACTATTCGTTTGCCGGGGTGCGGCCGCTTCCCTTCTCGCCCCAGAACAACCCATCCGATGTAAGCCGGAAACACTATCTCCACGACCACAGGGGAGACGGCGCCGCGCAGCTGATCTCCGTGATCGGAGGGAAATTGACCACGGCGGGCAGCCTGGCGCGCGAGTGTGCGGCGAAGATTGGACTAAAAACCACGCCGCTGACGATTGCCATTGCTTCCGAAGAAAGCATTGGGCCGATGATCGAGCAGTGGGTAATCGAGGTCGCGGAGGCAGGCGGGATTAGGGTCGACGCGGCCCGGGGCATCGTCGAATGGTATGGAAAGCGTGCCTTGGCAGTGGCTCGCAGGGCACATGGCAGTGCGGAGATGCGCGCTCCGTTGTGTCCGCACTCGACGCACATAGTGGCCGAGGCCGTCCATGCCTTCAGCCATGAATGTGCGGGTACGCTGGCGGATGTACTGCTGCGGCGCGTACCGGTGGCCTTGGGTGCGTGCTGGTCATCGTCGTGCGGCCGGGAAGCTGCATCGCGCATTGGGGCTGTCATGCAATGGAGCGAGGAGCGCACAGCCGCGGAACTGGAAGGCTTCGAGAAAGAACGCGATGGATTTCTGCGGAAGGCGTCTCAGGCGGGGGCTGCTCTTGAAGCCAAAGCATAGAGCCCCGCTCTATCTCACTCTTTAGCTGGAGCGCCCCTCTTCGGTTCACAAAACGTCTTCACCAGCAGTTCGGTATCGTCGGAGATGATGCCGTCAACTCCCCAATCGGCAAAACGCAGCATCGCCTCGCGGTCATTCACGGTCCACGTCAATAGCGTTTTGCCTGCGCTGTGGACCTCCTTTACCAGCTTGCGCGTTACCAGGGAGTTATGAGGAATGACGTACTCCACGTTCAATTCGCGCCAGCCCGCAAGCTGTCCTGCTTTGTCGCAGATGATTCCAATCTGAATCCTCGCGCTGCGCGTCTTCAGTTCCATCACGACTTCGGGCAAAAAGGAAGAAACCACGTAGTCTTCTTCAACCCTGTGTTCGCGCAGTGAGTTGAGCACCTTCGATTCCAGGCCCGGGACCTTAAGTTCGATATCAAGAAACGCCCGCTGATTGTAGCGCTTCAGCACGTCCTCGAGGAGCGGGAGATGAAGCAACTGATCGGCAGTTGCCTGGGAGACGGCGATGCCCTCGACCTTGGGGTCATGACAAACCACGGAGCGCCCGCAGCCGGTTAGACGCACGTCGAACTCGAAACCGTCGCATCCGTGTTCGAGAGCGAGATCGAAGGAAGCCGGGGTGTTCTCTGGGACTGATGGAGACACACGCGTACCCCGGTGACCGAGTAGTAGGGGAAGGTCGGACACTGGGCGTAATCTTAACTCGATTGTCCAGTGCTTGGACAAGAAAATTATAGGCCCGTCAAAAAATTTACATTCGGTGAAAGTTCTTGCACAAAGGTAGAAGGTCCGTTTCTCAAGGCAGCTAGTCCAGATCGAAATCGCGGATTGGTTTGCCGGTGTCCGGAGATTCTTTGGCTTTCTTGACCGCTTCCTGGAATTTCTTTTCCAGGAGGTCTCCGGCGTGTTTCTGGGCTTCCACCGATTGCCGGAAAATGGATTCGCGGCGGCTGTCCTGCTCTTTCATGGCCTTGGCAGCTGCCTCAAAATCATTAAACATCTTGGGCTTAACGGCAGCCGTATGGGCGATCACACCCTTGGCCGTAGGATCGACCTTCAGCACCGCACCGCAGCACGGGCAAGTTACGTCGAAAGCCGAACTATTCTCCGCCATAGAGGAAATCATAGCGCAAATGCCGACCCCTTGATCGAGAAACTCAATGAGGCTGGATCTTGATGGGAAAGATGTGGAAGATAGACAGCATTTCCCAGCCCAGGAGGACCACAGAAACCACGGTGACCGTGATGGCGAGAATCTCGCCAAACTGAAGGTTGCTGCGGCGAGGCTCCAAGCGTCTGGCGACCAAGCCTAGAATATTCAGGGTCGCGAAGCCAAAGACCAGCACCCAGAGGATGTTGTAGACGTTCTCCCTTTTGCCGGAGTACTGATCGGAAGACTGAAGCACGCAGAGCAGCAACGACTGGAGGGCAACAAGGCCGGGTCGCAGCAAGCTGCGTGAGTTAGCGCGTGCCAGTGCAATGGCAAGGGACGAGATCATGAATGTGGCTGTTCCTCCCGGGCGAGTTTCCGATCCCTCTGAAAAGGACGATCTTACCCTTTTTTGCGCGAGAAAGTCAGCGTGAAAGCTGGGTTACTCTCCTGCGTCCGGCCAAGCCGTGCTTTATAATAGAGAGATTCCGTATCCCCTCCGAGGCGGCCAGAGCACCCAACGGCGCGGAAATCAAGCAGTCACGAGGATCGCTGGGGTTGGGTACGGACCGGCGCTTACGATATCCCAGTACCGATATTTCATAACTGATGTCCACGGAAACCATTGTTGTTCGCGGGGCGCGAGTTCACAACCTCAAAAACATCGACTTTGAGATTCCGCACAACTCCCTTACGGTGGTCACCGGAGTTTCGGGATCGGGCAAGTCTTCGCTTGCCTTCGACACAATTTATGCGGAGGGTCAGCGCCGCTATGTAGAATCGCTTTCCGCCTACGCCCGCCAGTTCCTGGAGCGCATCGAGAAGCCGGATGCCGACGTCATCGACGGAATCGCGCCCGCCGTGGCCATCCGGCAGAAAAACACCACCCGAAATCCTCGCTCGACGGTTGGCACCGCAACTGAGATCTACGACTATCTGCGCCTGCTCTTCGCCCGCATCGGCCGGACCTACTGCCTGCAGTGCGGCAAGCAGGTTAAGAAAGATACGGTCGACGAAGTTGCCGAGGCTGTGCTGAGCCTGAGTGAAGGCACCCGGCTCAATGTGCTTTTCCCGCTGCAGAGGGTAGAACTCAAGCCGACGATCGGGCTGGACGCGCCACTCGACGCAACCAAGCGCAAAAGCAAGAAGAAGGCGAAGACGGATTCGAGTAATCTTCCGTCCGATCAGCTCAAGGCCCGGCTGCTCGATCTCCGCACTCGCGGCTTCAACCGGCTTTATCAAAGCGGGCAGATCTTTGAGTTCTCCACGCCCGAATCATTGCTGAATATTAGCTTCGCGGAGCCGGTTTTTCTGCTCGTGGATCGCCTCACCGTCTCGGCCGACTCCCGCGCACGAATCGTGGATGCGGTTGAGATCAGTTATCGCGAGTCCGGCGAAGTTATCTTCGAGACCGCTCCGCGTGAAGGGCAGGCTTCTGAAAGATTGCGTTTCTCCCAGCGCTTCGAATGCAAGGCCTGCAATATTCGCTACGAGGAACCAGAACCGCGGTTGTTCTCGTTCAACAATCCCTACGGTGCATGCCCGCGCTGCCAGGGATTCGGAAACACGATTGACTTCGATTTGAACCTTGTAATTCCCGACAAATCACTAACGTTGAATCAAGGGGCAATCGAACCTTGGACCAAACCCAAGTACCGCTCTCTGTTTACCGACCTGAAGCGCTTCGCCCGCCAAGCCGACATCCCCTTGGATGTGCCCTGGAACGAACTGGATCGTGAGCACCAGCGATTGCTCATCGAAGGCGAAGGCCGCTTTCTGGGAGTACGTGGTTTCTTCAACTACCTTGAGCGGAAGAAGTACAAGCTTCACGTACGCGTATTCCTCAGCCGATACCGGGGATATTCCGTTTGTTCTACCTGTGGCGGAGCCCGCCTGCGTACGGAGGCGCGGCAGGTGAAAATCAATGGCAAGAATATCTGCGACGTATGTTGCATGACGGTCGAAGCCGCGTCGAAATTCTTTGAAGCGCTTGAACTGACCGACCAGGAGAAGGGTATCGCCGAGCGGTTGCTGCTGGAAATCCGCGAGCGCCTGCGCTTCCTGAATGAAGTGGGGCTGGAGTATTTAACGCTCGACCGGCTGGCGTCCACTCTGTCCGGCGGCGAAGCGCAACGCATTCAACTGGCCACCTCGCTGGGCTCGCGCCTGGTAGGAACGCTCTATGTGCTGGATGAGCCTTCCATCGGACTGCATAGCCGGGATACGCATCGCTTGATCAAGATCCTGCATAATCTGCGCGACCTGGGCAACACGATTCTGGTGGTCGAACATGACCGCGACGTAATGCAGGCTTCGGACACCATTCTCGACCTCGGACCGGGCGCCGGAGAAAATGGCGGCAAGGTGATTGCATCTGGGACCTACGAGCAGATCCAAAAGATGCCTGCCTCGCTGACCGGGCGCTATCTCTCCGAAGAGCTGCACATCCAGATACCGGGTGTTCGCCGCAAGCCCGGATCGCAGCAAATCAAGATTTACGGCGCTCGCGCCCACAACTTGAAACGCATCAACCTGGAAGTTCCGCTGCGGATGCTGGTGGCGATTACCGGCGTCTCGGGTTCCGGAAAATCCACGCTGCTGCACGACGTGCTCTACCAGGCGCTGTCCGCCGCGAAGAAACAGCCGAGTGCAGGTCCCGCCGCGGCTTCCTCATGGGACCGCGTAGATGGGGCGGAATTCATCGACGAGGTTGTTTTGGTGGATCAATCCCCCATCGGACGCACCCCGCGCTCTAACCCGGTCACTTATATCAAGGCCTTTGACGGCATCCGCGATCTGTTTGCTTCCCTGCCCGAGGCCAAGAAACGCGGGTTCACCGCCGGGCATTTCTCCTTCAACATTCCCGGCGGACGCTGCGAGACTTGCCAGGGCGACGGGACGGTCACGGTGGAAATGCAGTTTCTGGCGGACGTGGAACTCATCTGCGAAGAGTGCAAGGGCGCGCGTTACAAACCGCAGGTTTTGGAAGTTCGTTATCGCGGGAAAAATATCCACGAAGCATTGAATCTTACAGTAAAAGAAGCCCTGCAGTTCTTTTCCGGCGTGCCCAAGATTGTCGAGAAACTGCGCGTGCTGGAAGAAGTAGGTCTCGGTTATTTGCGGCTGGGGCAGTCGGCCACAACCCTGTCAGGTGGCGAGGCACAGCGGATGAAGCTCGCGGCTCATCTGCAGCCAGCCGCGCGAGAGTCGAGACGGCCATCCCACTCAGCGGACGAGCCTCGCCGCAGGCGGCACATCCTGTATATTTTCGATGAGCCCACCACCGGGCTGCATTTTGACGATATCAGCAAACTACTCTCCGCTTTCCGCCGTCTAATCGATGCAGGGGGCTCAATCCTGGTGATTGAGCATAACCTCGAAGTGATCAAGACCGCGGATTGGGTGATCGATCTCGGTCCGGAAGGCGGAGAGCGCGGAGGCTACATCGTCGGTTCTGGTCCGCCGGAAGCGATTGCCAACTTGCCCAATTCGTACACCGGAAAATTTCTGGCACCTATACTGAACGGAAATGGATCATCCCGGAATGGCGGCAAATAACCGAATCCGGCTGGCGCTGCTCGTTGCGGGCTTCTGCCTCGGCGCAATCGCCTCTGCACAAAACACCGGCCAGACGGTGCGCCATCACAAGGTGGTTGAGCAGGATTCGTCCGTCCCCTCTGAGCTCACGGAAGCCGAAAGCGCCATCGAGAAACGCGACTATGCTTCCGCTGAGCCACTCTTGAAAAATGTGGTCGCCGCCGATCCGGGCAACTTTCAAGCCTGGTATGACTTGGGATTTGTCTACAACGGGCTAGGAAACGCCGCGGAGTCCATTGCTGCTTACCGTAAATCGGTAGCTGCCAAGCCCGATACCTTCGAATCCAATCTGAATCTTGGACTACTGCTGGCGAAAATGGGCCAACCCGATGCCGAGCAGTTCCTGCGCGCAGCGACCACGCTAAAGCCCACCGCCAATGTGGATGAAGGCCACGCTCGTGCCTGGTTGTCCCTGGCGCATGTTCTGGAAACCGCCAAGCCCGACCAAGCCATCGAAGCGTATCAACACGCCGCGGCCCTCGACCCCAAGGATCCGAGGCCTCACCTTTCGGCCGGGTTGCTGCTGGAAAAAGAAAGCCGCTTCGCTGATGCCGAGCAAGAATACAAGCAGGCTCTGGTCCTCGACCCCGGCTCCGCGGATGCTTTAGCCGGCATGGCAAACATTTACATGCGTGGACAGCGCTTCGCGGACGCCGAGGCTATGCTGGACAAGCTGATTTCTATGCACCCGGACGATCTGCCGCCCCGGTTGCAACTCAGCCGCATTCTACTCATACTCGGGAAGACCGACGAAGCAATCGCCGAACTGCAGGCGGCGCAGAAGCTTGATCCCTCAAATCGCAATGTGCAGCACGACCTCGGCGATCTTTACCTCCAGGATAAGAAATACGATCAGGCAGAAGCACTTTACCGCTCGATGCTGGCCGCGGACCCGGACAACGCTCAACTCCATCATTCCCTCGGCGTAGCCCTTTTGAAGCAGCGCAAGTATCCCGATGCGCAACAGGAACTGCTGACCGCGGTGAAAATCAAGCCCGATTTCGGCGAGGCCTACGGTGATTTGGCGATGGCCGCGGATGAGAACAACAACTACGAACTCGCGATCAAGGCTGCGGATGCGCGCGCCAGATTTCTACCCGAGATTCCGGTCAGCTATTTTCTTCGTGCCAGCGCGTACGATCACTTGCGCGACTATAAAATGGCGGCACAGAATTATCACAAATTTCTCGAACTGGCGAAGGGGCAGTATCCTGATCAGGAGTGGCAAGCGCGGCATCGCCTGATCGCGATCGAGCCGAAGAAGTAAACCTATGCGTTTCCAGATTCTAATGAGCGCGGTTCTTCTGGCGACTTCATTTCAGGCATTCGCCTCGAAGCCGGAAACTGTGCCGGAAATGATCGCGCGCGCGGAAGCGGCCAAGCTTGAAGATCGTCCCGCGTTGTTCGTCGAAATCGCCTGGCGCCAACTCAGGTCTGCCGACCAGTTATACACCGTCGGTAAAGTTGAGGACGCCCAGACTGACCTGAAAGACGTGGTGAGCTGTTCGGAAAAGGCGCACGACGCTTCCATCCAGTCGGGCAAGCGGCTTAAGAATACGGAGATCGAGTTTAGAAAAATGGCGGCCAAGTTGCGAGACATCAAACGCAGCTTGAACTTTGACGATCAAGCACCCGTGCAAGCCGCGGCCGATCGCCTGGAGAACTTGCGCACCGATCTTCTGTCGCACATGTTTGGCAAGGGAAAATGATTTCTGCCTCGGGCAAACTCGCGCGCGTTGTTTTGACGATATCACTGCTCTCGACTGCCTGGGCCCAGCGGCGCCGCGACCCGCTGAATCCGCCGGAAGCTGACCAGTTGCGCGACGCCGCCCAGGAACCCAGCGAGCGTCTTAAGCTGTACATCGAGTTTGCCCGCACCCGCCTGGCCTCGCTGGAACAGATGCGCGCCGATCCCAAGATCACCGACCGTGCTCAGCAGACCCACGACCGGCTGCAGAACTTTCTCGATGTCTATGACGAGATGAATGACAACATCGATACTTTTGTTGAGCGCAAGGCGGATCTGCGCAAACCTTTGAAGGCAGTCATCGAAGCCGACACCGAGTTTCAGTCCAAGCTCCGGGCGCTGAAAAGTTCGCTCGACGCAGACAAGAACGAGATCAAGCAATATGATTTCCTGCTTACCAGCGTGGTGGAGACCGTCGACAGCAGCCTGGTGGACCATCGGCAATTGCTGAACGAACAAGAAGAAGCAGCCAAGCACAAGAAGAAGTGAAACCCGTTCGTGCTAATCTGAACCCAAGGTGAGAGACGAGCTTCTCCACATCTTCCAGGAAACCTATCGTGAACTGCACCCGCGCAAGCCCATGCCGGAGTTGGCGGTTGAGTTCTTCGCCTTTGTGAACATCAACAACACCATCCGCATGCGGGAGGGGAAGTTGTTTGTCCGCCTTTCGGACCTGCTGGAAGGCGCGCCAGAGGCGGTGTTGCGCGCCCTTGCACACATTCTTCTAGCCAAGATATACCGCAAACCGATCGAGCGTACGTGCGCGACCCGTTATCGCCGCTATATTTCCGGGCAGGATATCGCGAGGAAAGCTCATCTCGTTCGCCAGATGCGGGGCCGCAAGCGAATCGAAAGCGCCCAGGGACGAACCTACAATTTGGAGAATATTTTCGACGACCTGAACACCCGATTTTTCTTCGGCCTGCTGGGCCGGCCGCGGATGACCTGGAGCCGCGATCACGCCCGCAACCGGCTCGGCCACTACGATCCTGCCCACAATGCCATCGTCGTGAGCCGCGTCTTCGATCACCCGCGGGTTCCCCGCTACGCTGTGGAGTACATCGTTTATCACGAAATGCTGCACTTGAAACATCCCGTGAAACTGCGCGGTAGCCGCCGCTGTGTGCATTCCACGGAATTCCAGGCTGAAGAAAAGCTGTTCCCTCACCTGGACCGAGCCAGAGCTTTTCTCAAGCACCTGTAATCTATATTCAACCAGATTGTCATTCCGAGCGTAGCGAGGAATCTGCAGTCTCTTTGGACTCGCGAAAGTGCAGCTTTCTCCCACCAAAAGCGGCGCTCGAACGCCGACTAAAGGTGACTTAGATCACAATCACTGGTGATATCGCGCGTTGACGCCGCCGTCGGCGGAAGATTATCCTAGATAATGAAATTGAAATTCATTTTCAAGATCGCCACTTCACAAATAGAGGCTAGTTCTTAGATGTTTGAAGCATTCATCGTTACTTTGCGAGAAGGGGTCGAAGCGGCCCTGATCGTCGGAATCACCCTGGCGTATCTCGCCAAAATCAATCGTCCGGACCTGCGCAAATCCGTCTATGCGGCCTTGGTCTCCGCCTTTGTAGGAAGCCTCGGCGTCGCCTTCCTGCTTTCGCGTACCCGCTGGAATCAAGACATTTTCGAAGGATGGGTCATGCTGGCCGCTGCCTTCTTCGTCATCACCATGATTGTTTTTATGATGAAGACGGGCCGCAAACTCAAGGGCCAGATCGAAGGCAAGGTCGGGCTGCTGGCGGGCGAGGACGCATGGTTCGGGCTCTTTCTATTCGTCTTCCTAATGGTATTGCGCGAAGGAGTGGAAACCGTTCTGATTCTTTCCGCAGTCTCCCTGAATTCGACCGAACTGCTCAGCTTTCTGGGAACGTTTCTAGGCGTTGTCGTCGCCGTGCTATTCGGCGTGATGTTCGTCAAAGGAAGCGTCCGGATCAATCTGCAAAAGTTCTTCCGCGTGACCACTGTGATTTTGTTCTTCGTGGCGGCGCAACTCGTGATCTCCGGACTGCACGAGCTTTCCGAAAACGGCGTGCTTCCCTCCTCCAAGGCGGAAATGGCCATTATCGGCCCCATCGTGCGCAACGATCTATTCTTTTTCATCACGATATTCGCTCTGGCTGCTCTCATGGTGTTGTTCGAGGTCAAGCGGCGCCAACCGGGAACATTGCCAACTTCCCCTGCTGAAAAACGCAAGGCAGTCTGGACCGCGCGCCGCGAGCGCTTGTGGATGGCTTCTGTCTATGCCAGTTCTTTCGTATTTATCGCCCTCGTCACCGCCGAGTTCATCTACGCCAAGAGTGTGAGCGCGCTGTCGCCGGCGACCGAAGTCACTTTTGTGAACGGACAAGTCAGCATTCCGCTCACCCAGGTGATGGACGGCGATTTGCATCGCTTCTCCGCCCAGGAAAACGGCACGACCGTCCGCTTCTGGCTTTATCAGAAGCCGGACGGCAAAATTGCCACGGTTCTGGATGCCTGCGAAATCTGCGGCGCCGTAGGCTTCTACAAGGGACCGACCGGCGTAATTTGCAAGAACTGCGCCGCCCCCATCAATCCGCAGTCGGTTGGGATGCCCGGCGGATGCAATCCCATTCCGCTCAAGGCGCAAGTCACATCCGACGCGGTCATCATTCAGGAAGCGGACATCGCGGCGAGAAGCCACATGTTCCAGCAATAGCCATGTTCGGACGTCTGGTCTACGAATCGTTCCGGCGGCAAAAACGCCGCAAGCTGCTGGCCGGAGTTGCGATCACTCTAGGCGTGGCCGTCGCCACCGCGATGATCGCGGTGGCTACCGACATTGGCGACAAGATCAGCCGCGAACTGCGCAGTTATGGCGCGAACCTGATCGTGACTCCGCAGGAAGATACTCTCGATGTTCAAATCGGAGGCGTCGATCTGAAGCCGCCTAGCGACGGCGCTTACCTCAGCGAAGCCGATCTGCCTAAAATCAGAGGCACGTTCTGGCATCACAATATCGTAGGCTTCGCTCCCATGCTGCCAGTAGGCGTTCGTGTGAGCGACGGTGCTGATGCCAAGAACCTCACTTTGCTGGGAACCTACTTCTCAAAAAAGCTTAGCTTCGGCAAAGAAGATTTTGTTACTGGAGTGCGTATCACACATCCCTGGTGGAGGGTGCAAGGAGCATGGCCCGACGATAATTCCCCGGACGTGCTGTTAGGCGAAAGCCTGGCAGCAAAACTCGGGCGTAAGGCAGGAGATGAAATCGAAATCGCGGGTCAACAGCACCGCATAGCTGGGATACTTTCTACCGGCGGAGCGGAAGACGACCAAATCGTCGCTCCCCTCGCGCTGGCCCAAGAGATTCTGGGCAAGCCCGGCGCCGTGCGGCGTCTTTACGTCAGCGCGCTGACCAAGCCAGAGGATGCGCTCTCCCGCCGCGATCCCAAGACGATGAATCCGGAAATGTTCGACCGCTGGTATTGCTCGCCCTATGTAGCCTCGATTGCCTACCAGTTGCAGGAGGCGATTCCGCATTCCCACGCGGAACAGATTCGCCAAATTGCGCAGAACGAGGGCACCGTGCTCTCCCGGATTAAAGGCCTAATGCTGCTGGTGACGCTGGCAGCGCTGTTCGCCTCCGCACTTGCCGTCTCCGCTGCTATGGCCACGGCCATTTTTGAGCGGCGCACCGAAGTAGGCCTGATGAAGGCCTTAGGCGCCGGCAATATTTCAGTCGCAGCGCTGTTCTTCGCCGAGGCCTTGCTCCTCGCGTTGATGGGCGGCGTCGTGGGTTTTGCGGGAGGCGCACTGCTCGCCCGTCAGATTGGCCGCTCCATTTTTGACTCTCAAATCACGATTGAGCCGGTTCTCTTCCCTATCATTTTGGCCATCGCCGTGATCGTGACTTTTGCCGGCAGCGCGATGGCGATTCGCCGCGCGGTGAAATTTGATCCCGTCTACGCGCTGCGAGGTGAAGCATGAGTTCACATCGGAACTCAGATGTGGCCAACCGTCGTGCCGACAAACCCCATACATCGATGTTTCTGCGTATGCTGATGCGCGCAGCCGTGCTCCGTCGTGGGCGCGCTGCATCCGCCTTGCTGGCAATGGTGGTCGCTGCAGCCGTAGCCACCACCATGCTCAATCTCTACGTGGATGTGCAAGCCAAGCTGCGCAAGGAGTTCCGCAACTATGGCGCCAACATCGTCGTGGTCGCGAGAGATGGCCAAGCGCTGCCTGCCGATGCTCTCGATAAAGTTGAATCCGCGGTGGCTGGACACGGCCTTGCCGTCCCCTTTGCGTATGTTGTCGCCCGCACTGCCGATGGCCAGTCCGTCGTAGTTTCCGGGACCGATCTCGATCAGGTGCGCAAGCTGGACAGTTGGTGGTCGGTTACTGCGTGGCCCAACGCTTCGCAAGATGCGCTCGTCGGGGTGCGCGCAGCTGCTGTGGTCAGCCCACAAGGTAAACCGTTCGACCTCAGTTTTCAGGAACACACCATCCACCTCAACCCCGCGGGAACCCTCCGGACCGGAGCGTCGGAAGACAGCCACATCTATCTTTCGTTGAAAGATTTCGAAAGCTGGACTGGCGTGCAACCTTCGACCATCGAGATTGCGTCCTCCGGCTCATCGGAAGAAGTCAGCGCTCTGATTCAAAGACTGTCGCAGGCCCTCCCCGCTGCAGAGGTTCGTCCCATCCGTCAAATCATGGAAGGCGAAGCCCGCGTGCTGGGAAAAACTCGCGCTACCCTGGCAGCCGCTGCTGCTCTAATCATCGCGACCGCAGCTCTGTGCGTCCTGTCCACATTAATAGGATGGGTGTTTGACCGACGCCGCGACTTTGCCATCATGAAGGCTCTGGGCGCCTCCGAAAGGCTGATCAGTGGGTTCTTCGCTGCCGAAGCCGCCGCTTTGGGAGCCGTCGGTGCGATCCTCGGCTTTGGCATTGGCGTGGGAGTTGCCGCATGGATCGGCAGGGTGAACTTCCATGCGCCCGTCGTACCACGTTTCAACATCCTGCCCATCGTTTTCGCGGGCAGCATCGCGGTCGCCCTGATTTCAGCCGTGCTTCCAATTTTTCTGTTGCGGCGAGTACAACCCGCTATGATCTTGAGAGGGGAGTGAGATGATCAAGCTCAAAAACGTCAGCCGCCTTTATCCCGCGAAGGCCGAGGCCAATGGCGGTGTCATTCGCGCCCTCGACAATTTTTCCCTGAACGTCGATCCCGGCGAGTGGATTACGATCATGGGGCCGTCCGGGTCGGGCAAGTCGACGTTAGTTAACTTGATCGGCTGCCTGGATCGCCCGACTTCTGGCGAGATTTGGCTTGACGGTGAAGATGTCGCCAACATTTCGCCGAACGAATTGAATCGCGTGCGTGCGGAAAAAATTGGTTTCGTGTTTCAGCAGTTCCACCTGATTCCCTATCTCACGGCCCTTGAAAACGTGATGCTGGCCCAGTATTTCCATAGCATGACTGACGAACAGGAAGCGCTTGAAGCCCTGCAGCGCGTGGGATTGAAGGACCGGGCGAACCACGTCCCCTCCCAGCTTTCCGGCGGCGAGCAGCAGCGCGTCTGCATTGCGCGTGCCTTGATCAACGATCCCAAGATCGTGCTTGCCGACGAGCCCACGGGAAACCTCGACGCCGCGAACGAAGAGATCGTCCTGCGCCTGCTGCGTGAACTGCACCAGCAGGGACGCACAATCGTTATGGTGACCCACGACCCCGTCGTCGCCCGCCTCGCCGACCGCCGCATAGAACTGCACCACGGCAAGATCGCTGTCCAGGAAGTTTTTTCCATGGCCGACGAAGAACAATTCGACGAGGTTCTGGAAGAACTTTGGGCACTGGCGGAAAACGGCGAGATCGCCGAAGTCGGCCGCATGGAAGTACACGGAGCGCTTCCGGTAAGCATCGCAGTGGAAAAAATGATTGCCCTGGGCTTAGTCACCGCGAAGCCGCATCCGCCCGAACCCCATGACCACAAACCGTTCGTCAATCCCTGCCACGACGCATTGAAACCGGCAGGAGTTTCGACCGGGGACGGCACCCTGATCGTGGAATTTACCCCCCGCGGCCGCCAGCGCGCCGCCGACATCATTCGCCGGCATCGCCTTGCTGAGCGCCTGTTCACCGACAGTCTTGCCATGGACAGCGAAACTGAAATCGAGCAGCAAGCCTGCAAGTTCGAGCACATCCTCTCGCCCGAAGCCACCGACAAGATATGCGCATTCCTTGGCCACCCGCGCACCTGCCCGCACGGCGCGCTGATCCCGCCAGGGCCCTGCTGCGGCAAGTCCAGAGACTTCGCCGGTGTCACCTTGGCAACTTCCGAGCGACCGGTCTGACCTTTCATGATCGCGCGCAGAACTTGCATCGGCGTTTTCGACTCCGGCTTTGGCGGCCTGACGGTCCTCAAAGCTTTGCTTCGACTCATTCCCGATGCAGACTACCTGTATTTCGGCGATACCGCCCGCTTGCCCTATGGCTCGAAATCGGCGGAAACCGTGGCCAGATACGCCGTTGGCGCAGCACACTATCTTGAGCGGGAGGGCGCACAGACACTGGTAATCGCCTGCAACACGGCCACGGCTCTGGCTTTGGACAAAATTACCCAAGCAGCGAATATTCCAGTTGTAGGCGTGATCGAACCGGGCGCGGACCGGGCTGCCGGAGAGAGTTTGAACAAGAAGGTTGTCGTCATCGGCACCGAAGCGACCGTCAGCAGCCATGCTTATTTGAAGGCACTGGAAGCTCGCGGGGTGGAGGCCAGAGAAAAAGCCTGCCCTTTGCTAGTGCCGCTGGTGGAGGAAGGCTGGATCGATCATCCGGTAACCGAAGAAGTGGCCCACATTTACCTCAAAGAGGCCTTCGCCGATGAATTCAAGTCGGCGGATGTGCTTCTACTGGGCTGCACTCACTATCCGCTCATCCAACCAGTGCTGCACCGCGTCGCTCCCAAGCACGTGAAGATCGTCGACTCCGCCGATGCCACCGCCGATGCCGTCGGCAGACTGCTGCGTCGCACTCCGCTGCCCTCTGCGCCAGAACCAGAGCGCCGCAAATTGCCTCGCCTAAAATGTTTCGCGACCGATTCGGCGGAAAAATTCCGCCGTCTCGGTGCACAGTTCCTCGGCCATCCCATTGATAATGTGCAGCACGTCGATCTGCCCGAGTAATCCGCAAATCCAATCCCAGTGGACTCCCGCGTCTCAGCCTTCGAGTTGGGCCGCATGACCCGGAGTTAGAAGCGGTGCCCCGGCGAAACAAAAAATGGCCACGATTTCTCGTGGCCTCTTTTCCAAAGCAACTTCGAATCAGTACAACCGGAAAGTTACTTCCACGTTAATCTGCACGGCCACCGGCTTGCCATCCTTCATCGCAGGTTCAAACTTCCAGGTTTTCACCGCTTCCATGGCCTTCTCATCCAAGCCGAGACCCAGCGTCCGAGCCACTCGAATGTCACGCGCACGACCGTCCGGGCCAACGATCAGCCACAGAACGCATGTACCCTGATATTTGGCTTTCCGCGCTTCCTCCGAGTATTCCGGATCAGGCGCATAAATTGCCTTGGGTGCGGATACCCCGCCACCTACTTTAAACGCCCCGCCACCGGTGCCACCGCCGTGGCCGGGACCGAAACCGGGTCCTTCACCCGAGCCCACGCCTCCGCCGTTTCCCGAGCCAATCCCGCCGCCCGAACCGGTGCCATTTGATGGCGGACCGTTGGGCAAGCGCGACATGGGATCGCCCAGGTTCGGCATGTTGTTCAGCGCCAGGTGAACTTCTGGCGGAATCACGATGGTCGGTTCGACCGCCAATTTCGGGTGATCGTTGCGCACCACCACCATCGGAGGCGTTATTTGCTGCATCGATAGCTTGGGCAGCCTGCCCTTTGACGCCTCGAACTTATCGCGGTCACCACCACCGCCGCCGCCGCCCACCTGCGTTTTCGAGGGCGGTAAAGGAGGAATGTCATCGGGTGCGATCAGGGTTACGACCTCGGAAGGTTTCGTAATGTGCTGGACCACACGCCGCCCGAGGATGGTTCCACCAATGATCAAAACAACCGCCAGAACGTGCACCGCGGTCGAACCCAGGACGCCGTTCTTCTTGTAATTGTAGAATCCCCAAATATCCTTGACCGGGATCGGTTTAGATGTCAGGACCAGGGGTGGCTGTTTCTTGGGGAAAAAAAGGTCGTCGAGATTCTGAAACAGTGATTTCCACAGCGGCTGATCCAAGTCGCTCTTGGACATCAGCAGATTTAATTCAGGTTCGCCTTCCGCCATGGGCTGAATATTGTCCGTCGCCATATGTGACCCAGTTCCTCGCGCAAGGGCTGAACCACCGCCCTCCCCCACCTAACTTGATGACCGCACAACGCTACAAGTTGCTTTACGGGGCGAATACCATCCAGAGTCGATCCCTCGTCGCCGGGAAGCTCGCCTCTTGCAGCCGTCATCAACACTTAGATGCTGGGCTGGGGAAACTGCATGTAATAAAATTGTACACTTTTTCAATCACTTTTCCACGGTGCTTTTCGGGTTCCCCTCACCAAGGTGCCGGGGGGATGGACGTCCGTCCCCGCACTGCCTATATAATGAAGAAAATTGACCTTGTGGGAGTAACGAACCGAGTGCCGCTCCAGCTTGAATCCATCTCCAGCCCGCCCCCAACCGGCCTTCCTGTCAAGGCGGCGTTGTCCGATTCGTCGCGCTGCCCTCGCAACATCCGCAGCCTGGAGCCAAGAAAACTCCAATGACTAGTGGCTACGGAATCCGCAGGTTCCATTTCCTCATTGCCCTTTCGGTGCTATTGCTGGACCGCCTCACCAAGTGGGCGGTGGCCACAAACATCTCGCTGCATGATGGCCTACAAGTGATACCTGGCTTCTTTCGCATCACTCACGTGGAGAATCGCGGGGCCGCATTTGGCTTGTTCGCTGATTCCCCCGCGCCCTGGAAGATTGCCATGCTGGTGCTGTTTTCGATTGCCGCCCTGGTCGTCGTTTCCGCCCTGCTCTGGCGCAACAGCCATACCCTCACCACCACCGGAATTGGCCTCTCGCTCATTCTCGGCGGAGCCCTGGGAAACCTCTGGGACCGCTTGCTCAACGGCCGCGTGGTCGACTTCCTGCTGTTTTACATCGGCCCCTACCAATGGCCCGCCTTTAATGTGGCCGATAGTGCCATCGTCGTCGGGGCGGGGTTGCTGGTCATCGAGATCCTCTTCGTCAAACCGCCAGCCCTCGAAAAGTCATCTTAGCCAGTGACTTTCCCCCTGCCGCTTCGTCAATAAGGGGGAACTATTCTCGGGCGGATTCGTATACGATGAGTGAACGATAGCAGGCGGTGGTTAGGGTGGCGCATAGGGACTCTGCAGTAATCGACGCGACGGCTCCCCGAGAGCCTACCGGGATGTCTGCCGCTTCCCGCGCTGGACAACGCCTCCGGCGCCACGGCACAATCTTCCGCGACCCGGCCATCGAGGCGCTCCAAGCATTGCGCGCCCATAAACTTCGCTCTGCTCTAACCCTGCTGGGTGTAACACTGTCGGTTGCGGTGTTGATTTTTGTAGTCTCCGTGATCGCCGGCGCCGACCACTACATTCAGGATCGTGTTGCCAATCTCGGATCCAATGTCTTTCTCGTGATGCGGTTTCCCATCATCACCAATCAAGAGGATTTCCTCAAAGCCATGCGCCGCAATCGCAACATCACCTGGGACGACTTCCAGGCGTTGCACGACGGCATGAGGCTGCCGAAGGCGGTCGGCCTGGAGGTCCGGACCACCGGGAAAGTCCGCCTGGGGGCGCAGACCATGGACGACATCAACATCCGCGGTGTCACCGCGAACATCGCGGATATGGATGTGGAGGAGCCCGAAAATGGGCGATACATTACCGACGCGGATAATGACAATCGCACCCAGGTCACGTTCATCGGGCAAGAAGTCTCCAAGCGGCTGTTTCCCACCGTCGATCCCATCGGCAAGACCATCTACATTGACGGTCGTGATTTCGAGGTGGTTGGAGTAGCAAAAGTGATTGGCAGCGTGTTCGGGCAATCCCAGGACGACTTTGCGTACATCCCGGTCAGAACCTGGCTGAAGCTGTACGGGGAGCGTGACCAGGATCTTGCCATTAACATTCAGGGGCGTGGCCCGGAGTGGATGCGCGAGACCGAGGACGAAGCGCGCACCATCATGCGCGCCCGCCGCCACCTCGATCCCAAGGCCAACGACTCCTTCGGCATTGTCGCCTCGGACACGATCATGGGCTTGTGGAAGAGCCTCACCGGCGCCATTGCCAAAACCATGGTGGGCGTGGTTTCGGTGTTTCTGGTGATCGGTGGCGTGGTCATCATGAACGTAATGCTCGCCAGCGTGACCGAGCGCACCCGCGAGATCGGCGTGCGCAAATCTCTGGGAGCGCGAAGGATCGACATCCTGATGCAGTTCCTGGTGGAATCCGCGGTCATGGCAGCCGTGGGCGGTGCGGCGGGAGTTGCCATCGCCTACATGCTGTCAGCTCTGGTGAGGTTCTTCACGCCAGTTCCGTCAAGAGTGCCGCTCAGCGCGGTGGTTTTATCGCTGGTGGTATCCGCCGCCGTGGGATTGTTCTTTGGCCTCTACCCCGCGAACCGGGCCGCGAAGCTGGATCCCATCGAGGCGCTACGTTTTGAGACTTAGGACTCAGCGCTGGCAAGGATTTAAGGCAACGCATTCCTTCGTGTACCTTTGTGTCCTTTGTGGTTCTCATTTGCAGTTCATCAACCACAAAGGACACAAAGGTACACAAAGGAGGAACGTGCCAGAGGCCGTAACCATGCATCTTGAAATCGGCGAAAACACGCGCATGGCCTTCGATTCCCTCCGCCAGCACAAGGCGCGGTCGCTGCTCACTGTCTTGGGCGTGGTGATCGGAATCATGGCCATCGTCGCCGTAGCCTCCATCATGGTCGGCTTGGACCGCGATATTCGCGGCTTTCTCGACCAGTACGGCACCAACACATTGTTTGTGTTTCGCTGGGACTTCGGTTTCCGGGGCAGGCTCACGCCGGAAGAACGCAATCGCAAGCCGCTGACCTACGAAGACGCCATGGCCATCCAGCAAGAATGTCCCGACGTCAAAGATGTGACCGTGGAAGTATCTCCACGACTCGAACCAGGCCAGCCGATGACCCAAGTGCCCGCGCGCTACAAGGGAAACGAGGTCTTCGGAATTCAATTCACCGGAACCATTCCCTCTTACGAATGGGTCTACAATGCGCAACCCGAGAAAGGCCGATTCTTCACCGAGGCCGAAGACCTGCATCACATGGATGTCGCAGTCATCGGCCATGACCTGGCCGAAGGCCTGTTTCACGAAGAAGACCCGCTGGGCAAGACCATTCGCGTGGGCGGCGATTCTTACCGCGTGGTCGGCGTATTGGAAAAGCGCAAAGGCCAGTTCTTCAAAGATGAATCCGCCGACAAGGTTGTGGTCGTGCCCTACCGGACCTACCGCAAATACAATCCGCAGGATGACGAACACTTCATTGGAGCCCAGGCGTATCCCGGCAGGAAGGCGCAAGCTGAAGATGAAATCATCGGCCTGCTGCGCCGCCGCCGAGGCGTTCCTCTGGATAAGTCAAATAACTTCGCGATTTCCAGCTCCGAGGAAATCGCCCGCCAGTTCCGGCAAATCACCGGGGCCATTGCCATCGCAGTCGTCGTGATCAGTTCCATCGGACTCCTCATAGGCGGCGTGGGCGTGATGAATATCATGCTGATGTCGGTGACCGAGCGCACTCGCGAAATAGGAGTCCGCAAAGCCATGGGCGCTCGCCGTCGCGACATTATCCGCCAGTTCCTGACCGAAGCCATCACGCTGACGGGCGCGGGCGGAATCATCGGCGTCTCCATGGGAGCAGTCATCAGCTTCGCGATCAACAAACTCTTGCCGAGTTTGCCGTCCGCGGTTCCGCTCTGGGCGGTCGTTATGGCAGTGGCCGGCTCGATGAGCGTTGGTTTGTTCTTTGGGATTTATCCCGCGCTCAAAGCCTCGCGGCTTGATCCCGTAGACGCGCTGCGCTACGAATGAAATGTAGGCGCGTGTAGGGCGGACACTCCTGTCCGCCGCCCTTGACTTTGATTTGCTTCTGATTGTGTCGTGTAGTTCTTGATTGAATCAAGACCAAAAGGCAGACAAGAGTGTCCGCCCTACGCCTAGGGTGCGCCGTACAACTGCCGGTAGACATTTGCATTCCGCAAAATCGCCTGCACGTACTCGCGCGTCTCCGTGAAAGGTATCGATTCCACGAATTCTTGAGCATCTCGAAACTTGCCTTGTCCCTGCCAGTCCTGTACGCGCTCTGCCCCAGCGTTGTAGGCCGCCAGCGCATATTCGAACGAGCCGAACTTATCCACCATGCCGCGGAAGTAGCGCGTCCCGAGCTGAAGGTTTATTCCCGGCGCAAACAATTGGGTCGTGGAAAAATGCTTCAGCTTCTCTTGCTTGGCAACTGATTTGCCAACTTTGGGCAGCAACTGCATCAAGCCCACCGCATTTGCCCGAGAGACTGCCCCGGGATTGAACTCCGATTCCTGCCGGATCAGCGCCGCCACCAGGTAAGGATCGAGCGCATTGCTGGAGGAGAATTTTTTCAGGTCAATCCAATATGCTTTGGGGAAAAGCGCCTCCCAATAGGGCCGGGGCAGGCTGGGTAGATCGACAGCAAAGTAATTGGGCACCGCCCGCTTCAGGATTTCAATCGCCATGTTATAGCGGCCCGCATCGGCATAAACGCGAGCCGTCTCCGGCGCCAGCCAGTTTCCCTTGCTTTCGTCCGCCGCCGCCCGCAGTTCACGAACGGAGAAATCCAGCAGTCCCCCATTTTCCAGCAGCCGAGCCTTTTGAACCCGCAGGTCGTCAGTAGGAATCGGGTCTGCGGTCACCTTCGCGCTAGCATCGATCGGAGGCACGCGATCCAGCAGCGCGTACTCGACCGGCTCGCTGTTGCTCTTCAGTTTCCGCAATTGCTCGCGCGCCAACGCGCCATAGTAGTAATTGCGAAATCGCTCCGACAACTTCTGATAGTAAGCCCGCGCCTTGGCCGGTTCCCCATCTTCTTCCGCCAGCCGAGCCCGCCAATAAAGCGCCGCCGGAACTTCTCCCGACGACGGATACAGCTCAATCTGCTCCTCGAAGCCTTTCACCGCATCCGCGCGCCTGCCTTGGCGCAGGCTCAGCCAGGTCGCCTTCCAGTGCGCGTAAGAGGCGCGTCCGCCATTCGGAAACCGTTGCTGCAACTCCCGGTACGAATCAATCGCCCGGTCATAGTCGCGCCGCAATAGATAAATGTTCCCGGCGGAAAGCAGCGCCTGCTCCAGCCACGAACTCGACGGACCCGTTTGCCGCAACTGTTCGAGGATTCGCAGAAACCCGTCATCATCGTTCGCCCCGCGCGCGATTTCTCCCAGGTTGAACAGGCGCTCCGCCTCTAGCTCGGAAGTCGTCACGGGCACCGCCTCCAACGCTTTCTTGGCTTCCTTGTCTCGCCCGGCATGGCGCAACACCTCTGCCATCGCCATCTGCAGCGTGGGACGATCCTCCGCCCTCGCATCATTCAACATCCCGCGATATTCGTTCGCCGCCTCGTCATACTGCTTGCCCTTGGCCAGCAGATCCGCCCGCGTCCTGCGCTCCGCAAAGCTAGGCTGAGTTTCCGGAGTCGCCAGCTTCTTCAGTTCACCCTCCACCTGCCCGGACTCCCAAGTGAGCGGGAAATTGAAATACAAATTGCGAAAGATGGCCAACGCCCTCGCCGGCTGCCCTGCCGCTTCGTAGGCCCGGCCCAGCGCGAGTTCAAGGTCAGCCCGAACCGGCGTCCGATCATTTTCCAGCAACTCCACTGCGTCCTGCGCCCGCCCGTCCGCCACCAGAGCGCTGGCATAAGTCACATGCGCATCACGGATTAACAGCGACTCTGGATATGCCTTGTCAAAACCACCCAAGGTCGCCACCGCTTCCGCCAGCCGCCCAGCTTGGTAGTAGGCTGTGCCTAAATAAAAATCGACGTAGTCGCCGAGGTCGCCCGCCCGCGGCTTGGCGCGATTCAACGCATCAATCGCCCGCACATAGTCTCGATCGAGAATGTGGCCATAGCCCGCCACCAGCCAAGCCAACGCGCCCGCGTCTTCTTTCGCATGACGCCGCGCATACCCTTCCACCCCAGCGTAAGCCGCCGGAGTCCGATCCTGAAGCAGTTGCCGCGCCATCGGCTTCAAACTCGCCGAAGCGACAAATGCCTCATGCATCCGCCGCAGACGCGGGGAGTTCCTCTTGCGCTTCGTGCTCGCAGCGGTGGATGGGCTGCCTTTCTTTCTGGCGGTGGTGCTCTTGCGAGATGAGGATTGTTTAGAGGGCTGGGTTGATGATTGGGTTGATGTTGACGTTGGGCCTTGAGGAGACGATGGAGTGGAAGATTGCGCGACCGAAGCGGGAGACAGCGCGGAAACACGACCGCACAAAACCGCCAGGCTCAGAACCAGAACTACCAAAACGAGAACCCGCTGACGAAGGACGAACACTCTGTTCAATTATCTTCTTTTTTCCACGCTCGTCAAAACTCCGTGGCGGGTGCACCTCGGATAGCTGCTTCCCGGGAATGTGAGGCGAAAGGATGACGACCGCACCACGCCAGCCTTCGCGAAGGACGCGAAAGGCTAGGCCACCCGCCGCCCATGTTCTGGCACAAGCTTTTTGGCCTAGAAGCTGACCTGCAACCCGAATTCAATCTGCCGAGGCGAGCCGAGCGCGAAGACGCCAGTCCCAACCCCTACCCGAGTAATGTTGTGTCCGTTCACGTTGGTGCCATTAATATTTCCAGTGCCTCCGGTCAACAAGCCGTCCAGGCTACTCGAGGGCAGATCGAAATTGGCGAAGTTCAACAGGTTGTAGAAACCGACGCTGGGCTGCACGGTGAACCGATCGCCAAAAGTGTGAATCCAGGTGATCTTCGTATCGAACGCACGCAGCCAGGCAAGATTGACCTGCCCAGGTGGAGCGAGCGGTACGCTGGGAGCGACGCCATCGCCGAAGGATTGGCCGAGGTTTGCCGCGCCAATCTGCTGAATTTCCGGCAGGGTGAACAGGCCGTTCTGAATCAGCACCTGACCCGCCGGCGTCGGCTGGCCGGCGTAAGTATTGTTGTACTGAGTAATGGCGGCATTGATATTTGAGGCATTGATGCCGCGGCCGTAGTTTCCCACAGTCGTTCCCGGCATCGGATCCTGCACCGTGCCATCGCCAGTAAAGTCGGTGCGGTAGATTTCGCCCGGCCCGAGGTTCGTATTCGGAACCACCACTGAGACCGCGAGCGGACTCCAGAAATGCGAGATCAGGCTGACTTGGAATCCGGCGGGCAAGTCGGCGTAACCGCCGATCGAAATCTGGTGGGTTCGATCCAACACCGAGGGCCCGAAATAGCGGTTGGGAGTTGCGTTGTCGAGCGCGTTGATGATGAAATCCTGATCCGACGCGCCCGGGTTATCGGCTGCCCCACCGCCGGTATTTTCGAAACGCGAGAGCGAGTAGGCTACCTGGAAGTTCAGAGTGCGAACGCCGCGAAAGGGCTCTTTCACATTCTCGATCAATTTCGCTTGCAGACCGTTGTATACGGATCTTCCTATCGACTTCAGGAATGGCAGCGGCGGTGCGTTGGGGTTGATGCCGCCGAACGCGCAGGGGTAGCCGAAGACCGCTGCGCAGGGCTGATCGAAATCGGCCGAGGACGTCAATCCGTTGAGCGCGAAGTCTGACATGTTCGCCGGCCTTGGCGTGTAGCCCGTGTTCCCCCCTCCCTCGGGATTGTTCGGGCACAGAACGATTGCTTGGGCGATGGACCCGACTCCGCAGTTAGATAGCGTCGCGTTGATATCTTGAATTGCGGCAGCCTTATTGAAATAGTGAATATCCCCGGCGTGATTCTCATCAATGCCCAGCAGGTAGTGAGTTTGCACGTTGCGCACAAAGTCCGCGCTCAGGACCATGCCAGGACGGATTTCATGCTGGATGCCTGCGTTGATCTGTAGCGACCGGGGAGACTTGTAGTTAGGATCGAACATGGAAGCGCCAGTGCCGAAGCCGAGTCCTTGATCCAGCAGCGAACCCACGTAGTTCGGATTGGCCAGCTTCGGGTTGAATGGCGAGAGCGACTGGTACAGTTTCTGATATGCCTCGATCTGGTTGGCCACGGTTCCGATCGCCACAAAACCGCCGGTCGAACTGCCGCAAAACGTTGGCAGAGGAAGCTCGCCACCGGGAGCGACCACCGGCAGAGGCGTGTCTGCGGCTGCGCAGGCTGTTGGAAACTGCCCGAAAGCACCCGTTTTTTCGCGGTTGGGAGCGTCAAAGCCCACGTTATTCCAGATCGCGTTTTCGTAGAAGATGCCAATGCCCGACCGGATCACCGTCTTGCCCTTGCCCGTGGGATCCCAGGCCACGCCGAGCTGCGGTGCAAGATTCAAATTGGGTTGTTTGACCGGGTTGCCTAAGCCGGGCATCAATGCATTGAGTTCTGGAATTCCCGGAAGGTTGCTGTCGGTGCGGCCCGTGTCCCGAACGTAACGCAAACCGTAGGTCACGGTAAAGTTCCTCTTCAATTTCCAACTGTCACCCACGTACGCGCCGATACGGTTATCGGTAATCCCGCCCGCTGGGTAACCGAACGCCGCATTTGTGGTGGAAAATCCCAGGCCATTCCCCAGGGCGACAATTTCAACGGGATAATTCAGAGGGTTCGAAGCGCCGCCTGGAAAGGGCCCGGATTGTGCCGCAAAATCGTATTCGGGAGTGCCCGGCCCTCCCACGTTTGTGTTCAGGAACGGGACGATGCTTTGGAAGTTCGCGAAGCCCCCGCCCACAATGTGGTTAAAACCAAAACCGTAGCGGATGACATGCGCACCCATGGACTTGCTTCCGTCATACTTGAGCTGATGATTGCTCTGCAGCGTGGTTTGCGGAGCTAGGTAGTTTGGCCCGGTGAACAATCCCGTGCTGCCCATCTGTATTTCCACGGGATAATTCGCCAGCGGCAGGCTGCTGCCCACGGTTGCGTCCACAATCTGATTCTGGAATTTGAGATATTCGAAACGAATGCTGTGGCTGAAGCTTCCGCTGTTGAAGTCCAGGCCGATTACGTGGTTCCGGGTGACGTTTTTGTTGTCATAAACGGAGAAACCGAGACCGGCATTGGCCAGCAGAGAATTCTTGAAATAACTGAAGCGGTAAAAGGCGTGGGCCGACTTGGTCAGTTGGTAGTCCGCCTTCGCCATTAGATCGTCTTCCACAAATGGCGAACTGAAGTACCCCGAATACTGACTGAAAGGAGCCCCTACCAATACCGGCGCTTGCTCGTGCTGCAGAGTCCGTTCCCCATCGAGAAAATAGAAGAACTTGTTCTTGATAATGGGCCCGCCGAAGCGGCCGCCGTACTGGGACCGTTGGAACGTCGGAGCCGCCAATCCGACGGGCGTGGGCAATGCCGCGGCCAGCGAGTGATCGCGGAACAAACCGAAGGCCTCGCCATGGATGGCGTTCGTCCCGGAGCGCGTGGTGACGTTCACCGCGCCCGATGAGGTCAGTTCGTTCGAAAGATCCAGGCTTGACTGGCTGAGTTGGAATTCCTCGATTCCGCTGGCGGGTATATCCATGGTCGTGGTGCCAACGGTTTCATCGGAAACGTCGACCCCATCGACTTCGACGCGCGCAGTGCGGCCGAATCGCCCGCCAAATGAAATCGACGAAAACCCCGCCTTAGTCGGGTCGAAGTCCTGTCCATCCTGTATCTGAACCCCGGGCTCGAGCTGGGCCAGGTCAAGGAAGTTGCGGCCATTGACTGGCAGGTTTTCAATCTGTTCCGCATTTAACACACCCTGCACCGTCGCCTGTTCCGTATTTACCCGCACCGCGGAGCCTTGCACTTCCACAACCTGGTTCTCCTGCCCAATGCGCAACTTCGCGTTCGCCGTCGCCGTGTTTCCCACCAGAACAGTCACCGGCGTTTCTACCTGGCTGAAACCTCGGGCCGAAACCAGCACTCTGTAGTCGCCCGGAAGCAGCGCCCCGGAGTTGTAAGCGCCGGAGGAATTGGTCGTAACCGTCGTCACCTGGCCTGTAGCCACATTGGTGATCCTAACTTTGGCTCCGCTGATCACCGCAGCCGAGGGATCGGTCACATTTCCCACGATGCTGCCCGTTCCCACCGTCGTCTGGGCAAACAACGGGCAGACTAAAATGCTGGGCGTCATTAGCGCTAGCGCCAGAAGCACAAAGCCTATTATGTCTATTTTATTAGTCGTCTTGTGCGAGTTGAACATTAGCCACCTGCCTTCCAGAAGGCCTTTACTTGCCGGCCATAAGATTGAGTGATTCAAGCGCCCGTGTGTTGGGGCATAACGATATAACATTGCACATTTGTTTTGCAACATTGTTCTTTTGCCGAGCAGCCTTTAAGACAAATGGTTCGCGAAGCGAATCCCACCCCAAAGTTGTCATCCCGAGCGGAGAAGCTGATTCGCGAAGCGAATCAGCTACGGAGCCGAGGGACCTGCTCCCGCTCGTTCCGCGATGAACGCCCAAGGCGTTTCAACCAAGGACTGGCCCAGCACCCGACTTCGAACCAATATCTTCGCGTGATGCTCATCACCGTAAACGGTGTTGGCGGATACTGACAAAGGGGCTGCAGCAGGGTTTTCTGTAGTTGTATGGATTCAGTCGGGCTCGAACAGATCGCCCGCGAACTATGCCGGTTGTTGGAAGAACAAGTAGAGTTGGTCACGCACCGCAAATTCAATGACCTTACTGACGAAGAGCTGGCGGCCTTTGAAAAACGTAAGGCGCAGATTTTGGCCTTGGGTTCCCAGCTGGCAGAACTTGCCAAGCCGACCTAACTGAACGCCGACACGGGCTTATTTTGAAATGAAGATCGCGCTGACTCGGAACCGGGAGATCCTCCCCCGTGCCTGTCTTTGTTTTCCCATTCCGTCAACAGCCGGTTCATTTCGTCGAGGATCTTCATGAGCTTCTTGGTGTCTTTTTCAGCTTGCGCCCGTTCCCAAAGCTCGCGCCACCCCTCCGGTTCCATCAGTT
>Ga0182014_10001892_pt1 | contig 27318 bp, 25 predicted proteins | sample 612S2DmetaG_FD_120489 | JGI IMG/M metagenome (GOLD analysis project Ga0182014, IMG submission 120489) | Permafrost microbial communities from Stordalen Mire, Sweden - 612S2D metaG | ecosystem: Environmental > Terrestrial > Soil > Wetlands > Permafrost | place: Sweden: Stordalen | collected... | reverse complement strand
TTTATCCAAAGTACTGGCAATATTAGCTAGATGCATAATGAATTCAGTGTGATTATCCCGTTGGACTACTTGATTGGAAATTAAAACAGGTTTGAGACCTAATAGTTCTGATACTTTTTTATGTACGGCTAAACCATCCTTTCCCAGAGCAGCTGTTGTTCCTACTGCACCAGTCATCATACCCACGCAAAGCCTGCCTTCGCATTCATCGAGTCTTAATATTTGACGATGAAGTTCATCAGCCCACAATGCGAACTTCATGCCATATGTTGTTGGTAATGCATGCTGTCCATGGGTTCTGCCTATGCATACGTTCTTTTTATTTTTTTCGGCAAGTTTTAAAAGATTTTTAGTGAATTTTACCAGTTTTTCTTTTAGAATTATTATTGACTCTCTAAAAAGTAATGATTGGGAAGTATCTATAATGTCGTTTGAGGTGGCACCGTAATGGACATATTCTCCTGCTTTACCATCACATACTTCTGCCAAAGCTTTTACTAAGGAAACTATATCATGTTTAGTCTCTTTTTCGATTTCATCCACTCTTTCAGGAGTTACGTGATCAGTATTTGCTTTGAGTTTAATTTCTAATGCAGCCTTCTCCGGGATTAAATTAAGGTATGCTTCGGCTTCGGCAAGAACTGCCTCAACTTCAAGCATCTTTTGAAGCTTATTTTTGTTATCCCAGACTTTTCTCATTTCTTCTGTACCGTATCTAAATTCTATGGGATGGATAGCCATTTATAAAAACTCCTGATAAAGAATATTAATTTCTAAAAAAAATATTTAAATCAATCCATTTCATATTATCTAATTAGAAGAATTAGGTTAAATTAAGTTAATAGTTTATGAATTACTTAAAAATTTTAATTTTTTAAATCTATGTAAAAGAAAATCTTAACGCAATACATAAAGCCGCCAGAATAATAGTCATAATGACTACCTGAGTGGGTGTTAACTTGGGGCCTTTGGTTTCTTCTTCAAAATATCTTACCAACCCTGCTCCACTAGGTGGAAGGACTTTTTTATCTTTCTTTGCCATTTAAATCACCTGATGATTTAATAATTAATAAAGTAATCTATTATATTTATGTTAATATTATAAATTTTCAACTCTATTTATATCTTTGTTATAAATTTAATATAAGAATTTTTAAATCTTTTTTCTTCTTCATACATATTTAATGATTATATAATCCAATTATTGAACTTAAAATAGCTTAGTTATTATTTTTTTATTAATTTAAAGTTCAAATAAACTTTAGAATTCGTTTTAAAAAGCTCATAAAAAGGATAGTAAAGTTTATAGTTGACAATACACAATTATTAAAAAAGAATGCATAGAAGAACTAGTATAATTCTGTTAAAAGATGGATAAAATTTAGGATAACTTAAAAATGGATGGGTAACGGTGTATTCATGGGATACTTCAAGAGTTTAGAAGAGGATACTGACAAACTGTATGCTATAGCTAAACAAGCACGATCTAAGGGTTATGATATAGAATTAGAGCCAGAGATTCCTCTCGCAACTGATCTAGCTGAGAGGGTGGAAGGATTAGTAGGGCCTAAAGGAATAGCCAATAAGATTAAAGAATTTGAGGATAAAATGTCCCGAGAAGAAGTGGCTTTCAAGATAGCTAGAGATATAGTTATTAAAACTGATGTAGATGGAATAGAAGATAGTTTAGAAATTAAAGAAAGTAAATCAGACCAAGCAATAAGAACTGCCCTAGCAATTATCACAGAAGGAGTAGTAGCCGCTCCTTTAGAAGGAATCGCTCATTTAAAAATAAAAAAGAATTTTGATCATGGATTGTACCTAGCAGTATACTTCGCCGGACCAATACGAAGTGCAGGAGGGACAGCAGCAGCACTAGCTGTTCTTATAGCCGATTATATTCGAATTTCATTGGATTTAGATCCTTACAAGCCTACTGATAGGGAAATCGAACGATACGTAGAGGAAGTGGAGCTTTACGAATCAGAAGTCACCAATCTACAGTATTCTCCTAGCCCTGAAGAAGTACGATTAGCCGCTAAAAACATACCAATAGAAGTAACTGGAGAACCAACCGACCATGTGGAAGTGTCTCATCGAGATCTGGAGAGAGTAGAAACCAATCAAGTAAGAGGCGGAGCTTTACTAGCCATGGTGGAGGGTGTTATACAGAAAGCACCGAAAGTTAGGAAATACTCTAAAAAATTGGATATAAATGGATGGTATTGGCTTGAAAAATTTTTTAAAGACCATAAAGACAAATCTGATGAAGGAAAAAATTCTAAAGTAGAAGACAAGTATATGCAGGATATCATTGGAGGAAGACCCGTCTTATCCTATCCACATGCTAAAGGAGGATTCAGATTAAGATATGGAAGATCTAGAAATAGTGGATTGGCTGCCATGGGAGTTCACCCCGCTACTATGCAAATACTGGAATTTTTAGCCGTAGGAACCCAGATGAAAATAGAAAGACCAGGTAAAGGTAATTGTGTAATACCATGCGATAGTATAGAAGGTCCCATTGTAAAATTAAAGGATGGATCAGTATTAAAAGTTAATTCAGAAGATCAAGCAAAATCTATAAAACATCAAGTAGATGAAATCCTATTTTTAGGTGATATGTTAGTGGCTTTTGGTGAGTTCTTGCGGAATAATCATGTTCTGCTACCTGCTGCCTGGTGTGAAGAATGGTGGATTCAAACCATTACAAATTCAACTGAATATACGCAGAACCTTGAGAAAAATGAAAAAGAGTTAGAGTCATTGAAAAATAGCGAATTAAGCTCTATTGACGCTTTTGAAATTTCAAAGAAGTATAATGTACCTTTACATCCTAAATACACTTATTTTTATCATGATGCATCCATTACGGAAATAAATAATCTCAAAAAATGGTTATATACATCAGATCTGAATTTTAATAATATTGAAAAGATTGAAAATGATATTGTACTGGATATTAAACCAGAAAAAAGAATATTGGAGATATTAGGAGTAGAACACATCGTTGAAGCTAACAAAGTAGTTATAAATCGAGATAATGCACATGCACTCTTAAATACACTGCCAAAGCCGTTGGAATATGAGAAGGATCTATTAACGTTGGATGCTATAAATAAAGTTTCTCCAGTGAAAATAATGGCTAAAGCCCCCACTTATTTGGGGGGTCGTGTGGGACGGCCTGAAAAAACTAAGGAACGGATGATGAAACCCGCTCCTCATGCTTTGTTCCCTATAGGCACTAATGGAGGAAGCAGACGTAACATTGTCGATGCAGCTAAAAAGGGAAGTATAACTGTGGAAATTGCTCGATGTAGATGCACAGAATGTGGAGTTGGATCTGTACAGGCCATCTGCCCCTCATGTGGATCAAAGGCTTTACCTACAAGTGCTAGCAAGAAGAATATAAATCTAGCTAATCTATTGAAGAAAGCGTTGGATAATGTGGGTATAAGAAAAATGGATGAAATTAAAGGGGTTATTGGTATGATATCTGAAGAAAAATTCCCTGAACCCCTTGAAAAAGGTATATTAAGGGCTAAAAATGGTGTTTTCACGTTTAAGGATGCTACTATCAGACATGATTCCACTAATTTACCTCTCACTCACTTCATTCCACGTGAAATTAAGGTTACAAATCAAAGGCTTAGGGAATTAGGGTACACTATAGATATCTATGGAGAAGAACTGGTTAATGATGAGCAGATAGTAGAGATAAAGATTCAAGATGTGGTGATTTCAGAAAATTGTGCTGAGTACCTTGTAAAAGTGGCACATTTTGTAGATGATCTTCTAGAGAAGTTTTATGGATTAGAAAGATTTTATAATGTTCAGAGTAATGCGGATTTAGTGGGGCATTTGGTGGTGGGTTTAGCTCCCCACACTTCTGCAGGTGTTTTAGGGCGTGTAATAGGTTTCACTAGGGCTGCGGCTTGTTATGCGCATCCTTACTTCCATTCAGCTAAAAGAAGAAATTGTGATAGTGATGAAGATTCTATAATGCTTTTACTTGATGCTCTCCTCAATTTCTCTAAAATCTATTTACCTAGTTCTAGAGGCGGTCGTATGGATGCTCCTCTTGTTTTATCTTCCAGGATAGATCCTGAAGAGATAGATGATGAATCACACAATATAGATACCATGCCTCAACTACCTTTAGAGTTATATCAAAAAACACTGGAGTTTAAAAAACCTTCTGAAGTAATATCTTTGGTGGATAATGTTAATAAGAGATTAGGAACTGAAACCCAATATCATGGATTGATTTTCTCTCATGATACTTCTAGTATTCATAGTGGTCCTAAGCAGTGTTTATATAAGACTCTTCCCACTATGAAGGAGAAGGTTGACGGGCAGATTAAGTTAGCAGAGAAAATTAGAGCGGTGGATCCGCGGGGAGTGGTTGAAGGTGTTCTTAACTCACATTTCCTTCCAGATATGGCTGGAAATGTAAGAGCGTTTTCCAGGCAGAAAGTGCGATGTACTAAATGTAATAAGAAGTATAGGAGAATGCCCCTCTCGGGGGAATGTGTTTGTGGAGGAAATCTAATTTTAAGCATACATAAGGGTTCTGTGATTAAATATCTGGAAATATCTAAGGAATTATCTCAAAAATATCCTATTAATAATTATTTAATTCAGAGGATAGAATTGTTGGAATCCGGTATAAACTCTTTATTTGAAAGTGATAAATCCAAACAGAGTTCACTTGATGTGTTCTTATAAAAATTAAAAAGTTATTTATAATATTATTACAAATAACTAGATAGATTAGAGTCATTAATTATATTTAGATTTATAGAAAAATATTGAAAAATAAATTCAATTTAAAAAAAAATTCACAATTACTTTTTTAATGGAACATTAGAGGGGGATATAAAAATCAAGAATGCACGCATTATTGCTACTCTTCCAACCAAAGCTCATAGCTGCGTAACGAAGAAGAACGGGATATTTGAAAGATTCAACCACGAAAAAATAGTTAAATCATGCCTGATGGTGGATGTTCCCATGTGGGCTGCAGAAAAAATAGCATCACAAGTAGCTGTAGCAGCCTATGATGGTATAACCACAAAGGAGATCAAGATGTTAGTCTTTGACTCTCTTAAAGTTATTGACGAGAAGTTAGCAGAGCGTTATTTAGCTGCAAATACTCTCAGAGTTAGAACCTCCCGGGACACTATCGAAGGTTTTGATCAAACCAAAATCGAAAAAACATTAGTTGTGGAAACCGGAGCTTCTGAAGAAGTAGCCCGAAAGATAGCCACCGACGTGCATAAAGAACTGAAAAAACTGAATTTAGAATACCTCACTGCCCCTATAATAAGGGAGATTGTTAACACTAAACTGGTGGAGTACGGTCTAGAAACGTTACGGAGAAGATACACTAGGCTGGGAATACCTGTATACAACATTACGAACCTTATCCAGAATGGTTCCCGAGATAACGCTAACATGATTCATAACCCGGAAACCGTGCATAAGTACGTTGCTGATGAAGCACTTAAACAATATGCTCTATTGCATATACTCCCCACTGAATTAGCCGACGCTCACATGGGAGGAGCAATACATATCCATGACCTTGAATTCTTTGCTGGACGTCCTTTAAACTGTCTACAACATGACCTACGCCTTTTCATTAAGCACGGACTTAAAGTGGATGGAACCGGAGACCACACCTCAGTAGCAGGCCCCCCCAATCACATTGAAACATTAATGAATCATTCAGGTGAAATAATGCTAGCCGCTCAACAGAATATGAGCGGTGGTCAGTCAATGAGTCTTTGGAATGTTTTTGTAGCACCTTTCGCTGCTGGTCTTCCCTATGATAAAGTTAAACAAGCAGTACAAATGTTCATCTACAATTTAAACATGGCATACGCTGCCCGAGGCAGTCAAGTACCCTTCACCTCTATAAACTTAGAATTCACAGTCCCCGAATTCCTGCAGAATGAACCAGCATACGGACCCAAAGGCAAATTAGTTGGAGTATATGGGGATTTTGAGGAGGAAACCCGAGCCTTACAAAGGGCATTTACAGAAACTCTTTTAAATGGAGATTCTGATGGAAAACCTCATCTTTTCCCTAACACCATCTACGCCATACGAGATAAAGTGTTAAAAGACGAATTTGAAGAAGATCTAATGCAAGTGCATAATCTTTCCGCTAAATACGGTACCCCTTACTTTGCTAATATGCTACCGGATTATCGGGGAAATATGGCTAATTACATGGGTTGCCGTACCTCCCTTAATGATGATTGGACTGGAGATTGGTCAAAGGACTGTCTACGTACTGGTAATCTAGCATTTGTTACTTTAAATCTTCCCAGAATAGCTTACAGCTCCCGGGATGATGATGAAGTCTTCGATTATCTCGATTCTTATTTACACCTAGCTGAAGAAGTATTGCTTTTAAGAAGAGAACAGGCCGTTAATTGTTTGGATGATTATAATTTACTACCTTTCCTTACTCAGGAAATGGAAGGAGAAAGATATTATAGTATAGATAACTCTACGTTATCCTTTGGTTTTGTAGGTCTTAACGAGATGTTAATGGCCCATTGTGGAGAAGGAATTGAAAATAAAGATGCACATAAATTTGGGCTTAAAGTTATCAAGTACATGAACCAAAGAGCCTCTGAACTCAAAGATGACACTGGTCTACGTTGGAGTGTTCTACAGACGCCTGCAGAATCCACCGCCTACAGATTTGCCATGCTAGATCGGGAGAAATTTAAGGACAAAGTCATAGTACAGGGTGATGCAGAAGCCTCTTACTATACTAATTCTAGTCATGTACCCGTTAATTCAGATGTATTACTGCCTGAGAAGATAAAAATTGAGGAGAAATTCCATCCCCTTACCATGGGTGGACATATATTCCATGCTTTCATGGGAGAAGCGTACTCTCAGCCTGATTCCTTGATGAGCCTCACTAATAAAATCGCGCGTAAATCAGATTTAGGATTCTGGGCTTACAGTTCAGCATTAAGTTTCTGTATCAAATGTAAGACCCTAATGAAAGGATTACAGGATAGCTGCGCAACTTGCGGTGAACAAACCGAAGTAGAATGGTATGATCGTATCACAGGATACGTGCAACAAGTAGGTCACTCCAAATCCGCATCTGGCGGGTGGAATCCCGGTAAAATGAGGGAATTAATGGACAGAAAAAGGTATTAAAATTTTTTTTTATTAATTTTTATTCAAATAACACGTTTCTGAAGATAATATTATATTTTTTTTGAATTATTCTCATAATCTTCTCTTTCATAAATATTTTAATTAAATTGGAAACTATGAAAATGAAACATTATAAATTTATGCATGAGGCAATTAAGGAAGCTAAAAGAAGTTTAGATGAAGGTGGGATTCCCATAGGGGCTGTGTTGATTAAAGAGGGAGAAATTATTAGTCGAGGGCATAATCAAATAAAACAAAAAAATTCTACAATATTACATGCAGAAATGGACTGTCTCGAGAATGCTGGTCATCTTAAAGGATCGGATTATAAAAAATGCATATTATATACCACCCTGATCCCCTGTGATATGTGCTCTGGCATGTTGTTGCTTTACAAGATTCCCTTGGTAGTGATGGGTGAAAATAAAACATTCTCTGGACCCGAAAATTATCTGCAGGAACATGGAGTAGAACTCATCAATCTAAATTTAGATGAATGCAAAAAAATGATGAGTGATTATATCCAAAATAATGCGGAATTTTGGAATGAAGAAATTGATCGTGTGACTTAAAATTAGCTAAATCTTTAAAATTCTCTAACTCATTTTTTATTATTTTGATTTTTATAATCCTGAACTGATTGCAACGGAGTGCCATCTTTAAGGGTTAATGGAAGTGTTACAGATTCAGAAGAAGTGCCAAAACCATGTGCAATCATAGTATGTCTTCCAGGCCCTCCTGCCACCAAAAGAACCACATCTTCTGGTGAACGGGTTATTCTAACGTTACTATCAATTATCCACTGATTATCCAGTTTTCTTCCACCACGATCTGCTAATTCAACAGGTAGGAAAGTATTTTCATGTATATACCTTTTAACATCCTCTTTTTCCCAGTCATTATCTGCCACAGTTTGAGCATGTTCTGGACCCATAATTATTAGTATTTCACCGGGTACGTGACTGTTATTACACCCAGCTACTGATGCAGTATTCACAATTGTATTTAATAGGTCTTCAGCGGTCTTACTACGGTGATCGTTGACATTATGGGGTGCTTCGGCTGCCATAACTGTAATGGTGCTGGTTTCTGTTTTAAACCCTCTTTCAACGTTTAATGGTTCCCATGGACTTTCATTTTCAGCTTCACCAAAACAGAAACTGTATTTTGCTGGTGAACCCATAGTTGCGTGATCACTAATACCGGGAACTGCTCCTGCAATGTTAATAAGACAAAGACGTAATGCCCGACCAATAGTCGCATTTGCTATGTTTCCCGGACCCAAACATCCTACTCCACTGTTTACAGCAATTTCACGAGATATAGGACCATTTATTATGACAGATATAGCTACTGGATGAGTAGTGGCATTTACTCCTGGAAGATTGAATTGATCTTGACTGAGAGCCTGTACAGCATGTTGAATAACCGGCATAAAAGCAGGGATACAACCGGCCATTATTGAATTGATGGCTATTTTTTCCACTGTTGCTTTACCTTGTTTAGGGGGGAGGATTGTTATTACATCATCAGGATTATAGTCAGTGTAATGGAGGAATTTAAGAAGTTTTTCCTTAGTGGGAGGTATAATAGGGAGTCCATCGGTTAATTTTCTCATATAAAAATCGTAACTCACTTTTTCAGTGTCTGAGTCAACGTATACTTCTAAATCGTTTTCATAACTACTGCAAAGTCTATTATTTTTGAGTTCTTTTTTTCTATTCTTATCCATTTCCGGGTTTTCTCCAATTAAATCATCAATAAAACATCCACATGTATTTTCATTTATTTTAACATTTTTATTAGTAATATGTTTATTTCCCATAATGATTTCCTCAGGACGGGTTATTTTTGATTAACTAGATTTTTTGATCTAATTTAAGTAAAGCTTCGATTTCTGGGAGTATTTTTTTCACTTTTCTTTCAACTCGATCTTGGGATTGTCCCGCAATAGGATGCTCAATTTCCACTATCCTAAGATTTTCCATACCATGAGATCGGGCCAGTTCTTTGGCATAAGTTATGAATTTATGAGAGCAAATGGAAATAGTGGGTATTTCATCTTTTTCTAATCTTATAGCATCCAATATAACCCATGAAGTGCAGGATCCACAGTCACCTAAAGCTAGAATGGATAAATCAGCTTGAACTGCATTTTCTAGTTGTTGTGGTGTTGCAGGGGCGCCTGCAGGTTTTATTACCCGATGAAAGTTGATGTTATCCAAACTCTCCGCTATAATTTTCAATATCAAATTTGCATTAGGTTTAGTATTATCAAAAAGGGATATTTTATTTATATTTTCTGGAATAGGATTTACTTCCAATTTTATAGCTTCAATTTCGGCCAATGGATTTAATACATCCTTTTCTACGATTTTTACTTTCATTATTATCAAAACTTATTTTGTTTACAGTTAAATTTTAAATAAAAGTCATTCATAAATAGTTTATTGAAAATCTAAAGTTTATTAATATGAAATTAGGTGGTTAGTAAATGAACTTAAATTGGATGGCAATCGGTGTTGCATTCATTGTTACAATAGTAATAGCTGTTATTAGTGGAATATATTTACCGAAAAATGTAGGTCTTATAGGGCCAGTAATCGGTGGCCTAATAGCTGGTTATATGGTGGGAGGGAATTACACTGATGGACTTGTGAACGGCGGAATTCCAGCAGGCATAGCTGGACTTATATACTTATCAGTTGTAGTGTTATTATATGGAAGTCAAATAGCCACAATTGCATCTAAGGTAGGTTACACAGGATCAGTTGAAACACTCATATTGGAGTAGCAATAGCAGCGGCATTTGTAGGTTTTGCAATGTATTTCGTCCTTGGTTTAATCGGTGGAATCATTGGTGTAGCTATTAAAGAAAGAAACAGTAAGGATAATTAATATCCAAAATTAAAATATTTTATTTTGTTTCATTCTTTTTTTTTTGAATTTAATAATATGAATTTAATAATATATTTCTTACTCAATGAATTGTTTAATTAAGCTAAAACCATTCAAAATCCAATAATGATTATTTTTATTTGATTTTGCACTTCAATAAACTGTTACCTTCATGATCTCCCGTAAAACTGCTGTAGCATAACAGCCTTTAGGAATAGAGAACTCCACCAAAATTCCATCATCTGTATGTTTCACTTCGATATCCCAGATTTTAAACCTTATAGCCCGGCGCAAGCCATGACTACCCAGTTTAGGCATTTTAGTAACTTTAAAGTCTTCCAATTCCAAATTTTCATGATCCAATATTTTTTGTTCCATTGCCCCTACCACACCCCCGGCTAGAGGCATCTTACTACCAAATAACGGTGCGGAAGGGTGTACTTCAAAATTCATAATCTTTTCTTGAATTTGGTTTTCTTGGAATTCATGTACTAAATGTTCTTCATTATCAATTATGATATCTCCTTCAACGTATTTATTCACTCCCAGTTTGGATCTTTCACTCACAGCTTTGTTAAAGAGGAATGACTGGTATGCGTGGATAAACATGCGGCTGAGGGGTTTTGGCAGACTTAACAGGACTTTTTTATAGGATTCATCTGTTAATTCTTCATTATTTTTCTTTTCCTTCATAAGTGTCCTGAGCATCATCTTTTCATAACGCATTCCAGCAGGCATGTTGTCATATGCTTCCTTGTAATGTCCCATATCGTAGAGTTCTCTGGCTGTTTTTATATAGTTTGCTTCTCCTGGATATGGATTTCCAATGTAAGAATTAACTGCTCCTTTTAAATCATTCTTTGTTAAGCATTTTCCCACCATATGAGTATTAGGACGATTTTTACCGAATCTCTGCCAACCGTAATAATTTAGGACGCCTAGTTCCGTTAGCTGAGTTAAAATTTCTTTGGCTTTATCGGTATCATTTTCTGGATCAGATGTATCTCTAATTAAGATCCTGAATTTATTTCCTACTAACTGTCCTATTCTTAATTTCTTTTCATTCTGAGTGATTTTAAGTATTTTAACATTATAAAGCTTTTCCTCTAAATTTGATAGTTTATCAGGCTCTATGTTGCTTATGCAAATCCATTGACGAGTGATAGCAGTTTTATCTTTCATTCCTGCAAAACCCATTCTTTTCCGGTTAAGATGTAATTCTCGTGCAACATCCAATACTACGTCCAAAGTGTTTCTACCTATTTTTTCTATAAAAAGCCATGTGTTAGGGCCTGTTCCACTGGGTAAGGTTTCTGGTATTTCCTCCACATGGAAATCCTCGTATTTAACTCTTATTCTACCTCCAATTCCTGTTTGGGAAGTTATATAAGTTTCTGCATTTAACATCTGTTTTTATTCTCCAAATTACCTTTTATATTCTGTATTGGCTAAAATATTTCTAGTATTTTTAAGAGTTTGGGAATTTATCCCTTGATCTTTATTTATATTCTAGTTGTATAGATTATTTCTTTTTTTTATGAAATTTTATTGTAAAACTTTAAATAGTTGAATTTAAAAAGAATGTTTAACGTAACAGTGTTATGTTTTGTTACAATTAAAAGATGATGATACACATGGAGCAAGAGTTAATATCGAAAAAAGAATTATTAGAACTAACTAAAATCTCATACGGCCAATTGTATCGTTGGAAACGAAAAAATCTCATACCTGAAGAATGGTTTATCAGGAAATCCACTTATACCGGGCAAGAAACATTCTTCCCCAAAGAGAGAATACTGGATAGAATTGAGAAAATAAAGAATATGAAGGGAGATGTATCACTAGATGAACTGGCTAACATGCTATCCCCAAATCTAACCGAATTAGTTCGGAAACGTGAAGATTTAATTAAATTAAACATTATTTCAAAATCTACGCTTGAATTTTACACCGAAGAGCGAGGAAAAGATAAAGAATTAAATTTTGAAAAAATTTTATATTTATCTATTTTGGATAATTTGTTTGATTCAGGAAAAATCAATTTTGATGAAGGAAAACTAATATTAACTTTTTTAGATGAATATTATCCTAAATATAAAGGCAAAAATTGTGAATTATTATTTTTACGTAAGTTAGGGATTTCTAGCTGCTGTTTAGTGTCAAAGCCTAATGAGATTAATTTTGAAAATAGTATGAAAGTCGTTGAAAAATTAAATATTTCAGACTTAATTGAGGAATTGAAAATCAAACTGGTTTAAGTGGAGGATAAATTTATGGAAAAAAACATGATGAACTTAGAAATTAAAGGATCCGGCTCATCAGAAGGTGGAAAATACAACACCGTGGTTATAAAAGGAAACGGAAAAATAGATGGTAATCTGGACTGTAATTACCTGGAAGTTCAGGGACATTGTGAAGTAAATGGTAATGTTAAATCAGAATCTGTTAAAGTAAATGGCAATAATTCAATTAAAGGAGATTTAGAGGCCGATGAAATCGAAATTCATGGCGAAGTCAATGTTGATGGAAATTTATCTGTAGAAAAAATCCATACTCATGGAATGATCAGTGTCAATGGGAATTGTAATGCCGAATCTTTCACTATGGAAGGTGCATTTAAAATTAGAGGACTTCTGAATGCAGGTGAATTAGAACTGAAGCTGCATGGACCCTCTGAAGCTCGAGAAATTGGTGGTGAAAAAATTATGGTTAAAAGGAATGGTAGAGTCAAATTTACTCGTATAAGAAAACTGATCATGCCTTTTGGATTTGATACCGGCCTTACGACGGATATAATAGAAGGCGATGAAATCTACCTCGAATATACAAATGCCAAGGTTGTACGTGGAAATGATATTGAATTGGGTTCTGGATGCAACATTAAATTAATAGAGTATCAAAATGAATTTAAACAGCATGAAGAGGCTGAAGTGGTGACATATAAAAAAATTAGAAAAACATGAATGATGAAACTGAACGGATTTTTTTGAATATTTCAATATTATGGAGTGATAGAAAATGACAGGAAATATTGTAGACTCAAAATCTAAAAAAAGTTACAAAGGTATGGCTATGGAAGGTTTTATTGCCAGATGGTATGCTAAAAATACCAAAGCTAACAGGGAACAATACAAAAACTGGGCAAAAAAAGTGGCTGAAAACGTTGCAGATGGTGGCTATGTACTTGAAGTTGCTCCAGGCCCAGGATATTTATCAATTGAACTGGCTAAACTTGGTGAAGTTGAAGTTACCGGATTAGACATCAGTAAAACCTTTGTAGAAATTGCACAAACCAATGCCATGGAAGCAGGGGTTAAAATTGAATTTCGAGAAGGTGACGCTTCAAATATGCCATTTGATAATGAATCTTTCGATTTTATTATATGTACAGCAGCTTTCAAGAATTTTACAAAACCAATTAAGGCATTAAATGAAATGTATAGAGTTTTAAAACCCAACGGAAAAGCATTAATAATCGATCTAAGTCGTAATGCCTCTAATAAAGCAATAAATAAAGAAGTAGAAAATATGGATCTGAATTGGATAAATGGGCTTTTTGCTAAATTATCTTTGAAGTTTTTACATAAGAATGCTTATACCAAAGAAGAGTTTCAAGAAATGGTGTCCCATACTAGCTTCAGAAAATGTGAAATCCCACAGAATCCACTGGGATTTGAAATATGGCTTGATAAATGAGATTTGATCTCATTTTTACATTATTATAGATTAAATGAATGATCAAATCTTGGATTGAGTCATATTTCCTAAAAATATGAATTCAAATTTGGAAATTAATTAAAATTAAAAGGAGAAGTTAAAATGGATTTAAAAATTTATGGAGAAGGAAATTCAACAGGTGGAAAATACAACAAAGTTAGTATAATGGGAGAAGGACGAATAAAAGGTGATGTTGATTGTCTTAATATTAAGATCTATGGAGAAGGTGAGATAAGTGGTAATTTAAAGGTAGAGGACAGTGTTGACATAAAGGGTCTTGCAAATATTAAAGGTGATTTAGAAGGAGAAAAACTCAAAATCCAGGGTAATATTCAAGTTTATGGAGTATCTGTAGAAAAAGCTGAAATTATGGGTAATATAACTTCTGTAAAATGATTTTAATGCTGAAAAGTTTAAACTAGAAGGTGGTTTTAATATGGGAGGTCTTTTAAATGCGGATGAAATAAACATAAGCTTATATTGGCCCTGTAAAGCCCGTGAAATTGGTGGTTCTAAAATTAAAGTGAAAAAAGATAGTAAATTAAGTTTTTTAGGCCTTAAAAATATGATATCACCGGATAGATCCTCTAAAGAACTTATTGCAGACATCATTGAAGGAGATAATGTTTATCTTGAATATACCAAAGCGAGAGTGGTTAGGGGAAATAATATAGAGTTAGGAACTGGGTGTGAAATTGAATTAGCAGAATACAAAAACAATCTCAAACAGGATGACAAAACCACAGTACCCACCTGTCGAAGAGATATAAATTAATTTAATGAATATAAGCTTAATTATGTGAAAAGGAGGAGTTTTCAGTCTAAAAAAAATTTGAGGATATGATAGAAGAACTAATTAAATTTATTTATATAGGATTTCCAGTATTTTATCCTTATTTTTCAAATTGTTTAGGACATAATCTGCTCCACAATTTTCTAATTCTTCTTTAGAATATCTTCCAGTTGCCACCCCTATGGTAAGTAGATTAGATGCTTTAGCTGCTTTAATGTCACGAGGCGTGTCTCCGATAACGAAGGTGTGCTTGCCATTATACCCATATTGGTTTTGAGCTTGTTTAAGAGCTTTTTTTACTAGGAAAGACCGGTTGGAATGATCGCTTCCAAAGCCTCCAAATGGGAAGTAACCATCTAAACCCACCTTTCCCAGTTTAGCATAAGCTATGGATTCTAAATTTCCGGTTACCAATCCTAAAAGCACTTTTCTTCTTTGTAATTCTTTTAAAAGATCATTAACTCCTTCCAATGACCTTACATTCTCATGATTAACATTTTTCAGATAATAATGTGCCATAAAATCCAGACAGACTTGGAAGTTTTCTTCGATTTCTTCTTCATTTAAGCCGCCCAATCTCAATACTTCCCTTAAGATCTGAGGATCAGTTTTACCGGCATAATTTATACCACTTATATCATCTTCCATACCATAAAATTTCTTTATTGCCTCAAAAAATGCTTTATAATGACAACGAGCTCCTAAAACTAGTGTACCATCGATATCGAATAATATTAGAATTCCATTATTCACCATTTTATTATTCACCTGTCTAAGTTAAGATAATAGATCTTTAGAGGCTTCTTCTGCTTGCTGAATTACCTCTTGTTCATCCAACGTCAAAAGTTTCCTATGCTGCATTAATATTTGACCATTACAAATCACTGTATCTACATCACTACCTTGAGCTGAATAAACCAGATGAGACAATGGATGACGATAAGGGGTTAAATGAGTTTTATTAAAATTCAATAATGTTAAATCTGCTTTTTTATCCACTTCTATGGTTCCTAATTCTTTTTCTATTCCCAAAGCCTTAGCTCCATTAATTGTTGCCATTTCAAAGACGTGTTGAGCTGAAAGTAGAGTAGAATCAAGATTATATATCTTCTGTAATAATGCAGCAGTTTTCATCTCCTCCAATAAATCCAGATTATTATTGGATGCTGCTCCATCGGTTCCCAATGACACATTGATTCCTTTACTAATCATTTTCGATACTGGAGACACTCCAGATGCAAGTTTCATATTACTAATTGGATTGTGGGATATTTTGACTTTTTTATCTCTAATTATATCCATTTCAGAATCTGAAAGCCATACTCCATGAGCTGCCAGTACATCATCTCCTAAAAAATCTATTTCATCAAGATATTCAAATGGTCGTGCACCATAAGAATCTATAATCTGCTCCACCTCAAACTCGGTTTCACTAACATGGATATGAATTCTAACTCCTAATTCATCGGCTTTTCTCCTAACCCATTGTAACAGTTCCATGGAACATGTGTATGGGGCATGTGGCCCCAAAGAAACTTTTATCCTGCCATCTGAGGTGTTATGACATTTATTAATAATTCTAATACTTTCTTTGAACTCTTTTTTCCGTTTTTCCTCATCTCCCAGATCTATCATCCCATGGGAAAGCATTCCTCGCATTCCAGATTCATCAACTGCTTTTGCCACATCATCAATAAAAAAATACATGTCATTAAATGTGGTGGTTCCTGATTTTATCATTTCAGCACAAGCCAGTAGAGCACCAGCATAACAGTGTTCACCACTCAGATTAGCCTCAGCTGGCCAGATATAATTATTTAACCAAGTATCTAAAGGCATATCATCAGCCAATCCCCTCATTAAAGACATTGAAAGGTGCGTATGGGTATTTATCAATCCCGGGATTAAAACTTTCCCTTCACCATTTATCACCTCATCTGCATCATTAGAACTGAGATCATCATCTATTTTGGATATTAAATTATTTTCAATGAGAATGGAGCTTTTTTTAATTTCAGAGCCGATAATTATTGTGTTTTTTATTAAAATACTTTGGCATTCCATGATAACACCTGAGAAGTTCACAGTTTAACTCTTTTTTGAATACAATAAATAATACTTTATTACTATGAATTAAGAACCTTCTAATAAAATTTTATTATTTTCAACATTATTTCATTTATTATTAACTTGGATTAAATTCAGGATTAAAATTTTAATAGAAATTGAATAGCATTAAGAACAAGCTTTCAAATTCAATTCATGGTGTTCCAGATGACTCCAAAGTTGAAATCAGCTATTTGGATGATTTATTGAGTTATTTAATATCGATCATAAATATATTATTTTTGATATATATTGCTAATTGTTAAATCTTTATCCAAATTAAAGTTGTTTGATTTCGTTTAAATTTGTAATATTAAACAATTTTGAGAATAAAAAATAATCTTCTTTTTAATTTTCTATAGACTAAAAATTGTTAAAACGTGGGGTTTGAGTAGGGCGAAATTGGGGTCTAACGCTGGAATAAATACTTACACAAGACCCGTGATATAACAATTAATTTTAATAACATTACTAAAAAGAGAAAAAAATTTTTAATAATCGTTATTTTTGATTTTAGCTAAAATAAATAAAACTTTTTTGAGAAAAAGGATTTACCAAATGGAGGGCCTTAAAAAATGGAGAACAAAAAATCATTTAATAAGGAATATCTGATTGATTTAATAAAAAGAATTAGAAGTTTTCTGTTTTTAATAATTTCCAATAGTAATTCTACGCCCAAAATTTATCCTGATCAAAGGAATAAGATTCAACCTTTTATTAAAGAATTACATTACCATCATTTTAACGGTTCTATCTCTTTAGAAGACTGTATGATGTTGATTTGCATTCTTGATCGCTTTGATAAGAGTGATTTCATTCTTAATTTAAAATATATAAACAACCTTAAGAATATTTTTCAAATTCTAGAAGAGGTTTACGTCACTTAAACAAAAAACTAATTGAATTATTTCAAGTCAAGGATCATTTTTGTGAGAAGATAATATTGATTAGGATATTAAAAGATGTTCAGCAAGACAAATTTCTATAAAATGATATATTGAATTAATGAAAGAATTAATAAATATCATAATAATGTAAATTTTTAAATGCGAATTAAAATTTAATTTCAAGAATTTTAATCTTTATAATTAGGAGGATTTACAATGCAGATAAGAATTGCTCTGCCATCCAAGGGAAGGATAAGTGATCCTGCGGTTAAACTTTTAGAGAAAGCAGGCATCGGTTTGAAGGATAATATTAATCGTAAACTTTTTTCAGAGACTATTGATGAAGATATTAGTGTTATGTTTACCCGTGCAGCTGATATTCCTGAGTTTGTAGCTGATGGTGCAGCAGATCTGGGTATGACTGGGTTAGATTTAATAAAAGAGAAAAAAGTCAATGTTGAGATTTTAGAGGATTTAAATTTTGGAAAAGCTAAGTTAGTGTTAGCTGCGCCAGAAGATTCCTATATTAATAATTTATCTGATATAAAGTATGGTTCCATGGTGGCAACCGAGTTCCCCAATCTGACTGAGAAATATTTGAAAACTAAGGGTTTATTAGCTAAAATAGTGGAGTTAAGTGGTTCCACAGAGATTGCTCCTTTCATTGGGGTGGCAGATATCATAGCAGACCTTACTAGCACTGGAACTACTTTGAAAATGAATCATTTGAAGATTATCGATATCATTTTAGAGAGTTCTATACAGCTTATTGCTAATAAAAAGAGTTTTCAGGAGAAGAATAAGAAAATTGAAGCTATAAGAACTGGTATTAAAGGCGTTTTGGATGCTGAAGGTAAAAAACTTGTAATGATGAATGTGTCTGAAAAGTTTTTGAATGATGTTAAGCAGGCGATGCCAGGACTTACTGGACCTACTGTTTCTAATGTACTGTCTGATGGTATGATGGCTGTTCATGCAGTGGTTGATGAAAGAAATGTATTTGAATTAGTAAATAAACTTAAAAATATAGGTGCTAGGGATATTCTAGTAATTCCTATCGAAAGAATAATATAAAAAGAGTTTAACAAAACTAATCTTTAGATTTATATAAATAGTTTCGTTATAAATCTTATTTTTATATTTAAAGTATTAAAAAAAGAAATTATTTCAAATTTAGATAAATCGTGTTCTAATAATAATTGAGATTTTAACCTTATGATGCCCGTGGAAAAACTTCTTTGGTGGTTGATAGCCGGTAAAAGAGGAGGTATAAATCGGGCTAAAATAATTAAGAAGCTTAATGATAGGCCATATAATGCTAATCAACTCGCAAAGGAGCTTGATTTAGATTATAAGACTATTAGACATCATATTAAAGTTTTAGAGGAAAATAATGTGATTAGACCTGCTGGTGATACATATAGTAAATTATATTTTTTAACGGATAAAGTTAATGAAAATTATGAAGTATTCCAAGAGATCTGGAATAAGCTTGTGATAAAATAACTGAAAAAACACCAGAATTTTGAGAGGTAATAATAGATGGTAGACTTAGTATCTTTAAACACTAGAATAATTTACGTAGCTATTAGTGTGGGAATTATAAATGTTGGTTTATTATTAGGATTGGTTTACTTTTATTGGGGAAGTTATAAGCAGTTGAAATCCAAATTCACTGTAGGTTTATTATATTTTACAGGGATTCTTTTAGCACAAAATATTCTTGTTACAATAGGTTTAGCAGTGCTTCTTAACTGGGGGAAAGAACTTAATCAATTAGATGGAGTATTACATTATTCTATTCTATTATCAGTTAATGCAGCTCAGCTCGTCGCCCTAATAATCCTATCTAAAATAACTTATGAATAAAAAAATTATTGAAATTCAAGTGTGTTAATATAATAAAAAAATTCCTATTTTTTAATACTAAAACCCGAAAATGACTATTAAAGTGGAGATGACTAGGTTGAAACTGGGGAGTAACATGGGTAAAAATACTTAACTCCTAAACTCGTTTAATAAATTAAATATAATTTTAATATAATTTTCAAAAAATGGTGATTTAATAATGGATATAATTCAAGCTATAATATTAGGAATAGTTCAAGGTTTAGCCGAATTTTTACCAATCGCTAGTGCGGGTCAAGTAGTTCTGGTGACGCATATATTAGGTGTTACTTTTCCCACCGAATCAGGTTCTCTTGCCTTCAACGTTCTACTGCACATAGGTACATTAACTGCAGTGGTTGTATTCTTCTGGAAAGAAGTAATACAAATTATAAAATCCTTCATCTCCAGTATACTAGACCTCTTCCGTGGACAATTCACTAATAATCTAAAGGATGATACCTATAAAAGATTATCCTGGCTCTTAATAATCGGTACAATTCCCGTAGGCATAAGCGGTGTATTATTCACCAAAAGATTCGAATTTTTTTATAACAGCGTACCCGCCGTAAGCATCTTCCTAATAATTAATGGTATCATACTCTGGAGCGCTGAACACGTGAAACGAGGAAATAAAAAGATAAAAGGAATTTCTTTTAAAAATGCTCTGGTCATAGGTATATTTGAATCCCTAGCACTATTTCCCGGAATTTCCCGATCTGGTTCTTCAATATCTGCAGGACTATTTTCTGGGGTAGACAGAGTATGCGCAGCAAGATTTGCATTCTTATTAGCAATACCCGCCATAACAGGGGCAATCATTGTTGAATTTAAAGATATAGGGGCATTAACTGAAACAAACACCGCATCCATCGTAGCCGCGTACATTGCAGTAGTAATATTTGGATTCCTATCAATTGGACTTCTTCTTAGAATAATAAATGGTACTAGTCTAAGAATATTTTCTGTTTACTGCTGGATTGTAGGTGGCTTAGCTTTGATTCTTAGTTTCTATTATGGTCTTATTTGAACTCCAATTTTTTTTATTTTAAAAAAAAATTTCCATTTCTTAAAATTCATTTTCTCTACTTAAAAAAATTATGAGTGATCATAAAAATGGTGACTTAAAATGAAACTCGTAAGATTTCTTGATGGGAAAAAAAAGAAAACAGGAATTTTAGAAGATAATAATATAACTGAAATAAACTGTTCTATGGTGGAAGCATTTAATAATACTGAACAATTTTCAAAACAGGGTAGATATAATCTAAATGAAGTCAAATTACTTCCTCCTTTATTACCATCCAAAATAGTCTGCGTAGGCTTAAATTATATAGATCATGCCCGGGAATTAAATATGGAATTACCTGATGAACCAGTTATTTTCATTAAACCATCAACAGGAGTTATTGGACATTTAGATCCTATAATTTATCCATCTTCATCAAAGCAGGTTGATTATGAAGTGGAAATAGCAGTGGTGATTTCCAAAAAAGCGCATCAAGTTAAAAAGAAAGATGCTGATGATTATATTGGTGGTTACACTATTCTTAACGATGTTACAGCTAGAGATCTGCAGAATAAGGATGTGCAATGGACCAGAGCCAAAAGCTTCAATACATTCTGTCCCATTGGACCTTGCATTCAAACTCAACTTGATCCATCTAACCAGAAGATATCACTGAAACTCAACGGTGAAATTAAACAGGATTCTAACACTAAAAATATGATTTTTAGTGCTCAGGAATTGGTTAAATTTATATCAGATATAATGACTTTAAATCCTGGTGATATAATATCAACCGGCACTCCGCCAGGTGTTGGTCCAATGAATATAGGTGATATTGTTGAAGCAGAAGTTGAAGAGATTGGAGTGCTTAAAAATATAATAAAATGAATAATTTAATTATCATGATTTGATCGGGATAAAAACAGATTCATTTCTCGCAATATAACTAAATTAATTCACGAAAATATAATATTCTAAAAAAAGTATAGAAAAAATTGATCTTAGAATAAATCTTTCAAATAACATTCTAAGCAATTTTAGGTTATTTTTTTTGATACCATTTTTCGAAATAGAATTATTTATTTCCTATTAATTCCTCTACTTCTTTTTTACCTTTTCCCAGTTCTATTACTTGTTCTTGATCTAGTCTTAAAAGCATAGTCTGGAATTCTCCTACATGCGTTTTTTCTTCCCTAGCAACGTCTAAAAGAACAGCCTTAAAATCCTCATTATCAGTTATGGCCGCCATTTGTTCATAAAAATTAGTAGCATCCAACTCAGCAGCTATGGCCATGCGCAATAATTCCTTATCTGAATCTTCCTTACCTATCTTACTAATGTCTATAGTTATTTTGGAGAACATCCTTCATCACCTCATTATATATTTATGGACGTGATTATTCATAAAATTTATTATCCCTAAAATAAAATTTCTAAATAACAGTCTATAATCTGAGCCTATTAATATTATAGAAAATTTAAAAAAAACTAGATTTAGAATAAAAATTATTCAATATAAATAGCCGGTTTATACGGAAGAGCATTCTTTGATTTTCCATCAGGATCATAGGTTGGCTCATTATACACTAATATTTCAGCTCCTAATTCTTTAGATAAAAATTCTATAGAACCCGTTATAATTGAATATTCGTCGATTTCACCCACATAATTGATTTTCGTCATTTCTCTAGCTATTTTTTTAGCGAAAATTGCAAGTTCTTTTTTATTTTCATTAACCTTTTGTTTTACCGCTTCCTGCATTATGCGACCTACATCCGGTTTACCAACTTCCCATGCGATGTCAAAGACCTTCCATTTCCATTGAGGAGCTATATAAACATGTATCTTCTGCGGAGCTTTATTTAAAATTTTTTTAATTTCTTTTATATCTTCAGAAAGCTCCATTACAACTTCTTCAGCTTTTTGAACTTTTTCATCTAAAAGGTTAACATCATATTTTGGCCATTTAGCTTCAGATACGAACCCTTCCCCTTCAATATTACTCCAAATCTCTTCACAGGTATGTGGTATGAATGGAGCCATAAGACGTATCCAGTTGCTTAAAACGTAAATAAGAATGTTTGAAATTTCAGAATAAACATATTCTTCACCTAATTCGTGTTCTATACGATAGAAATAATGATCTATGTCTTTTTTAAAGAGGAATAATGATTCTTGAAGCGCTTTTCTAGTTTGAAAATCTTCAAGTGCTTCAGTTGCACTTTTAATATGCATGTTGACCTGACTTAAAATCCAAGTATTAATGGGCATTTTAATTTCATCTTTTAGCTTAAAAGATTTCAAGGATATAAAAGTTCCTTTTATCTTCTCTACACGATCTTTAAACTCTTTAAACCATTCTAAACGTTTATTTATCCCTTTAACCTCGTTTTCCCTCCAATCAAAGTCCTGCCAAGGCTCTGCAGATGCCATTAAAAATAATCTTACCACATCAGCCCCATAGGTTTCTATGGCATCATCAAGCAATATAACGTTACCTTTTGATGATGACATTTTATTACCCTCTAGAAGTCCCATTCCAAAGACTACAATACCATTTGGCCATTTATATTCAGGAAATATAGCGGAATGATGGAAAATATGGAATGAAAGATGATTCCCAACCAGATCTTTCGCTGAAAGTCTCCAATCTAGCGGATACCAGTAATTGAATTCACCTTTAATATCTTCAAAAAGTTCAGTATTAATATTTCCAGAATATTTTTGTGCATCTAAAAATACATCATCAAAGAATGAATCATTCAGATCATCAGGATTAAGCTCTTTCATATACCTTGCAATTGCATAATAAGCCATATAAATTGTAGAATCACTAAGTGGCTCAATTAACCATTGATTATCCCAGGGAAGCTGTGTACCAAGTCCTATTCGACGACTGCAAGCCCAATCTTCTAGCCAGCCAATGTAATATTCAAAATTTGCCCTCACCTCTCCCGGAACTATTTGTTCCTGAGCTAGGCAATTATATGTGATTTTTTTCCATTCTTCATCTGAATATTTAAGGAACCATTGGTCCTCGAGTATTCTAACAACAGATTCTGTACCACATCTACAGATAACTGGTTTTTCAGAAAAATCATACATTACATCTCCTTTTTTAGATTTAAGAAGGTTTCTTATGATTTCATCTCTTGCAAATGGTACTTTTAATCCTCCGAAATCAGAGATATCCTGACTCATAATTCCTTTGGAGTGCTCTAATTTATAGAGTTCATTAGTTGCATCAGCGAGCTTAGGATCATTCTGATTTTTAACTCCAAAATTTTGGATTATTTCTTCTGCAGGGAATTTCCCAAACCCTTGAAGCTCTACAATACTAATTGGCTCTAATTTTTCCACTTCTTTTTTAATATTATACCTTTCAAGTACTTTTAAATCTTTTTTAAGGTCTTTAAGTGCTATGTAATCTGCAGGAGCGTGTGCTGGAACTGAATATACGACTCCGGACGCATATCCCGGATTTACAAAAGAAGCGGGCAATATGATAAGTTCTTCATTAGTTAGCGGATTTTTTACATATTTACCAATTAGTTTATTAACATCAACAACAGAAACGATTGAAGCATCCTTTTTTTGATGAATAACATTATTAAATGCCTTTCTACTTATTATCCAATTCTCATCAGCAATTTTTATCCTAATATATTCTGCTTCTGGATTTAACCATAGATTCGTAACCCCAAATAAAGTTTCAGGACGAAAAGTAGCTGCTACCAAATAATCATCATTTATTCTAAATTTTACTATTGTAAGCTCATTTATTGCAACGCCCTCTCCTTCAAGCAAATCATGGTCACCCACAGGATTTTGGCATTCTGGACAGTACTTTACAGGGTGAATTCCTTTTTTAACAAGATCCTTACTTTTAAGTTTTCTAAACTGCCACTCTATGAACTTCTGATAATGAGGATCTATTGTATTAAACTCCCTCCTCCAATCAATGGAGAACCCCATTTTCTGCATCACATCTCGATATTCTGTACTGAAGTAATTCACAATGTAATTTGGATCTGTAAATTTCATCAGTTCGTCTTCAGGAACTTTATGCACATTTTTGTATAAATCTAGAGTCCAGGGGTCCTGCCTTTGAAACCTTTTGGCTATCCCAATTACGGGAGCTCCAGTAACGTGCCAAGCCATAGGGAATAGGACGTTATAACCTTGCATTCGTTTAAATCTAGCGTATACATCTGGGACTGTGTAGGTACGGCCGTGTCCAATATGCATAGCACCACTAGGATATGGAAAAGCTACAGTTAAGAATAATTTCTCTCTTGCATCTGGATTTGATTGGAATAAATGCTTATTTCTCCATTTTCTCTGCCATTTCTTCTCAATTATAACGTCTGTCAAAAAATAATCACCATCCAAAATAATCATGATTTAGGTTCAAAATAATATTTTATAATAATATGTAAAACTTCTAAATTTAGTATATTAAGAATTTTTTTAAATAAAAGAGGTTTATTTTACCTTATTTTGTTATTTAATCTAATTCACTTTCCATCCAATCTAAATAATTTTTGGAACCTTTTTTAACTTGAATTTGTAATATGCATGGAGTATCATAGCTGTGAATTTCTTCCACTCTTTTTATAAGGATTCCTACTTTATTGGATTGAGTTTTAGCAATTAGCAAAGATTCCTTATCCTCATTAATTTCTCCTTTCCAGAGGTAAAATGAATCAATTTCAGGGATAACATTTGTACATGCCGCTAATTTATCTTTTAATAGTTTAATTGCAATTTTTTTTGATTCTGAAAATCCAGATGTAGTTATATAAATTAAAGTGTACACATAAGATTCCTCATCTAATTTTAGGTATGGGTGGTGGTGTTATTTTGTGTTCAGCAGATTTAACCATATTTTTAATCCTTAAAACTTCATTTTTAGATATTCCAAGTTTCTCGGCAATCATATAATCTTCTAATTTTTCTGTAGTTGTTAGGTATAATATTTCATCTAGGAGTTGATATTTAATCCCCAGTTCTTCTTCATCAGTTTGTCCTGCCCATAATCCTGCTGTTGGAGCTTTAGTTATGATTTTATCTGGAATTTCAAGGTAATCTGCAATATTTTGTACATCAGTTTTGTAAAGATCTCCCATGGGCAGTATATCCACGCCTCCATCCCCATATTTTGTAAAATATCCTACTGAAAGCTCACTTAGGTTACCAGTTCCTAAAACCAGTCGATTCATGGAATTAGCGTGATAATATAGGATTATCATTCGTATTCTCGCCTTTAAATTAGCATTTGCGAGTTGATTATAATACTCTGTAGCTGAATGAATACATAACTCTCTAAAGGGCTTTATAAGATTATCAATATTTATTACTTCATTTTCTATGCCTAAATGTTCTGCAATAGTAATTGCATCCTCCAAGTCTTCTTGGGTTGTGGTTTGACTGGGCATTATCAATCCTAATATATTACCCTTATCAATAGCTTTTACAGCTATACTAACTGCTGTAGATGAGTCTAATCCTCCACTTAAACCTATAACTAATCCTTCAGTTTTTGATTCCTCAATTTTATTTTTTATAAAATTAGATATTGCTTCAACTGTCTTCTCCGTATTTATAGGGGGTAAAATATGCGATTTTTCCTGCATTTGACATCACAACTTAATAATTCTAAAAATTTTTAATTTCTGTTATATCTAGATACAAATGAAAATTTTATAGTTTTTAATACAATGATATACATCATTTTATATTACATGATAATGTTAATAAAATAGATTTTTTTTTACACAAATTTTTATATGTAGGTTTATTTAGTTACATAATATAACTTTAAATTAAGATCGAATACCCAAAAAAATTGATGAAATAAACTTTATCTAAATAAATTTTAAGCTAACTTTACTTGATACAAAACAAGAATTAAAAAAAATGGAGGAATATTAATTGGCATTTAAAGATCTTTTCAAATTCAAACAAGGTAAAACTACATTCGTATTTATCGGTGGTAAAGGAGGGGTGGGTAAAACAACTGTTTCAGCAGCCACCGCACTTTGGTTTGCTAGGCAGGGTAAAAAAACGCTTGTTATATCCACTGACCCCGCACACTCTCTTTCAGACTCATACGAGAGAAATATAGGTTATAATCCAACACCCATAGCCGAGAACTTGGAAGCCTTAGAGATTGACCCTGAAATAGCCATGCAGGAGTACCAGGCAAAGATGAAGGAACAGCAAGCATTGAACCCTGGTAATGATATGGGAATGATGCAAGAGCAGATGGATATGGCATCTATGTCTCCAGGTATTGATGAAGCCGCCGCCTTTGACAAGTTTCTCCAGTACATGACCACAGATGAATATGATATTGTTCTCTTTGACACTGCACCTACGGGACATACACTCCGACTCTTATCATTCCCTGAAATGATGGATTCTTGGGTAGGTAAAATGATTAACGTTAGACGCCAGATAGGAAGCATGGCTAAAGCCTTTAAAAACATCATGCCATTCATGGGAGATGAAGAAGAAGAAGATAAGGCTTTAGAGGATATGGAAGAAACAAAAAAACGGATAAAAGAGGCAAGGGGAATTATGGCTGACCCTGACAGAACAACCTTCAAAACAGTGATTATACCTGAAGAAATGTCTATATATGAATCAGAAAGAGCAATGGAAGCTCTTCATAAGTACAACATGCACACTGATGGAATTATAGTTAATCAGATCCAGCCAGAAGAGGCTGATTGCGAATTCTGTCGCGCTAGAAGAAATATACAGGAAAAACGTCTAAAAACCATCCAACAAAAATTCGGAAATCAAGTAATCGCTGAGATTCCCCT
>Ga0182014_10001890_pt1 | contig 27320 bp, 22 predicted proteins | sample 612S2DmetaG_FD_120489 | JGI IMG/M metagenome (GOLD analysis project Ga0182014, IMG submission 120489) | Permafrost microbial communities from Stordalen Mire, Sweden - 612S2D metaG | ecosystem: Environmental > Terrestrial > Soil > Wetlands > Permafrost | place: Sweden: Stordalen | collected... | reverse complement strand
TACAATGGAGGACGGGGCGCTCCGGCAGGACAAATAGGGGTCCGGGATTCCACTGGACGAATGTTTGGGCCATGGCCTGTGTCCGCCCATGCAACTGCGGATGTGCACCAGGGAGGCGGCCAAAGCGGTCCATATTGGTTTGTATCGCCGCAAATCGTCTTGCAGCCCGGCACCTACACCATTGTCGATTCCGATCAAGCGACCTGGTCGCACAATGCGCAGAACGGCGGGCGTGGCATGGCGCAACTTTTCGCCAAGCCCGTCGTGCGGACCGCCGCGGCGGTCACAGCGACTCCTCCAGCCAATGTCGTCACGGCGGCGAACGCGATCCCCAAGCGGCCGCCGCCGCCCGCGCCCCCGAAATTCAAGGCGTCCGACCCCTGCGACCAGACCAACTGGACGCCGCGAGGCGCACCTTGGGCCGCGCCGACGGGTGGGCCGGTGCAGACCGGCGGTCCCGCCCCGGCGACCCCGGCACCGCCGATCGACATCAATCGCATCACCGGCGCTTCGCTATCCGCCGCGGTCGCCACCGCCAAGGAACAACTGTTGCAGGTCTACGGCGGCTTGACGCCCCCCGAAATGCAAGCGTTCCAGGCCGCCTGGGCGCCGATCGAGACCTATCCCAATGGCGACGCCGTCGCCTATCTCAACAGGCTCAATCCGCTGCTGCAACGCTTCGTCACCACCCGCGCCGCCTTCGAGCGCGCGGCGCTCGGCTTGCAGGAGACACTCATGCAGGCAACGATGGCGGTCGACGACGGCAACGAGGCGCAACTGGAGGCGATCCATTCCTCGGCGCGCCGGCAGCGCGACCAGGTCAATGCCCTGCTCTCGGGACTGCGCCAGACCGGCGCGCAAATCGAGGCGCTCGGCAATCCGCCCAATCCGTTTCCGAGCGCCTGCAAGGCGTTCAAGCGCGGCGCGCCCGAAGCGACGGCGGCGGCGCCGACGCTGTTTGACGCGGTTCTGACCGCGGAATGGGTGTATGCCGCGGTCAAGCGCGGGGACAGCCACGCGTCCCTGTCCACCGCCGGGATGACGGTCTACGGCAAGGGGAGCAGGGTCGCGAACGGCGATACGATCGTCATTACGGACGAAGGCTTTGGATTCTCGGCAGGCTCCTGCGGGCTCGCCAATCCGCAGCACGAAGCGGCGGGCGACAAATCTTACGAGCCGCGCCGCGTCACGTTCGAACTCCGTTTCGACCCCAGCCATAAGCGCCTCCTCTCGCTGCGGGCGAAGTGGGAAGCGCGAACCTGCGCATTCAATGAATGGCGCGAACCTAACAACGGGCCGGCGATGGTGACAATCGTCGATCAGGGCGTGAAAACTACCCAGAGCCTGGAATTTCGTGATGTCGCGATAGATCGCCCGCAGGACGTCACGCTGGAAAAGCCCGGCGTAAGGGGCGCAGCGCAATCGATCGCCATTATTGGCGCCGACGCGACATCGCGAATCGTCGGGTTGTCGATCGACCCCGAGACCGCGAAATTTCTCCCGCCGTCGATCGATATTTTCGACCGCAAGAAGGCGCTGCCTAGCGAAGACGCGATCGAATTTGCGGTAGGCCGCGGCTTCAACACGGTGCGCGGCAACTATCTGGTTGGCCAGATGTTTGCCTTGGCGGCGGTCGGCGACTGGAAGGCCGCTGACGGGCGCCTGGTCAAGCAGGTCTTCCACGGGCAGCCGGCCCCGCCGCCGCCCGCCCCGCCGACCCCCGTCGTCGACGACGCGGCGGCCGCGATCATGGCTGCCGAGGCCGCGAAAAAGCAGGACATCGAGTTTCAGCAGGCGGTGGTCAAGCAGGTTTCCGACAATCTGCAGTGGGAGCTCAACGGTCTCACCGCGGCGCGCGCCGATCCGAAGGCGACCGAGGATCAACTCGGCACGTTGCAGTTCCGCGTCATCCAGCAGGCGTCCAACCTCTCAGAGGAGCAGGATCGCCTGACCGCGCTGCAGAGCGGTGTCATCCAGCACACCCGCACCCCATTCGAGGAATATGCCTCCGACCTGGCGCGCCGCAGCGCCGAGCTGCAGGCGCAGGATGACGACTACAAACTGCGCATGGCGCGGGCCTCGGACCAGCTGATCGATCTGGCCGCGCCCGAAGATCGCGAACGCTTGCGCGCGCGCATCGACGGCAAATTCGGCGCTGGCGGGCTCGCTCGCCTGAGCGTCGACGATGCCCGGAAGGAAGTCGATGCGCTGCACGAGACGGTCGCGGGCTACTGGCAAGGCCAGGCCGCACAGTCGGAACTCGCAGCCGAGCACATGGAGGAGGCGTCGTTCTACAGCGGCCTCGTCGCGCAAGGCGCCGGCATGATGGTGGTGGGCATGAGCGGCGCGGCGTTCGTCGAAGCCTACGGCGTCGAGACGGCGCCGACCTGGGTCCCGAGCGTCACCGGCGCCGTCTACGGCGCTACGACCGGGGGCATCGAGGGCGGCCCCGTCGGCGCCGTGCGGGGCGCGCTGCAATGGTCCGGCACGGTCGGCCAAATCTCGGTCGATGCCTATCAGGGCTATTTCGGCTCCGAAGACGCGCCGCCTGGCGGCTGGCTGGGCGCGATCCAGAAAGCCGGCGTCGGTTTCCTGATCGGCAAGACGGTTGAGATCGGCTCGGCGATCGTCTCGGCCGGCGTCAACGCCGTCACGCGGCTCGAACCGCCGTCATTCACGCCGCCGCCCAGCGGCACGGGAGCTGGCGAGGCGCGCTTCCACGCCGAAATGACGGAGGGGCGGACGACCATCAGCAAATATGAGGAGGCGGAGAAGGCGCTCGCCGACGCAACCGCTGCTAACCGTCCGCACGAGGAAATCCACGCGCTCGAAACGGCGGCGGAACGCAATGCGGCGGCGGTGAACGCCAGCTATCGCGCCAAGTGGCTGCTCAAATATCACGGCGCGCCGGCTACGCGGCGCCTGTTCATGCAGCGGGTCGAGGGTTTCTATCAGATCGCCGAATTGCAGATGATGAACCGGCTGGCGGCGAAATATCAGACGGAGGGCATATCATTCGAGCCGATCCGCAACGCCGCGAGCGCGGGCTCGGTCGGTATGGATCTCGACTTGGCGCTGGAAGGCCGGCGTCCCGTCATCCGCACCCTGGACGGGCGGCGGGCGCCCCTTTACCAATTCCAGGCCGACGCCCAACAGGCGTTCGGCGAAGCCTATCAAGGGCTGACCGGCGTCAGCGCCGCGAGGTCTGACATTAACCTGACGACCCCGGCGCACAGCGAGGCCTTCTTCGACAAGGCTCTGCTCGATCCGAAGATCAACTGGAACGCGGTCGATAGAGAATGGGTCTCCTCGACCGCCGACGTGACCGCCTATAAGGGACAGCACGCGGCCAACCAGAGCACGTCGATCTTTACGGCGGCGCAAGAAACCTGCCGGCAGGCGAACAAGGACATCGATTCAAAGCTGCTCAGCTACTTCCGCTTCCGCCGCGCCAAGGCAACCTTGCCCAAGGAGATGTCCTACTTCGATGACCAGATCGCGTTCTGGAGCGACGTGTCGCAGCGCTTCCGCCGCATCGGCACGCAGGAAACCACGCCCGAGGGCATCGTCAACCAGGCGTCCGATCTGATGCAGGCGACGGGCGGGCGCAGCCTGTTCACGCTCGTCGAAGAAATGAAAGGGCATCTCGAGGCGGCGACGAAATTCGTGAAGTGAGCCGCTGGCCGCAAGAGCCAAGGCTGCTGCACTTTGCGACCATCAAAGATTCACAGTGTTCCCGAACACACATTTCTGAACAGGACGACGATCATGAGACCATCTGATTTGCGACCGCTGATTTTCTCGTGTTTCGCCTTGCTCGCACCCTGCGCATCGCTGGCCAATGACTCCTCCGCCAGCCTTCAGACTGGCGGCCTCGACCTCGTCTACAACGACAAGATTTCGATGAATCAGGAAGACCTATTCCTCAGCAAGGACGAAGTGCGGGTCCGTTATCTCTTCGAAAACAAATCGACGCAGGACGTGGACACCCTGGTCGCCTTTCCGCTGCCCGGCATCGAGACCGGCGAAGCAGGTAACTACGTCATCCAGGCGAACGACCCGATCAACTTCATCAACTTCGAGGTCACTGTCGATGGCAAGACCGTCACGCCAACCGTCCAGGCCAGAGCGACGAGTCTCGGCGTCGACATCACGCCGGTGCTGCTCAAATATCATCTCCCGCTGACCACGATCATGCCCAATGACGACGCCCAAACGAAATTCTATGACGATCTCGGCCGCCTTCCCGCCGAAGTCCTGTCGGAGCTCGAGCACTATGGCGCCATCACGCGCTCCGATATCGGCCCCGGCAAGCCCCCCGACGTGCAGCCGCAGTGGACGACCGACATCACCTTCTACTGGTTTCAGAAGTTTCCGGCGGGCAGGACCATCGAGGTCACTCATAGATACCGCCCTGTCCCGCGCGTTTTCCTGACATCGAGCAAGGAATTGGCCGACGCCGATCTGCGCAAGAGCTATTGTCCGGACGATGCATTCCTGAATGCGGCCAGAGCCGGAGAGAAAGCGGGCGTGCTGCAAGGCGTCGAATTGCGCTATGTCATCAGAACGGCGCGCAACTGGTCGGGCCCCATCAAGCGGTTCACGCTGACGATCGACAAGGAAGATCCGAAGTCGCTGGTCTCGACCTGCTTCACGGGTCTCAAGAAGACCGGCCCGACGAGCTTCACCGTGACCAAGGAAAACTTCTCTCCCGACGACGACCTCGGTTTGGTGCTGCTCACGCCCGCCAAGACGCCGTGACGATGGTCGCCCGCGTCGGGCCCTCGCCGGCCGTCGATTTCCATCCGCGGCTATTTCGATCGCTGCTCCTGGCCCAGATAGACCTCGCCAAGCAGCGATGAGTTCACCCAGGGGATCTGCTTCTTCTCGGTTGCCGCCGCGACATCAACACGAACGCGGGTCAGCATCTGGTTCAATTCCAGCTTCGGCGTGCCGATGTGCTTGAGAAGAGCGGTGGTGAACGGGCTGTGAGCGCCGTTGCCGTCGGAGGCGGTGTTCCCGGGCGCCGTTGCGAAGGCGATCAGCGTGCCGCTGCCGACCGTTTCATACCCGGACAGGCCGGAGCCTCTGCGGCCGGAGCGGCTCGATCCGATGTGGGTCTCGAACGGATTTTCCCGGCAAGCGTCGAGAATGATGACATTGGCACGGGATTCGTCATCGAGCCCCTTGATTATCCGGTCGATGTCGACCAGCTCGAACACCGCAGTGTTCTTGCTCGCCACCGTGGCGTCGACCGGCACAAGGTAGTTGTTCCCGTCAATCTGCATTCCGTGCCCCGCGTAGAACACCAGACGAACCTTGGCGGAAGGCGCCTTTTGCAGGAAGTCGAGCAACACCCGCTCCATGTCCACACGATCGAGATCAGTCGCCTCGATGACCTGAAAACCATCATCCTTCAGCGCATTTGCAATGGCGCGTGCATCGTTCGGCGGATTCGGCAATGCCGGGGCGTTTCGATAGGCGCCGTTGCCGATCACCACAGCAAGCTTGGCGCCGACCGGCCCCGCGGGAGTGGAGACCGTTGGCAGCGATGGCGCCGGAGCCGGCACGGGAGCTACCGTGGCTGGCTTGATGTTTGCCGGCGTCGTTTTTGGCGGCGCAGGAACCGCCGGTGTAACTGCCGGCTGTGTCAGGACAGCCAACCGGGCCTGCGCGGTATCATGACCCCATTTGCCGCTTTCGTGTTTAAGCGGCAATGGGATGGCCGCCTGAAAATCGGCCCGGGCGCGGTCGAGATCGTGTTTGCTTTCATAGACGAGGCCGCGATGAGTTAGCGCCGCGACGTAGCCCGGGTCCAACCGTATCGCTTCGGTGTAATCGGCAATGGCGCGATCGGCATCGCCTTTTGTGTTAAATAGGACGCCGCGATTGTAGTGGCCCACAGCATCCGCCGGACTGATCCGGACGTACTCATTATAGTCCGCGATCGCGCTGTCGAGTGTTCCTTTGCGCTCAAGCAGGCGGGCGCGCTCGAAATGGGCATTGCCGTCATTCTGGTCGAGGCGAATCAACTCGCCAAGGTCCGCGATGGCTTGATCGAAGTCACCCTTCTCCTTGAAGGTCTGCGCGCGACTTCGTCGCGCGGGCGCATTTTTCGGATCGATGCGGATGGCGTCGGAATAGTCAGCCAATGCCTTGTCGAAGTCATGCTTGCTCTGCCATGCGCTGCCACGCTGGATAAAGGCATCGATGTCCTTGGCATTCAGGCGGATCAGCTCGCCGTAATCGGCAATGGCGGCGTCGAAATCGCCCTTGCTCTTGTAAGCTGAAGCGCGATTGCGGTAGGCGGCGGAAAATTTCGAATCCGCTTGAACCGCGCTGGTGAAGTCGGTCACGGCGCGGTCGAGATCATTTTTCTTCCGCCAGGCGTTGCCGCGGGAGTTGTAGGCGACGGCATCCTTTGGATCGATCCGGAGCGCCTCGTCATAGTCGGCGATGGCGCGATCGAGATCGCCCTTCTGTTCCCAGGCTGCGCCGCGGCCGCGATAGGCGGGGGAAAATTTCGGATTGAGCTGGATGGCGCTGGTGTAATCGGCGATCGCCCGGTCGGGATCATTCTTGCGTCCCCAGACTGTGCCGCGGTCGTAGCAGGCAAAAACATCCTTCGGATTGAGTCGGAACGCCTCGTCGTAATCGGCGAAGGCGCGATCGAGGTCGCCCTTCAGGTCAAAGGCATAGCCGCGGTTGCGATAGGCAAGGGAATATTTCGGATCCATCTGGATGGCGCTGGCGTAATCGTCGATGGCGTGGTTGAGATCGTTCTTGCGCCGCCAGGCATTGCCGCGGTTGTTATAGGCCAAGGCATCCTTTGGATCGAGCCGGATCGCCTCGTTCAGATCAGCCATGGCTTGGTCGACATCATCCTTCAGGTCCCAGACATAGCCGCGATTTCGATAGGCGCTGGAATATTTCGGATCCAGCTGAATTGCGCTGGTGTAGTCGGCGATGGCCCGATCGAGATCCTTCTTGCTCCGCCAGGCGCCGCCGCGATTGTGGTACGCTTGGGCATTCTTTGGATTGAGCTGAATGGCGGTAGAATAATCGGCGACCGCACGATCGAAATCGCCCTTCGCGTCCCAGACGGTTCCACGATTGTTGAATGCGCCATCATATTTCGGATCGAGCCGGATCGCCTCGTCTAGATCTGCTAACGCGTGGTCGAAGTCGCCCTTCTTCTTCCAGTTGTTGCCGCGATTGCTGTAGGCAATGGCCGCGGTTGGATCGAGCCGGATCGCCTCGTCAAGATCAGCGATGGCGTGATCGAGATCACCCTTGACCCCCAGCACCGTGCCGCGGCCCCGAAAGCCGAGCGCGTAGTTGGGATCCAGGGCGATGGCGCGCTCGAAATCGGCAAGCGCCGCGTCGTTCTCGCCTTTCCTGAAATGACCGGCGCCGCGATTGCGATAGGCAACCGCAAGATCGTGACCCTGCACCTTGCCGGCGTCGATGATGGCGCTGCACGCCGGGATGCCGGCGTCGGGCTGCGTATCGGCAACATTGCAGTTCGCGAGGTCGTCGGCCGCAGCGGTGGAAACGCCGATGAGCAGAAGAAAGGCCGAGAGTATGGCCGGGCGGAGAGACGCCATCGCCGAAGTTCGGAAGCTGCACCAGGAGTCAAACATGCCGCGCTCCGTCCCCCACAAGGGGTATGATTTCCTCAAATGTCGAAAACCGACGCCTTGCGATGATGCAGAGCATCGACTTCGCGCGTGGTCTCATTTTGAGCAGGGATACTTCTCGAGCAGCGCCCAGTAGATCAGGAGCGACGGGTTGTACTTCATGTGGTCCTGATTGTTGTGAACGTAGCCGAGGAAGACGTCGATGACGTGGCGGCTGTCGAGTTCGTCGGGCAGGCAGACGCCGAGAGTATGGTGTCCCGCCTCGTTGTGAAAGTTGAAAAACGCCATCGATGAATTGATCCATCCGAGGCAATAGCCGCTCTGATAGTTGCGCCTGTAGCCGCGGACGGTGCCATCCTTGTTGTGCCGGACCGACCACAGGAAGGCTGAGCAGCGTTCGACCACGCGCTCCGTCGATGTGTACCCCATACCGTAGGGGCCCTCCTGGCGCGGCGCTTTCATGATGTCCTGCCAGACGCCGGGATGGGTTGCGGGATCTGGCGCCTGTGCCTGCGCAGGCAGCGCGGGAATCAGAAGCCCGACAAGGAAGAGGAAGGCTGAAAGACGACGCATCTTGGAATCTCCGTTATGCGAGTGGTCGGCACTTCGCCGCGCTGGCGGCCTGCACATCCCTGCTTGGGTTTTGTCGATGTGGCTGCAGCTTTCGTCTGCAGCCACATCCGTTCATCGGCACACTTTCTTGCCGGCGACCATCGAGCAGGTCGGGGCGCGAGGTGGCGGCGGCGGCGGCGGCGCCGGCCGTGGCGGCGGAGCGTGCACCACCGGCGGCGGCGGTGACGGCGGCCGCGGCGGCGGCGCATGCACGACAGGCGGCGGCGCTGGCGGTCGCGGCGGCGGCGCGTGCACTACCGGCGGCGGCGGTGACGGCGGCCTCGGCGGCGGCTTGACCACGGGCGGCGGCGGCGGCGGATGCACCGCGACCGGCGGTGGAGCCGGCGGATGTACCGCGACCGGTGGCGGAGCCGGCGGATGCACCGCTACCGGCGGCGGAGCCGGTGGATGCACCGCGACCGGTGGCGGAGCCGGCGGCTGCACGCCGGGTCCGGGCGGCCGGGGTCCCGAGTTCGGGGCTGGCGGCATGACCGGATGCGGCGGCGGCAACGATGGTGTCACCGTTGGCGGTGGCTGCAGGCCGGGTCCCGGAGGCTTCGGCGGCGGTGTAACCGCAGGCGGAGTAACCGGTGGCGTCGTGCCATGGGGGCCCGGAACCGGCGGAAGCGGCGGCAGCGTCGCACCATGTGGACCCGGCACCGGCGGAATTGCCGGTGGCGTTACCTCATGCGGTCCCGGCGGCGGCGTCACGGCCGGCGGCATCGTGCCATGGGGGCCTGGCATCGGCGGAAGCGGCGGTGGCGTAGCGCCATGCGGACCCGGCACCGGCGGAATCGCCGGTGGCGTCGCGCCGTGCGGTCCCGGAACTGGCGGAATCGGCGGCGGCGTCACGGCCGGAGGCGTTGTGCCGTGGGGGCCTGGCACCGGCGGTATTGCCGGCGGTTGCGTTCCATGCGGTCCCGGTGATGGAGGAATCGTCGGCGGTGTCGTCCCGTGCGGTCCCGGCGGCGGCGTCACCGCCGGCGGCGTTGTACCATGGGGACCCGGCACCGGCGGTATTGCCGGCGGTTGCGTTCCATGCGGTCCCGGCGATGGAGGAATCGTCGGTGGCGTCCCGTGCGGTCCCGGTGGCGGCGTCACCGCCGGCGGCGTTGTGCCATGGGGACCCGGCGACGGAGGAATCGTCGGCGGTGTCGCCCCGTGCGGTCCTGGCGGCGTCACCGCCGTTGGATGTTGCCCGTGCGAGGGCGGGATGGTCGGCGCCGTGTTGACGGGCGGATTTTTCAAACCGATGGATTTTGGCGGATGTTGTATTGGCGGCAGCGGCGCATCGTGCGGCCGTACACCAGTGTGTTTGGTGGGCGGCGCATTGACGCTGACCTGCTTCGGCGGGATCACGACCGGAGGCGGCGTGACCAGCACCGGCGGCGCGGGCGGCAGCACGATTCTGGGCGGACGCGGCGGGAAGAAGAATGGCGGCGGCGGCGGCGGTGGCGGCAGGAACAGCGGCGCCAGCAGATCGAACACCGTCGGCGGCTGCGGATCGCCATAGGGCACGATCTCGGCGATGTCCATGCCTTCGTCATAATAGTCCGGCGGCAGCGGTACCGGCTGCGGGACGTAGGTGGGCGGCGGCTGACGCGGCGCGTTCAACGACGTCAGAGCCTGCTGGGCTTCTGCGGCGTGAACGCCGTTGGGATAGCGATCGATGTAGTTCCAGTAGCCGTTGCGCGTGTTCACCGCGACCGCGCGCTGCCACAACAGTTCGTCGCGCCGCGACGTGATGACGTCCCATATCTGTGCGGCGTACTGGTGTCGGGGAAACAGTTCGACGAACCACTGGTAGATTTCCAGAGAATCCTCCTGGATCGCTACCGTGTAAGCCTCGTCCGGCGAGAGCTGGCTCAACATGCCCTTGGTGACGGTGCGCTGGCCCTTCGGCGGGATCGTAGCCGGGGGCGGCGCGTTGTTGTCCGTCGCGGCGACCGGCGGCTGCGGCACGACCGCCGGCTGCCCCGGAAACAGGGTCACCTCGGCCGCGAGTCCCATGGCGGTCCACGGCGTCTGGTGGCCGCCGGTCACCTGGTTGACCTGCGCGCGGGCGGTCTTGAAGATCTGGTCGAGATCGAGCCCCGGCTGGCGCATCAGGCTCACCAGCGTGGCAGTATAGAGGCTGTATTGCGCGCCACTTTCGGCGGCGATCTGCCCGGGGGCCGCAGCGAACGCGATCAACATGCCGGGCGGCGCCTCCATGATGGCAAGCCCGGGCGACACTGCGCCTGGCGTGCCGCGGCCGTAGCCGTGATCGCGCGAGGCATCCAGCACCACGATACGCGCAGCCGCCGGCAGTGCGGCCAGCGCATCGACCAGATCGTTGAGTCGGAGCGATTGGGCCGGCACGTCGTCGACCCCGCCGATCTGCGCGTCGACCGGCACCAGGAAATTTTCGCTTCCGGCCTGAGCGGCATGGCCGGCGTAGTAGAAGAAGGCCACCGCGTCCGGACCGGCCGCAGTCACCTTGTCCAGGAACGTGCGCATCACCACGCCGATATCGGCCTCGTGCACGTCGTCGACCTCGGTCACGTCGTAGCCCGCCGCCCGCATGGTTTCGGCGACCGCGGCCGCGTCATTGCCCGGCGTCGGCAACGGGCCGCCGGCATAGGCGCCGTTACCGATGATCAGCGCAACGTGGGATTGGGATTGCGCCTGCGCCGAGACGACAGGCGCCACCATTGTGATGATGAGCGCGGCACATGCGAGCCCCAGAATGCGAGCGATGAACATCGTCGTCCCCCAAAAAAGCCACCATCAACCGGGCGGCGACGGCCTGGTAAAATTCGACACTGCGATTTTCCGCGGCCGGAGTTCTTGATCAGGGTCAAGTGCGCGCATCTGTTCGACCGCGTTGCGACCGCTTCGCAAGCACACCAGCCCCGTCATCATTGGTGCGCGCTTCCGGAGGAGACGTTGATGACCTGCACCCTGCGATTGACGCCGTCTTCGGGGCGGCTCGGGTCGAGCAGCTGGGTCTTGCCGTAGCCCCTGGTCGCCAGCCGCTCCGGAGCGAACTTGAATTTTGCGACGATATAGTCGCGGACCGCTTCGGCACGCCGCTCCGAGAGCTTCTGGTTGAACTCGTCGCCGCCCTTGGCGTCGGTGTGGCCGGCGATAAGGAAGCTGAAGCCGGCAAGCCGCGGGTCCGAGAGCGCGCTGCCGAGGCCGTCGAGCGTGATGCGCGCATCGGAAACCAGCTCCGCCGAATTGTAGGCGAAGTTGACGTAGATGTTGACCGAGAGCGGCTGCTCGTCAGGTACGCGTTCGACGATGACGCCGCGCTGCGGATGCCACGACCGCATCGGCGGCCGCTGCGGTTTCGCGCATGTCGGATCCAGCGCACAGGTGATGTCGTTCGGCGACAGCACGCTCTGGGCCAAAGCCGCCTCGCGCGTTGCCGGCGCGACCGCGAGAATGACGATCGCCAGAAGCAAATGTCGTATCATGGCTGCCTCGCGCTGGTTTGCAGGGTGGTGATGGCCGCCGCGAGTTCGCGGTCGGGCATGGTCGCTTCCGGCTTGTAGATCAGGGCACGCCGCAATTCGCTGAGATAGTCGCGCTCGGTCTGCTGCGCCGGCAGCGGGTGATCGAACAGCGGCGAACGCGACGCGATGGCGATAATCATCTCGCGGCCGAACGGCGGACCGACCGTGAATTTCGGCTTGCCCCCCTCGCCGCTTCCGAACATCAGCGTCTGATTCGGCAGCGTCGGCTCCGGCACCAAAGCGTTCGGCTGCACCAGGTGCACCACCGAACCGTCCGCCTGGATATAGGAGACGTAGAGATAGCTGATCTGGGACGGCGAGCGGACCTGGATCCGGAGCGGGTCGCCGTCGCGCAGCTCACTGGTCGCGCCGATGTCGATCACCGGCCGGTCCGCCACCACCAGCGGCTTCGCCAGCGTCTGCAACGCCTCGCATTGCGGCCACGGCGCTACCGTCACGGTGCCGAGCGCAGTCTTCGGCACGCTCGCCGCGATCAACCGGACCCGGTTGAGATCGTCGTCGCTGGCGACGTAGCCGGTCAGCACCGACTGGCCGCCGGTCGTGCCGACATCGACATGGCCGCACGCCAGCGTCTGCAGGTCGGCGAGTCGCAATCCCGGCACTGGCGCGATCGGCGCAGGAGCCGGCGGTGTCACGGCCACCGGCGCGGGCGCCGGCGGTGTCTCCGGCGTCACGGGGGACGGGCCGGACTGGAACAAGGCGATGGTGGCTGGCGGGCTTCCCGTCAGCCACGGTATCTCCCGGCCCTGGCTGATCTGCTCAACCTGCTGCTGCGTCGTCTTGAAAATCTGGGCGAGGTCAACGCCGGTCTGGCGCATCAGCCTGACCAGCGTCGCCGTATAGAGGCTGTACGGTCCCGCATTCTCGGCGGCGATCCGGCCGGGCGCGGTCGGAAACGCAATCGTCGTTCCCGCCGGCGCCGACATCCTGGCCAATCCCGGCGGCACCAGATCCGGCTTGCCGCCCCCGTAGCCGTGCTCGTAGGCCGCATCGAGCACGATGACGCGGGCCGCGGCCGGCAGCCTGGCCAGTTCGGCGACGAGATCGTCGACGTGAAGCCCCTGCAGTGCGACGTCGTTGACGCCGGCGATCTCGGCATCAGACGGCACCAGATAGTTCTGGCCCGCCGACTGGGCGGCGTAACCGGCGAAGTAGACGAACGCGACCGCGTCGGGTCCGGCAGCCGCGACCTGGTCGAGGAAGGCACGCATCGCGCCGCCGATTTCGTCCTTTCGCGTGTCGTACAATTCCGTCACCTGATAGCCGGCCCCGCGCATCGTCTCGGCGACCACGTCGGCATCCGCCGTCGCGGTGGCGACGCGGCTTCCTGCATAGCTGCTGTTGCCGATGACGAGCGCCACGCCGGAATGTGTGCGTGCGGTCACGACGGGTGCCGGCGGTGGCACGGGAGGCACCGGCTTCGGCGGCGCGGGCTGCACCACGGGCGTCGGCAGCGGAGCCGGAGGCAAAGGCTTCGGCGGCGCCGGCTGCACCACCGGCATCGGCTGCGGAGGAAGCACAGGCTTTGGCGGCTGCACGACCGGCGGCGGTAGCGGCGGCTGCGGCCGCAGCGGCCCGGGGTCGAGCACATAGGCGCCGCGGAATCTCGAATTGGTGAAGATGTCGTAGCTCAGCCAGGCGTAGCCATGATCCGCCCAGCCCTTGCCCCAGGAATTCTGCACCCGGAACGCCTGACGCTGGTCGTCGTAACCAACCAGCGTCATGAAGTGCCAGCCCTTGACCTTGTCGTTGGCCGGCGGTGTAACCTCGGTGAAGGTATTGGCGCTGTGGATGTTTTCGAACGCACTGCTGACGTTGAAATCGATCAGCACCGGGTTGGAGCGCGTCAGCTGCCCCTTGATGTCGTTGATCCTGGTATAGTCCACGCGGATGAAGCCGCGCACGCGAAAGTCGTGTGCCCGCTTGACGAGGTCAGGCGTCGCCGGCGGCACACATTTGTCGGTGAACGGTGAGTCGGCCAGCGATAGCGCGCCGTTCTTCAGCACCCCGACCACGCGGCTGATATTGGTGCCTGAATTGCAATCGCCCTGGCGGGCGAGGTGATAGACATAGCTCGGGCTCGGCAGGTTGGGCGGCTGTGCGATGTCGCGACGCTCCAGCGCGCCGGTGTAGTAGCTGCGCGCCGCATAGGCCGTCGCCCACGCCACGCAGGACGACGAGCCGCCCTGGTTGCCGACCGCCGGCAAGCGGCTCGAAATATCCACCGCGACCGGCAGAAAGGCCCGATGGGATTCAGCGACCGGCAACGCGCTCTCGACTTGCGGATCGTTTGGCAGTGAACCCGTTTGATAGACGGTGCCCGGCGGGTCGGCGACGTCCGGCGACTGCGCTGCCGCTCCGACCGTGATGCACGCAATCGCCAACACGGCCGCAACCGCGACCATCCGCGTCATTCGGCAATCCATCGGCACGCCCCCCAAGAGAAAAGGCCTAGCCCCGCTCTTCACCCCCCGACCCCCGGCGTGAATGCTCAAACGACAGAAGCCGCAAATCAGCCGGGTCGCATTGATCAAGCGCAATCCACTGTCGCCATGTCCCGGTAATCGAGATTGACAACGAGGCTTGACGTCATGGACGAAGTGTCCGTGTTGGAGGCTCGGGGCCGCTTGCGGTCAGTGCCGTGCGGCGCCCTGCTGCCGGTGCTCTGGTCCAGCGCCGCATTCGCCGACGACACCGCCGATTGCGCCAATGCGAAATCATGCACTCGCCGACTTCAACGAGGCTGTCACGCTCGATCCAGATTATACCTCGGCCGTCTTCCTCCGCGCCGTGGTCAGCGAGCGCAAAGGCGGTCTCGACCACGCCGTTGCCAATGAGACCGAAGCGATCCGGCGCGACCCGAAGCTCGCCACGGTCTGCAACAACCGAGGCCTGCACCGGGACTGACGAACCCGCTTTCCGTCCAGCCCCGTCCAATTTCGCTGCCGTGACTTGGAAGCCCTCAAATAAAAAAAGCCCCGCAAAGCAGGGCTTTTTTGGTCGGAGCGAGAGGATTTGAACCTCCGACCCCTAGTCTCCCAGACTAGTGCGCTAACCGGGCTGCGCCACGCTCCGATGCCGTTCCATTAGCTTCGATCAGGCTCGCGCGCAAGGCGCGATCGGGTTTGGGGCGGCGGTTCCGCAGGCCCCGGGGGGACCGGGTGGTGCGTCCATGGTGCCTGATGGTTCGAGACGCCGCGCAAGCGCGGCTCCTCACCATGAGGGTCCCCGGCAAGAACCATAAGGGTCTGCGGATGGGTGGAGCCCGCCCTAGCTCTTCAGGGCCTGGTCAAGCAATTGCCGGCAGGCGATCAGTTCCTGCAGCGCGCCTTCCAGGCGCGTCAGGTCGAGCGAGCGGCTTTCGGGGACGACGCCGGGGATCGCGCCCTCGAACGCGGCCGGCATGCCCTCCTCGTCGGTGTCGAGCAGGCGGAAATCGATGCCGTCGGTGCCCTCGTAATCCTCGTCGTCGACATCGACGCCGGGCAAGGCGTCGTCGTCCTGCTCGGCGAGGCTGTGGCCGACCGCCTCCTCGATGGCGCCGAACGAGGCCACCGCCGTGGAGTCCGACAGCCGCTGCACCGAGGCGATGCCGTGCTCTTTCAGGATCCGCTGCACGCCGCGGATGGTGTAGCCCTCGCCGTAGAGCAGGCGGCGGATGCCCTTGAGCAGATCGACGTCATCGGGGCGGTAGTAGCGGCGGCCGCCCGAGCGCTTCATCGGCTTGATCTGGGTGAACCGGGTCTCCCAGAAGCGCAGCACGTGCTGGGGAATGTCGAGGTCGCTGGCGACCTCGCTGATGGTTCGGAACGCATCCGGCGCCTTGTCCAAATGCCCGCTCCTCTTTCGTCCCGCCCGGTCGAGGTGCCCGAATTATTCGGGCTTGCCTTATTCGGGCTTGCCCTATTCGGGTTTGCCCTGGCCGTTACCGGGGGTCTGGCCGTTGATGCGCTGCTTCAGGATGGCCGACGGCTTGAACACCATCACGCGGCGCGGAGAAATCGGCACCTCGGTGCCGGTCTTCGGATTACGGCCGATACGCTGGCCCTTCTTGCGCACCATGAAGGAACCGAACGAGGACAGCTTCACCGTCTCGCCCTTCTCCAGGCAGTCGGTGATTTCCTTCAGTACCAGCTCGACGAAGGCACTCGACTCCGTGCGCGACAGCCCCACCTTCTGGTAGACGGCTTCGCACAGATCGACGCGTGTAACGGTCTTCCCGGTTCCGGTCATCGCCTGCCCCACTCACGGCGAACAATTAATATCTGAAATTATGAGCTTAACGCACAACGGTCAACAGCGCTCATCAATGCAATAGCATGAAAGAAGTCAACAAAGTACAGAGAGTTTTTAACGCGACGCTCACCAACGCAAAAGCGCCGAGCCCCAGGTGAAGCCGCCGCCCATGGCTTCCAATAGCACCAGATCGCCCTTCTTGATGCGTCCGTCGGCGACCGCGACCGACAGCGCCAGCGGGATCGAGGCCGCCGAGGTGTTGCCGTGAAGGTCGACGGTCAGGACCACCTTCTGCGGTGCAATATGAAGCTTGTGCGCCGAAGCATCGATGATTCGCTTGTTGGCCTGGTGCGGCACGAACCAGTCGATGTCGTCGGCCGAGGTGCCGGTGGCCTTGAAGGCGTCGACGATGACGTCGGTGATCATGCCGACGGCGTGCTTGAAGACCTCGCGGCCCTCCATCCGCAGATAGCCCACGGTACGGGTCGAACTGGGGCCGCCATCGACATAGAGTTTCGATTTATGCCGGCCGTCGGAGCGCAGATGCGTGGTCAGGATGCCGCGGTCCGAAGGCAGGCCGGGCTGCGACTGCGCCTCCAGCACCACGGCACCGGCGCCGTCGCCGAACAGCACGCAGGTGCCGCGGTCGTTCCAGTCCAGGATCCTCGAAAACGTCTCGGCGCCGATCACCAGCGCGCGCTTGAAGGCGCCGGTGCGCAGGAAGCTGTCGGCGGTGGCGAGCGCAAAGACAAAACCCGAGCAGACCGCCTGCAAGTCGAAGGCCGCGCCATGGTGGATGCCGAGTTCGTTCTGCACCGCGACCGCGGTGGCGGGAAAGGTATTGTCCGGCGTCGAGGTCGCCAGCACGATCAGGTCGATCGACTGCGCGTCGATGCCGGCATTGGCCAGCGCCGCGCGCGCGGCGTGCACCGCCAGATGCGAGGTGAATTCGCCTTCGGCGGCGATATGGCGCTGCCGGATACCGGTGCGCTGCACGATCCACTCGTCGGAGGTGTCGATCCGCTTTGCCAGTTCGGCATTGGTCAGGATCTGCTGCGGCAAATAGGAGCCACAGCCGAGAACCACCGAACGTATTGCAGTCACGAGACAGCCTCCTGCGCGGTCGGCGCAGATGCTAGCGCGCTGCCGCCGCGGTTGAGCATGAGATTGATCTTGTTGAGGAGATCGTAGCGGACCATCTCATAGCCAACATCGACCGCATACGCAAAGCCTTCGGCGTCGGTTCCGCCGTGGCTCTTGACCACGATACCGTTCAGTCCCAGCACCACGCTGCCGTTGGATTTCGAGGGATCGAGCTTGTCACGCAGCGCCTTGAACGCGTTCCTGGCGAACAGATAGCCGATCTTCGCGCGCCAGGTCCGCGACAGCGCCCCGCGGAGGAATTCGGTGATCTGCCGCGCGGTGCCTTCGGCCGCCTTCAGCGCGATGTTGCCGGAAAAGCCTTCAGCGACGATGACGTCGGCGGCGCCCCTGCCGATGCCGTCGCCCTCGACGAAACCGATATATTCGAGCTGCGGCAGGTTCATCGCGCGCAGCAGTTCGGCGGCCTCGCGAATCTCCTCGCGGCCCTTGATTTCCTCGACCCCGATATTGAGCAGGCCGACGGTCGGCCGCTCCAGGTCGAACAGCACGCTGGCCATGGCGCTGCCCATCACCGCCAGCGCCACCAGATGATGCGCGTCGCCGCCGATGGTGGCGCCAAGGTCGAGCACCACCGAATCGCCGCGCGCCGTCGGCCAGATCGCCGCCAGCGCCGGGCGGTCGATGCCGGGCTGCATGCGCAGGCAGAACCGCGCCATCGCCGCCAGCGCCCCGGTATTGCCGGCGGAGATGGCGACGTCGGCCTCGCCCTTCTTGACCGCGTCGATCGCCAGCCACATCGACGAGGTCTTGCGGCCGCGGCGCAGCGCCTGGCTCGGCTTGTCGTGCATGCTGACGGCGACGTCGGTGTGGATGACTTTCGATACAGCCTTCAGCGCCGGATGATTGGCGAGCTGCGGCTCGATCAGCGCGCGATCGCCGAACAGCAGATATTCGCTGTCGGGATGCCGGGTGAGCGAAATCGCGGCGCCGGGAATGACGACCGATGCGCCGAAATCGCCACCCATGGCGTCAAGCGCGATTCGAACCTTGTGCGGCATGAACGTCCCGGAAACCTGATCTCTTGCGGTCTGAAAGCGCTTCGGCCGCGGGCTGGAAATCGCCGCGGATAGCGGCGATCGGCGAAGCGCAGTACTGCACCCCGGCCGGGCCGCGACAATACCGTGTCCCCGTCCCGACACAACCTCTTGACCGCTCTCTTTTGCCGACAGGACGCAATCGAGGTGGAATCGGCCCAAATCGATAAATCCAGACAATTCAATCGATTAAGCTGAATTCCGGATCCGGACCCGCATCCTGCTGCACCGGAATGCGAGCCGATCGCGCGCGCCGGCGCGGTTCAGGGCTTTTTGGGCTTGTCCGGCGCAAGCGGTTTTCCGTCGAGCTTGAGCCCCTTCAGCGCGGCAAACGGGTGATCCTCGGGATCCTCCGGCGCGACCGGCGGTTCGAAAACAGCATCATTGCGGCGCGGATAGGGATCGACCCCCAGGAACAACGCATCGGTCGCGACCCGGCCCAGATCGATGGTGCCGTTTTCGATCGGCTCCGGCGGATCGGGAATTTCGGCATCGCTGTCGGCGGCGTCATCGACCAGCGTGGCGAGTTCGGGAATCTGCTCCGGCGGCGCGAACATCAGATCGATCGCTTCGTCGATGTCATTCTCGATCGGCTCCAGCGTCACGACACAGGTCTGCCCCACCCGCGCCCGCACCCGGCCCTGCATGTGGAAGCGGCCGCCGCCTTTGGGCGTGACGTCGAGCGAGGCGCTCGCCGACAGGATCTCGCGCAAGCCGCCGACGTCGGCGATGGCCGCCCGTTCGGCGGCGCCGGCTTCGAGGTCGCGATGCAGCCCGGTTTCCGGGATCTGCGCCACGGCGACGGGAACGCGCCAGGGGTCAGGCTGGTCGGTGATGTGGCCGGGTCGATTCATTGTTGTATGCCCACGCGCGCCGGATGAGGAAACCGCCATGATGCGCGCCGCATCGCCGCATCGTCCAGTCCCGCCAGAGCGGCGATCGCCGCCTCGGCGTAATAAGCCAGCCGGCGGGCGTTTTCGAGGCCCTCGCCGTTCAGGATGTTCTTGCAAAAGGCCTGCGCCAGCGCCTCCCGGCCGTCGGCGAGCGCCAGGTCATAGGCCGCGGTGCGGCCGTAGAACGCCTCGCCGAAGGCCTGCATGCGTTTGGGCACGGTGAGGTCGCCGACCCCCATCTCGCGCAGATTGCCGTCCATGTCCTCGCAGAAGCGGTCGAACAGCGCCTGGCACAGGGCAGCCCCCTCCGGCATCGGCCGCAGCCGCCGCAATACCATCCACAAATGCAGCACCAGCAGGTCAAAACGGCCATTAACCGTGTCCGGCACGCCCAAGTCCCGATAAAACAAGGGTTCTCGCGCTTGCGTCACGATCATGCCATAGATGGCCTCAATGGTGACCCGCACGGGCATACGGGGTTTCCTGAAGTGATTGAACGGCCAAAGCATCGTGGGTTCCGCAAGCGAGCCCTTATGGCCCGCGCCTGTTGCAATCCAGCGTGCTGCCCGGTACGTCAACGCCTCGCGCGATGCAAGGGGACAGGACCAGTTCCGGAATGACCGAACCGACCCACAAACGCTCCCGCGCGGGCTCTGCGCGAGGCCTCGCCGCGCGCTGGACCGGCTTCCGCGCGGTCGCCGCCGCAGCACTGGTCTGCGCCGCGCTGGCCGGCTGCACCGGCGAGCAATTCCAGAAGGGCTACATCCTGCCCCCCGGCGCGCTCGAGCAGATCCCGATCGGGGCCAGCCAAGACCAGGTGCTGATCGTGATGGGCACGCCGTCGACGGTCGCCACCCTCAACGGCGAGGTGTTTTACTACATCTCGCAGCGCTCCGAGCGCAAAGTCGCGTTCATGAACCAGCGCGTCGTCGACCAGCGCGTGATCGCGATCTATTTCGACAAGAACCGGCAGGTGCAGCGGCTCGCCAATTACGGGCTGCAGGACGGCAAGATCTTCGACTTCATCAGCCGTACCACGCCGACCTCAGGCCAGGAGCTCAGCTACCTGACGCCGCTGTTCAGGCTGCTGAGTTTCAACTAGGCCCCGTCCACCGTCATGCCGGCGATGACGTGGCGCCGGTCCAGCCTCCCCATGAAAAAACCCCGCGGCTTTCACCGCGGGGTTTTGTCTTGCAGGGTATCGCGCTCAGTGCGCGAGAATCGCCAGCAGCAGCAGCGCCACGATGTTGGTGATCTTGATCATCGGGTTGACGGCGGGGCCGGCCGTATCCTTGTAGGGATCGCCGACGGTGTCGCCGGTCACCGCGGCCTTGTGGGCGTCGGAGCCCTTGCCGCCGTAATGGCCGTCCTCGATGTACTTCTTGGCGTTGTCCCAGGCGCCGCCGCCCGAGGTCATCGAGATCGCGACGAACAGGCCGGTGACGATCACGCCGAGCAGCATGGCGCCGACGGAAGAGAACGCCGCCGACTTGCCGGCCGCACCGCCGCCCGCGATCACGTAGATCGCGAAGTAGACCACGATCGGCGAGAGCACCGGCAGCAGCGACGGGATGATCATTTCCTTGATCGCCGCCTTGGTCAAAAGATCGACCGCCTTGCCGTAGTCGGGCTTGTCGGTGCCCTGCATGATGCCGGGCTTTTCGCGGAACTGACGCCGCACTTCCTCGACGATGGCGCTGGCGGCACGGCCGACAGCGGTCATGCCCATCGCGCCGAACAGATAGGGCAGCAGGCCGCCGAACAGCAGGCCAACCACGACGTAGGGGTTGTTCAGCGAGAAGTCGGGCACCACGCCCTGGAAGTACGGGAACTTGACGGAGTTGGCGATGAAGAATTTGAGGTCTTCATTGTAGGCCGCGAACAGCACCAGCGCGCCGAGACCGGCGGAACCGATCGCGTAGCCCTTGGTGACCGCCTTGGTGGTGTTGCCGACCGCGTCGAGCGCGTCGGTGGCCTTGCGGACTTCCTTGGGCAGGCCGGCCATTTCGGCAATGCCGCCGGCATTGTCGGTGACCGGGCCGAAGGCGTCGAGCGCCACGATCATGCCGGCCAGCGCCAGCATGGTGGTGGTCGCGATCGCGATGCCGAACAGGCCAGCCAGGCTGTAGGTGACGAGGATGCCGGCGATGATCACCAGCGCGGGACCCGCGGTGGATTCCATCGAGATCGCCAGACCCTGGATCACGTTGGTGCCGTGACCGGTGACCGAGGACGCCGCGATCGACTTCACCGGGCGATATTCGGTGCCGGTGTAGTACTCGGTGATCCAGATTATCAGGCCGGTGACGACGAGGCCGACGACGCCGCATTCGAACAGCGCCATGCCGGTGAACTTGACGCCCGCCAGCGGACCGAAGCCGATCAGGTAGTTGATCACGCCGGCGACGCCGATCAGCGACAGGATGCCGGTGGCGATCAGGCCCTTGTACAGCGCACCCATGATCGACTGGCTGGCGCCGAGCTTGACGAAGAAGGTGCCGGCGATCGAGGTGAGGATGCAGATACCGCCGATCGCGAGCGGCAGCGTCATCATGTTCACCAGCAGCGGCGAGGTCGCGAAGAAGATCGCGGCCAGCACCATGGTGGCGACCGCGGTCACCGCATAGGTCTCGAACAGGTCGGCGGCCATGCCGGCGCAATCGCCGACATTGTCGCCGACGTTGTCGGCGATGGTGGCGGGGTTGCGCGGATCGTCCTCGGGAATGCCGGCCTCGACCTTGCCGACGAGATCGCCGCCGACGTCGGCGCCCTTGGTGAAGATGCCGCCGCCGAGACGGGCGAAGATCGAAATCAGGGAAGCGCCGAAGCCGAGCGCCACCAGCGCATCGACCACGGTGCGGCTGTTGGCGGCGAGGCCCAGGAACTGGGTAAGATAGATGAAGTAGATGGTGACGCCGAGCAGCGCGAGACCCGCGACCAGCATGCCGGTGATCGCACCGGCCTTGAAGGCCAGTTCAAGTCCGCCGGCCAATGAGACCGTCGCGGCCTGCGCGGTGCGCACGTTGGCGCGAACCGAGACGTTCATGCCGATGAAGCCGGCAGCCCCCGACAGCACCGCGCCGATCAGGAAGCCCACCGCCACCAGCATGCCGAGGAAGTAGGCGAGCAGCGCGAAGATCACGATGCCGACCAGACCGATCGTCATGTACTGGCGCTTCAGGTAGGCCTGCGCGCCTTCGCGCACGGCGGCCGCGATTTCCTGCATCCGCGGATTGCCCGCATCGGCTTTCATCACCGATGACGTCGCCCAGATGGCGTAAACGATGGAAAGCGCTCCGCAGAGCACAATCGCCCATAATGCTGTCATTGAATTTGCCTCAGGTCCCTGGTTTCCCCACACCGCGCCGCGGGAGCGGCGGGCGCATAAAAAGAAGGCCTGCCCTGCCCAGAAGGACGGCCTTAAATCGGCGGGACCATGCCAAAATCATATGCCCGGCGCAACGCTACGGATGGCCTAAAACGCCGATTTCGGCAGGTATTTGCAATGCGAGTATTTCGCAGGAATGACCTAGAAGTGGCTGTAGGACAGGCGTGGAAGCGGTATTTCCCTGCCCTGGCCGTCCAGAAATGCAGGCGCCGATGCCCCGGCGATAATGCTCCCGATCGCGGTCACGGCCACCCCGGCCTGGCGGGCGGCCTGCGCGAACGCGTCATACCGATTCTCCGGGACCGTGCACAGGACCTCGTAGTCGTCGCCGCCGGACACCAATGCCCCGATGCCCACGGTGCCGCGCGCCAGCAGGCCTGCCGCCGGCGCCGACAATGGAATGCCGGGGGCGTCGATGACGGCCGACACGCCGGAGGCCGCGCACAGCTTGGCGAGGTCGCCGGCGAGACCGTCGGAGACATCCATCGCCGCGCTGGCATGGTCGCGAACGGCCTTCGCCAGCGCGCTGCGCGGTTGCGGCACCCGGTAGCGTCCGACCAGCAGGTCCCGGGCGGCGGCGTCACCGGCGAGCCCGGCGGCCACTGCGCCGCCCTTGAGAATATCGAGGCCGAGCGTGGCGTCGCCGATCGTCCCGGACACCACGACGCGGTCACCCGGCCTGGCACCCAGGCGATGGACCATCCTGCCCGCCGGCACCCGGCCGAACGCCGTGATCGAGATCATCAGCGGTCCAGGGGTAGAAACCGTGTCGCCGCCGAGCAGCGGACAGCCGAACGTGGCCGCATCCTGGCCGAGCCCGCGCGCGAAAGGTGCCAGCCAGCCATCGTCGGCGCGGCGCAGCGCCAATGTCAGCACGAAGCCGGCCGGCGTTGCCCCCTTGGCGGCGAGATCGGACAGGTTCACCCGCAACGCCTTGCGCGCGATGCTGCCGGCGGGATCGTCGGCGAGAAAATGCACGCCCTCGACGATGGCGTCCGTGGTCACCACGAGATCGTCACCCAGCGATTTCAGGATCGCGGCATCGTCGCCGAGACCGAACGCACCGGGATCGGTCGCCAGCGGCTGGAAATAGCGCGCGATCAGGGAATCTTCGCCGGATGGGTGCTGCTCGCGATTTGTCATGATGCGCGACCCAAACCCAGCCTGTCATCGCCCGGCTTGACCGGGCGATCCAGTACTCCGGGACGCCAGTGATTGGACACGACCGCCGCGGCGTACCGGATCATCCGCTTTCGCCGAGGATGACGACGGAATGTGTGGCTGGAGCGCATCAGAGCTACCCCCGCGAAAACTCGTCGGCGCGGAACTGGCGGGCGATCTGGTCGAGCACCGCATTGACCATGCCGGTCTCTTCGGCCTCGACGAAGGCATGCGCGACATCGACATATTCCGACACCACGACGCGGCCCGGTACGTCCTTGCGGTGCTCGAGCTCGTAGGAACCCGCCCGCAGCACCGCGCGCAGAATGGCGTCGATCCGCTTCAGGGGCCAGCCCTTCGACAGTGCGTCGTCGATCAGGGGATCGAGTTTCGCCTGGTCGCGCACCACGCCGGCGACGACGTCCTTGAAAAACGCGGCCTCGGCCGGCAAATAGGTGTCGCCCTCGACCTCGTTGCCGAGCCAGTGGCTCTCGAACTCGGCGAAGATGTCGTTGATCCCGGCGCCGCCGATGTCCATCTGATAGAGCGCCTGCACCGCCGCGAGCCGCGCCGCGCCGCGCCGGTTGGCTTTCTTCTCCGTACCCTTCGCAGCACCCTTGGCCGGCTTGTCCTGGCTCTTCTTGTTCTCGGCCATGATTCAGATCCGGGTCAGGCGGCGTTTGATGCGCAGCATCGCCAGCGCCGCGCGCGCGGCGTCGCCGCCCTTGTCGAGTTCGCTGGCGCGCGCCCGCGCCCAGGCCTGTGCATCGGTATTGACGGTGATGATGCCGTTGCCGAGCGGCATCCGTCTTGCCACCGCGAGGTCCATCAGCGCGCGCGAGGATTCCATCGAGACGATCTCGAAATGGATGGTGTCACCTCGGACCACGCAGCCGAGCGCAATCGCGGCGTCATAGGGTTTGCCGGTGCTTTCGGCGGCATCGAGCGCGATCGCGATCGCGGCCGGAATTTCCAGCGCGCCGGGCACCGTGATCACGTCGTGACTGAGGCCGGCCGCCTTCAGTTCGGCGACCGCGCCTTCCAGCAGCGCATCCTGGATGTCGTCATAGAACCGCGCCTCGACGATCAGCGCGCGCGCGCCTGATATGTCGGTCTGATCCTTCAAGGGTGCGCGCCGCGCGTCCGCCATCGTCTTTTCATCCAAAGTAGCCGTCATTGCCGGGCTTCGACCCGGCGATCCATCTCCTTAAGAGGATGGATACGCGGGTCAAGCCCGCGTAGGACACATTTACCGCTGAACCTACTTCATTTCCGCAAGCCGCGCGGCGTAGCGGGCCATCAGGTCGACCTCGAGATTGACCTCGGAACCCGCGCGCCAGCCGTCAAGCGTCGTCACTTCGAGCGTGTGCGGGATGATCAGCACCGAAAAGGTGACGTCATCGACCGTGTTCACCGTCAGCGACACGCCGTCCAGCGTGACTGACCCCTTGGTGGCGATGAACCGCGCCAGTTCGCGCGTCGTGCGCAGCACGAACCGCGCCATGTCGGGCAGATCGTCGCGGCTGACGATGGTGGCGACGCCGTCGGCATGGCCGGCGACGATATGGCCGCCGAGTTCGTCGCCGATCTTCAGCGCGCGCTCCAGATTGAGTTTGGTGCCCGCGATCCAATGCTTCGCCGTGGTCATGGCCAGCGTTTCGGCGGCGGCATCGACCTCGAACCAGGTCTTGCCGTCGGCGACGCCGGAGCCGACCACGGTCAGGCAGACGCCGTTGCAGGCGATCGAGGCGCCGTCGGCGATGGTGGAGCGGTCGTAGCGGCAGGCAATGCGCAAGCGGTGCAACTGGCCCTGCGCGGTCGGCGTCAGGGCGGTGATCTCGCCGATGTCGGTAACAATGCCGGTGAACATTAGGCGCGCTCGTAGACGGTAAGAGTATCGTTTTGCAGGGTCTCGCTAGCACGCGGTTTGAACGTCGGCGACCCCGTGAGCGCGGACAGCGGCAATGCGTCGAGCGCGGGCACGCCGTCGGCGCCGATCGTGCCGGGACCGCGCAGCAGCCAGACTTCGTCGACCAGCCCCGCCGCGACGAAGGACGACGCCACCCGCGCGCCGCCTTCCACCAACAGCCGCGTGATGCCCTTCTCGGCCAGCGCATGCAGCACGGCCGACAGCTCCAGCCCGGGCGCTGTCGGCGCCGTCGTGGTAGCGACGCGGATCACTTGCGCGCCGGCGGCGCCGAGTTTCATGGCGGCGGGCGCTTCCGACAGGTTCGAGGTCATCACCCATAGCGGCGTTTCGCGCGCCGAATGAACCAGCCGCGAGATGCCCGATATCCGCAATGCCCGGTCCAGCACCACCCGCACCGGCGAGCGCGCGTCCATGCCCGGCAGCCGACAGGTCAGAAGCGGATCGTCCGCCAGCACGGTGCCGATCCCGACCAGGATGGCGTCGCATTGCGCGCGCAACAGATGCACCCGCGCTTTGGCGGCTTCGCCTGTGATCGCCACCGGCCTGTGGCCGGCGGCCGCGATCCTGTCGTCGGCGGATACCGCGAGTTTCAGGATCACATGCGGGCGCTTGTCGCGGACGCGCCTGAAATGCCCGGCGTGATCGCGCGCGGCCTGCGCCGCACCGAGCCCGATATCGACGGTGATGCCGGCGGCGCGCAGGCGGGCGTGGCCGTGCCCCGCCACCTCCGGATTGGGATCCTCGATCGCGCAGACCACGCGCGCGACGCCGGCGGCGATGACGGCGTCCGCGCACGGCGGCGATTTGCCGAAATGCGAGCATGGTTCCAGCGTCACATAGAGCGTGGCGCCGCGGGCAGCCTCGCCGGCGCGCGCCAGCGCCTCGGGCTCGGCATGGGGACGTCCGCCGGGTTGGGTCCAGCCGCGGCCGACGATGACGCCGTCCCTGACCACGACCGCGCCGACGGCGGGATTGGGCCAGGTGCGCCCCTGCCCGCGCCGGCCGAGCGTCAATGCCAGCTCCATGAAGCGCTGGTCGGCGGCCTTCGATTGCTTCGATTTCTCGGCGTACTGGTCTTCCAGAATACGGAAGATCATTTGCGTAACAGCGCGATCCGGGCGTCGTCGTCGCCGGAGAGCTCGCCGAGCACCGCCTCGAAATCCTTGGCTTCGCGGAAATTGCGATAGACCGAGGCGAAGCGGACATAGGCGACGTCGTCGAGCTGGCGCAGATGCTCCATCACGATCTCGCCGATCGCCTCCGATGAAACTTCCGCCTCGCCGCCGCTTTCGAGCTCGCGCACGATCGCCGAGACCATCTTCTCGACCCGCTCCGGATCGACCGGCCGCTTGCGCAGGCTGACCTGCAGCGAGCGCACGACCTTGTCGCGGTCGAACGGCACTCTGCGGCCGTTGCGCTTGATCACCGTCAACTCGCGCAACTGCACGCGCTCGAAGGTGGTGAAGCGGAAATTGCAGGTGACGCACACCCGCCGCCGCCGGATCACGGCGGAATCCTCGGTCGGACGCGAGTCCTTCACCTGGGTATCGAGACTGTTGCAGCTGGGGCAACGCATCCGGTCAAAACCTCACTGCAGGATCTTACTGATAACAGGACCTTACTGATAAATCGGGAAGCGGTCGGTGAGCGCCTTGACCCGTTCCTTGATCGCGGCCTCCACCAACGGCGCCTTGCCATCCTGCGACTGCGCGATGGCGTTCAGCACTTCGGCGATCAGGCC
>Ga0182014_10001887_pt1 | contig 27381 bp, 28 predicted proteins | sample 612S2DmetaG_FD_120489 | JGI IMG/M metagenome (GOLD analysis project Ga0182014, IMG submission 120489) | Permafrost microbial communities from Stordalen Mire, Sweden - 612S2D metaG | ecosystem: Environmental > Terrestrial > Soil > Wetlands > Permafrost | place: Sweden: Stordalen | collected... | reverse complement strand
CATCGCCAGTGTCCTCTGCCTCATCTTCTCGATCCACCTACTCACTCGCACTTTAACCTGAGTAGCTGTGGAAAGCAGAGAACTTATTCAGAGTCTCCTTAGCCGTTTTTGTCGGAATTGTCGGCATCACCGCCGGCCCCCAAGCCTTGGTCGCCATTCGGCAATACGGCATGACGCTATTTTTTCTCGGTGTTGGCGTGACGCTGATTCCGCAGATCATTACGTTCTTCTTCTCCTACTACATCCTGCGTATCCTGAACCCAATTGAGGCTTTGGCCTGCGTTGCTGGTGGTCGCAGTGCCAACCCTGCCTTTGCGGCTTTACTTTCAAAGGCAGGCAATGCCACACCGGTTGTTTCGTTTACGGTTACCTATGCCGTTGCCAACGTGTTCCTCACCCTTTGGGGACCTGTCATCATTGGCATGATTACCAAAAACGCAGCCCGCTAATGCAAGATCGAGGCACTATCATGTCAGAACACGATATCAGTCAAGTTAGACAACTGAGCCCTTTTGAACTTAAAGACCAGCTGATAAAAATTGCCTCTTCAGACGCTCAGCGAATGATGTTGAACGCGGGACGCGGCAACCCTAATTTCTTAGCGACATTGCCGCGTTGGGCGTTTTTGAACCTAGGCGATTTTGCTATGCGGGAGGCGGAGCGGTCTTATTCGTACTTAAACAGTGGCTTTGGCGGACTGCCAGAGAACGACGGCATTGTACAAAGGTTCGAGGCCTACGCGAACCATCATAGTGAAACGGATGGGATCCATTTCTTGCGTGCGTCCATATCCTATGTCAAAGATCAGCTTGGCCTGAACCAGGATGCATTTCTCTTCGAAATGGTCAGCGCATTTCTAGGCTGCAACTACCCTACGCCGCCAAGGATGCTTCCGCATACTGAGAAGATTGTCAAAGCGTACCTTGCGCAGGAAATGTTTGGAACGCTGCCGAGTAACGGCAACTTTTCAGTGTTTGCCACTGAAGGCGGCACAGCGGCAATGACCTACATCTTCCAAAGCCTGCGCGAGAATAGCCTGATTCAGCCAGGCGACAAAATTGCCATCAGTACGCCCATCTTTTCGCCTTATTTGGAAATCCCAGTTCTCAACGATTACCGGTTAGAAGTCGTCGACATCCGGATGGATGAACATGCGGATTGGCAGCTGCCAGTTACCGAAATCGACAAGTTGCTGGACCCTGCGATCAAGGTATTTTGCGTCGTCAATCCGAGTAATCCACCGTCAACAAAACTATCAGATGCCGTTCTGGACCAGTTGGCCGTATTGGTTGCGACTCAGCGTCCAGACCTCTTTATCGTCACCGACGATGTCTACGGCACCTTTGCGGACGACTTCGTTTCACTGTTTGCAAAATGCCCACGCAATGCGCTATGTGTTTACTCGTTTTCGAAGTTCTTTGGCGCAACCGGTTGGCGGCTCGGCGCCATCGCTTTGCATGACGATAATGTATTCGATGCAGCGCTGGCTGCTCTACCGGAAAAACAAAAACTTCTCCTCGACACGCGCTATGCCTCGCTGACCATGCGTCCGCGCGCCTTACGCTTTATCGATCGCATGGTCGCAGATAGTCGCGCTGTTGCATTAAACCATACGGCTGGCTTGTCGGTGCCGCAACAGTTACAAATGGCGCTATTCGCACTTAACGGATTGATGGACCGCGAACATCGCTACAAAGACGCTGCCAAACAGCTGATCCGGCAAAGGTATCAAACGCTCTACAGTAATATGGGCGTTAAGTCCATGCACCAACCCAACGATGCCAATTATTACACTTTGATAGATTTGCAGGAGATAGGCGGAACGCTATACGGACCGGAATTCGAGGCGTGGTTTGTCAAAAGCGATTTAGGAATCGGTTTTCTGTTTCGCCTTGCGAAAGAAACCGGTGTCGTGTTGTTGCCCGGTAACGGGTTCGAAGTCGTCGATACCTCGGCGCGAGTTTCGCTCGCCAACCTCACGGATAGCGAATACGCGGCAATCGGGAGATTTACTCGGCAGGTGCTCGACGAATACTATCAAGATTTCAGGAAACTCACGACCTGATGGCAAGCGAACGGCTCGAAGCGTCACACGATGCTTAACCTCAAGATGAAGGCCGTCGTCCGATAAGCGAATCAACATCGAAATCCAAGAGGAGAGCGGTTAGGAATAATGCCGCAATGAGTGTTGGAACGAGCGGACGAGCACATCGCCGAATCAGCTCGCAAGGCTTTACGAACGACATCAGCCGTTGCTGATGCGATTGAGGACGGCGGCAGTGCGGCGAAACGCGTCGCAAAACAAGACTGCGATGCTGCCAAGGAATTTCTTGATGACACAACCAAGCGGCTACAGCGACATCCTACCGAAACAGTTGTGGCTTCATTGGCAGTAGGTGTCGTCGTTGGGATTGTGATCGGTTGGTCGATGAAGAGACGGTACTGGAAGACACGGGGGACCAGCCCCGGCTCGCGGACGGTAACCGCCCACTTCGTGATCGGCTTGGCGATCGACTCAATGTCGACGGCTTGGAAATCCTCCTTGGTACCCAAAGTCAATAGCCCGTAATTAAGATACCGATGCCTCCGCGCAATCAAGTGGTCTGACTTCTTCGGGACTAGTAGGCCGGCTGAGATCCTCGGAACATGGCTGCAGATCTTTCACCTTGAATGCGATGTGCGCGGACGACGGCGCACGGTGGTAATTACCGTGAACGGCGACTAGACGTAAAAAGCTGCGGCTCTACTCGGCGCGGACACGCGCCGATGATGATTTCAGTTCTTCTATTCACCAGTGCCGAACCGGTTACCGTTGCGCCTGCCGGGATCAAGGGTTTCTTCATCTCTCTGTAGCTTGCGGCCTTCCCCCTGCTAGCGAGAAGGGAATTTCACAGTTATCTGTGCGTGCCGCCGACAGAAGGCTCCAAACAGCCTGTCAGTGCCCGCAGTGAACGTCAATCAGACTTGTCCGCTGGAAATTCCTCATAGTCGATGTTGTGCCTCTTCAGCAGTTCGATCACATACCGCGCGGGAACAAAGACAGCCAGGCGCGGATCCTGCGTATATCCCTGGACCACCCCAATAACAGCGCCGCTATCAACTAAGTAAGCAGGTCCCCCGCTCATTCCTTCATCCGTCTTCGAGTCAGCGAGATAAAACTCGCGCACTTCCGCCAGCCGCGCGACATCGATTTGCGCAGACGACTCCACAATGACACTGCGGTCGCCGGTCCGCAACAGCACCGTGTTGGTTAAGTGGCCGGTGTTGTAAACCGGTGCCAATCCAGTTAGGGTCGGCAGACCGGCAGCTTCAATCAAAGTACCGTCCGCCGGCCGCGCCGAGCACAATGTCACAATGTTAACTGCAGCAGCCGGCGTCTTAGTCCGCAGGAGCGCCAAATCGTGCGCCTCATCCACCTCGATCACCTCCGCCGGGACAGGGATAAAACTGCGGCTCGAGGGCAGTCCCACAAATAGCCATTTGTCGGTGCCCTGCATCTGCTCGCGAGCGCGTTCAGCAGCCCGCACCACGTGTCCCGCAGTGATGACGTACCCCTGCTTGCTGACGAAGAATCCCGATCCAGTGATACTGGCAAAGCGTTCGGCCCTGGCCGCTGAACTGCTATTGAGATCCGGTTCGACCATTCCGACGGCGACCACTGCCTTAGAGGGAGGCTGTAATACATGGAGCGCAGATTGCGCCTGTGCCGTCATCGCAATTGCAATCCAAAGCAACAACATTGCAACGGGGAACAACGGCTTGTGAGAAGCTGCCATGCAGGCTAGTATACGACGGCCACAAGCATCCGCGCTGCCGTCGAATAGAACGCGACTGAGGCATTGGTAATCCCAAAATTGCTAATGATAACCCCCTTGACAATCTTCACCAAGGGAAAGTCTCCTTGGCAGATCTTATCGTAAGGACACGCAGCAAGGATCTGCTACATTGCGACTTGAGCACTGTGCTGTCTGACCGTGCAGAGCGTCTGCTTTCCTTGCGGCCTTAGCAGGTTTACCTTTTGCAGACAAGGAGATTACCGATACGCAGCCTCGACCTTTGTCACCGGAAATCGCCCGCCCGAGATCAGCTTATCGCCAGTGCGCTGGCAGATTGCACGATAGTCGCCACCCGGACGCCTGGTTCGGGACCAGGGGGCGGAGGTTCAAATCTGGCCGTCCCGACCATTCATTGTTTTTCGCCCGTTGAAAGATCATATCGAACGGCTTTCTGTAAGTGGGCATTACACTTACAGCATCTATCGAGCAGTTCAAAAGTACTTTTCTGAGCAGGTCGGCTTGTTCTGCCGGTTTCCTCGTAAGATATAGAAAATAAGCCTTGTTCGAGAGTTCTAAAATCCTTTTCACATTTAGCAGCCGGTCGCTGCCGGACTCCTTAAGCCCGGTTACCGCCGCTTCGATTCGCTGCTCGTCCGCTTGCCATTCAATCATCTTGCGCTGCCAGAACTCTTCCGAGATCTTCCCGTCGAGCTTGTCCGTGTACGCCTGATCCATACGACGGCGAACAGCGTCCAATTGCTGCTCCAATCGCGCCCGCTCCGTTGCCGCGACGTTCCGCATCCGTAGTTGGTCGCGTTCCAACGATTGCTGGATGTGCGCCACAACGTAATCGGGGATTTGGATGTTCTTGAGAATCTCCCCGAGCTTTTCGGAAATCTGCTCTTCCCGAAAGCGGGGCAAATCGCATTTTCCCCGGTACCCGCTGCAACGGTAATAAACGTATTTTCCCTTCTTGAGTTCAGCCGTCACCGTGCAATCGTCATGCGCACAGGTGAGCATCCCCCGAAAAGCAATGTCGTGCTTTCCGTATTTCCCTTTGTGATGCCCATGCATGACAGCCTGAACGGTTTCGAATAATTGCGATGGGATAAAGGTTTCGTGAGTCCCTTTGTAGGTCACGCCCTTCCATTCGAAAAGCCCCACATAAACCGGATTCGAAAGAATCGTATGCAGGTAGCTTCGATTAACGGTCTTTCCGAATTCTTTTCGGATTTCTTCCCGCAGTTGCGAGAGCGGGTTTTGTCCCGTTGCGTATAACTCGAAAACGCGTTTTACGATCCGGGAATTATCCGGATGAATTTCTATAATTTTCTTTTCCCGGTTATTCCGGTACCCGAACGGGGCGCGCCCCGGATAGAGCCCCTGTTCGGCTTTTTCTCGCATCCCTTTAATGACTTCTTCCCTTAGATTTTCAATGTAATTTCGGGCAATCAGCAGATGCAATCCGTGTGTGAGCTTGTCCTGTGAGCGGGAATTCTTTGAAAGGATCTGATTTTCTTTGACGAAATGAATTTCGGTCTCTAAGTCTTCCAAAGTAACCGCATCGCGGAAATTGCGATAAAGCCGGTCGGTTTTTTCGACCAAAACGATGCGCCCGCCCTTAGTGCGACTAAGGAAATCAACCATTTCCCCGAATGCTTTGCGCCCCGTCATTTTCGCCGTTTCAATGTCGACGAATTCCTTAGTGATTTCAAAGTCGTTCTTTGTGGCATATTCCCGCAACAGCCTTTGCTGCGCTGGGATGGAATAGCCCTCTTGTTCCTGCTCACGACTTGAAACACGCGCATAAAGAATTGCCTTCTGCATAAATTACCTCGGCTCTTTCTTCGAATTGCTTTTCTTCGCATTCGCCCAGCGGGTTGTAGCAGCTTTCCGAGCAATTTCCCGGCGTCTTTCTGGCGTCAAATTGGCGTGGCGCTTGGCCGCCCCAATTCTTCCTTGACGTTGAAAGAATGCTTTGATGTTCTCGGGCAATTTCATAACGCCAGCATTATGCTTAGTCCCCTAGCAATTGTCAATGTAGACGGGGGATTCATGCCGCAAGTTGCTTTTGGACTGAATCGCGATAGATTCCATAAATCTGCTCTTCCGTGATTGGAGTTTCCGATTTGTCGGCGAAAAATCTCCGATATCGCTCAATTGTCCTCGCCGCGTTTCCTTTTGACTGTTGATTAAGGCTTTTCCGGAATTGCTGCATGCCAAGTCGTTGCGCCTCGATATGCATTCCGATTCCTGTGTAGTACTCCAGCCCTTCGCATTCTCCGGGAGTCGGCAAATTTGGGTGCCCAGAGCTTACGATTTCCAGAACATCGAACGGGTTGAAGTCTGGCGCGTTGTGAAGATCCCCGAAAGTTTCGAGCTGTGGGGGAATGCGATTTCCCCCACATTGGCGTTCGATTCGCGTCAAGATGTCAGTCTTCTTAAACCCGAATTCTCTTTCGAAATCGGGTTGTTCGCCATTTTTACCAGCCCTTAGCTGCATCCGGCGAAACTGCACCTTGCTTTCGGCGACTTTGTTGTAAATCCGAAAGACGTTTGGGCGGCAACCGGCCCAGATGGTTTCCACCTCGCCGCGTCCGATGGTGCCGTATTTCAGTTCGCCGTATTCCTTCTGAATTCGCTTGTATTTGAACCGGATACGCGGCTTACACCAGGGAACGGTAATGTCTTTCACGTCCGCCGTCAGGTCAATCCGCATGATTCCCATTTGGGCGGGATTGGCATCCGTGAAGACAAGTGTCAGTCGATCATGAGCGCGCTGGCCTGCGCGCTTTACTTCTCCTTCCATAAGATTTTTTGTGTTGCGGGGTGTCAGTCGATCATGAGCGCGCTGGCCTGCGCGCTGCGTAGGCCGTGATCTGTGACTAAGGGCCACGCCGTGTCAGTCGATCATGAGCGCGCTGGCCTGCGCGCTGGTGTAACTTTCGATGGCATGGTGGACAGAGCCAAAGTGTCAGTCGATCATGAGCGCGCTGGCCTGCGCGCTAAAATTGTTCACGCTTGTTTGTACTGCACGAACACGGTGTCAGTCGATCATGAGCGCGCTGGCCTGCGCGCTTATATCGAGTGCGGCAAGCTGGCCCTTGATACTCGGTGTCAGTCGATCATGAGCGCGCTGGCCTGCGCGCTGGCCATGTGATTTCCATGTACTGAATCGGAATAGCGTGTCAGTCGATCATGAGCGCGCTGGCCTGCGCGCTTTCCTTGTCGAATGTTTGCTTGGTGACGCCTCCTACGTGTCAGTCGATCATGAGCGCGCTGGCCTGCGCGCTGTCGGGCCGCCGTGGGTGACGTGGGCGAGAGAGTCTTGTGTCAGTCGATCATGAGCGCGCTGGCCTGCGCGCTGATAGACAATCCGTCCGGTCGCGGCCCCATATCAGGTGTCAGTCGATCATGAGCGCGCTGGCCTGCGCGCTCTCATCGTCTGCAAAAGCTCTGCAAACGCGATGCAGTGTCAGTCGATCATGAGCGCGCTGGCCTGCGCGCTGATGCCTGCGCCATGGGCGACATGGGCGTTGCTGGAGTGTCAGTCGATCATGAGCGCGCTGGCCTGCGCGCTTCGGTGAGAAATTCCGTTTAGCGGAAAACGAGCCAGTGTCAGTCGATCATGAGCGCGCTGGCCTGCGCGCTTTCCAGTTGCTTTCTTCGTCCTTTTATCTTAGCGAAGTGTCAGTCGATCATGAGCGCGCTGGCCTGCGCGCTTACCGCACCGGGTTCTGGATCGTGCTCACCAACGCCGTGTCAGTCGATCATGAGCGCGCTGGCCTGCGCGCTCTCCTGGGCAGATGATTGACTATGGGTTTATCAGGAAAGTGTCAGTCGATCATGAGCGCGCTGGCCTGCGCGCTGATCGTGATCACAGCTTCCGCCTACGTGGTCTTTCGTGTCAGTCGATCATGAGCGCGCTGGCCTGCGCGCTAGTTACTACGCAATCAAAAACCTCTGGGTTCAAGGTGTGTCAGTCGATCATGAGCGCGCTGGCCTGCGCGCTGGTGGTGTTCTCCACCAGGCCGCTACCGGTATCCATCGTGTCAGTCGATCATGAGCGCGCTGGCCTGCGCGCTATCATTGTGGATGACGGACGGGAAGCCGCCGAAAAGTGTCAGTCGATCATGAGCGCGCTGGCCTGCGCGCTCGCAATAGTGGAGTATCTGCAAGCTATTGCTACCGTGTGTCAGTCGATCATGAGCGCGCTGGCCTGCGCGCTGGACCCTATGGACTTTATCGTTGCCCACATGATCTTGTGTCAGTCGATCATGAGCGCGCTGGCCTGCGCGCTGGCTAAGGTCAGCGGGTTGCCCTTGGCATCCTTGGTGTCAGTCGATCATGAGCGCGCTGGCCTGCGCGCTAGAAGTTCACGCTTAAGGCCGTTGCTGCAAGGTGCGTGTCAGTCGATCATGAGCGCGCTGGCCTGCGCGCTGGCTCTCCGCATCCGCACTGGCACAACCCAAGCGGTGTCAGTCGATCATGAGCGCGCTGGCCTGCGCGCTCTGGGCGCGGTGGATTCACGCCGACGAGCTGGCGAGGTGTCAGTCGATCATGAGCGCGCTGGCCTGCGCGCTTCACAGGATTGCCCAGAGCCTTGAGGAGCAGTTACGTGTCAGTCGATCATGAGCGCGCTGGCCTGCGCGCTTTAATTAACATGGCCTTGTTTTTCCGCTAAACGGGTGTCAGTCGATCATGAGCGCGCTGGCCTGCGCGCTACGCAAGCGCAAGGATACCCGCGAAGATTCCATACAGTGTCAGTCGATCATGAGCGCGCTGGCCTGCGCGCTCGAGATTGCACGGACGAGCCTGCGCGCGGTTGTTCGGTGTCAGTCGATCATGAGCGCGCTGGCCTGCGCGCTCATCTCTCACAAGCGCTATTTGGAGTAGACAAGGCGTGTCAGTCGATCATGAGCGCGCTGGCCTGCGCGCTAAATGTGCAGTGTTCGTGTTCCCCGGCAACAATCCGGTGTCAGTCGATCATGAGCGCGCTGGCCTGCGCGCTGGCCATCTTGACGCTGCTACGGCTGACTCCCGTGCTGTGTCAGTCGATCATGAGCGCGCTGGCCTGCGCGCTCGTAATTAGGCTGTTTGAGTGCGAGAAGGGAGTTAGTGTCAGTCGATCATGAGCGCGCTGGCCTGCGCGCTGGGACCCCACGCGGGTATAACACTCATGTAACCGAGTGTCAGTCGATCATGAGCGCGCTGGCCTGCGCGCTGTGCACGACCGCCTGCCTTATAACTTGGCAGGCTAGGTGTCAGTCGATCATGAGCGCGCTGGCCTGCGCGCTGCGGCGATGAATTGACGCTTGTTCACGAGCCGCTGTGTCAGTCGATCATGAGCGCGCTGGCCTGCGCGCTGGCCGCGCTCGCAAGCCTTTATTTCACCGTAAGTTGCGCTTAATTCTACGAGCGCGACTCCGAATTGGAGTTGAACGGGCTCAAGACTGTCACACATAATGTTTCAAACTCTTCAGGCGAACGGAGTTAAGAGGACGCGAGTGCTCCCTGACTCCTTCTTCATCACCTTGGCGCTCGCGCGAAGCGCGCCAGATTGTCAAAGGGGGATTACGCACACCTTGGTGTGATCGACTCCACGATGCTAAACCCAACAAAGGGGGGGACACATGTCGTGGATTGAAATGCGCCCTGTAGGCACGAGTACATTTTCTGTCTGTCACCTAGCAAAGTCAAGTCAGAAGGGCGTGTCCTCATCCTGAGGAACAAACGGGTATTCCTGCCGCCAAGTTTGTTTGTAGCGCGCTTTCAAATTCCGGATGACGCGGCTCTGTACATTGTCCTTATACTCATGGTATCCCTGCCATTCGCCGCTACCTGATGCATCGAGGTGAACAGGCATGCTGCTTGGGTCACGCCAAAGATTTACGATTCGAGTCTCGTCAGTAGCGACATTTCTTTTTCGCCCAGACTTCTTGCTACCAATGCCGGATGCGGACATAGCCCCTTCTTCGGCCACAACCCGCAATGGTTTCGATGGATCAACCGCTTTGCAGCCGATGAACTTCTTCGCATCGGGGCAAAGAGTGGCGGCGTCGCAGGGGATGTACCACCAGCGTCCTTCCCAATCCGGGTCAAGCAAGGCGCGTAAACCAATATTGGCGGCTGCGTTTAGGTCAGCCTGCAAGGCAGAAGGCTTCTTTCGCCTACTAGCGGGTTGAGCCTTGTTGTCTTCGAAGGCAGAAACGAACATTTCTCCTCCATCGGACGGAATGAGGAAGCTATCTGTCTCTTTTGTCACGTCAGCAGAGATTTTCTCATCGATCCACAGCAAGTAGCGGTCACGCGCATTTCCATTGTTTTCTTTGCCCCGATTCTCTCTAGCGGTATTCACCTGTTTGCGCCAAAAGGGAGACTTCATGAACTCTGCTACAGTCACGTCCTTGCAGCGCAGACCAGGCGCACCGGTGCGCGAGTCCTGGCGTGAAGTATAAGCAGGCGAGACTTCCCGCAAATGCAGACCATGCAACTGGCACGCCTCACTGAGATACTTTTTCACCTTGCTGGATGACCAGCTCATCAACTGTCGGTTCTCGCGCCGGGTACGCGTCTCGTCGGGACGATAGTGCGTCAAATCCTCAATCACTACCGCATGGCACGATACAAAACGAGAATCTCGGCTTCGTTCTGTTGGGCGTTTCTTCTGTCTTCCATCTTTTGAATTGATGCCTGCCTCGTCGCCAATTCCCAATGCTGCTTCAGCAATACGGCTCGCTAGCTGCTTTACGCGGTTTTCGCGCATCCGTTCCATAGCGTCCAGCACCCTCTGACCAAAACCCTCCAGGCGGCTGTCTCCCCGTTTCGGTATGTTGCGCTCCGGGTCTTCAGGATGAAAACGCATTCGATATGCTTTCTGCACTTGGTAGAGCGACCTAAAGCTGGCAATACGAGTCAGCGAAAGACCACCAACGTCCCGAATACTCTTTCGGAGTTGCGCATCACGCTTGATGCCGCGAGGCAGAAGCCAGCGCCGCATCCAGCGCAGCCGTGTTCGCCAAACCGCGTCCTCAGTCTGCCACTGCGCGCCCCACAGCACATGTAACTGCCTGCACAGCGAATCGTTCTTGGCGATCTGTTCCGCAACGGGTCTCAGGTTTTCGCTGGTTTCTTCTCGTTGCTTTCGGCGCTTGGCGGCGCTTGCATTGCCTTCCTGATCAACGGTGTCTGGCAGAATAGCTCCGCCTAGCAATGGCTGGAGGTGCCTATTCCAAAGATCCTCTGCCGGTTTGTCCCTCCAACGCTCGCCTGAATACAACTCGTACCAGAGGAGTAATGTCTCCTTGAGAAGACTAATCCTGCCCTCCTGATCCAACACATCTTGTATTCCACCAGGCCGAATTCTTTTGGCTGCTGTCAGATTGAATGCAATACGGGCGCGCTCTCCGTGTCGCCGCAACCCCAGACGCAAAGTGCGTAGTGTATCGGACATCAACTCATCCACAAGTAGCTCGCGGCCTTTTCTCTTGAGCTGACGCACAACCCCCAACTCGTTCTCCATATGCTCGACTGCGGCAATCTCTTCGCTTGTGGCCGGGCGGGCATCGCGATCTTCGCCTTGCAGTTTGATTAGGAACTGGCGATCCAGCCGCGCCCACGGGGCAGGGTGCGGCGATCCATCAGGCAGCGTGTCCGCACCAATACGCCGATAGATTGTCTTCTTCTCCTTGCCGTCAACGATCTGCTTGAGATGCAAATACAGCGTGCGTGGGCCAGGAGCTTCCATGCCTGCGACCCCACACGATTTCTGGATTTGCCCTGTGCTTAGCGTCTCCCATACCGCGCAGGCTGCGGCGTACCGATGGCCAAGGTCCACAGAGAGAATGCGAAGACCTGGAAGACGGCAAAGAATGAGCTTGGCCAATCCCTGACGACTCTTGTTCTCAAAGCCGTGCATTCCGTATCGCCAATCAAAGCCATGTTGCTCCGCATACGTAATGAAAGGGCCATGAGACTGAAGTTTCGCGGAGAAGGTTACAAGCCATCGAATTGAGTGGATTCGCTTGGCGACAAGTTGCTGCTTCTCACCAGCGGACAGTTTCGCGGAGTCACGCATGGCCGCAATAGCTTCCAGCTGGCGGCGAGGGGCTTGGAGACGACCATTCCATTCAGGCAGATCAAACAGGCCGGACGGTATGACAGGAACATTGTCTTCGGCCAAAGCCACTGCGCGCCCGAAGCGGTCTGCGCGAGAAACTGGGGAGGGGTGCACTGCATCCGGTTGTCCAATATTTGCACCGAACCGCTTCGACCGCCACAGCAATTGTGTGTCTTGAATGCCATTACCGTCCCATAAGCCCATCGTTATCGCCTGAAGTGTTTTCAGCCACGCCACTTCAGCTTGTTGTTGCTTATACGCGGCGCGAAGGTTCTGGAGCGTCTCGCTGATGGCAGCGTGTCTTAGCGCGTCATCCATTTTTCCAAGCGCCAATTCAGCTTTCGATATTTCAGCGCTCTTCTTCTCAAGTAGTTGTCTTGCCTTGGTGAGCTTCCCCGGTGCACGATGAACCGCATAGTCGATGCTCCAACGCGAATTTCCGAAATCGCAGAAAACAGGATGCAAAAATGCATCCGGGTGCCGGTAGGCGGGAACCTTGAAGCGCTGTTTCTTTGCGATAGCGTCCGTACCAAACACATAATCCAGCAGCGGTTGGGCGTCCGGTTTCCCATCCGGCATCCATACGCACTTCGCTTCCCTTATCGCCAGCGCCTCAAAAAGCTGAATGTCGCCGAATTTCTCGACGGTGTCCTGCAATTCACGCGCAACTTGAATGCGTGCTCGCTCTGCGTCCGAACGAAGTTCACTTCCCGCGATCTCCGACTTGGCGGGCAACGCAGCCCATGCCGCAACCACTTGCTTCCAGCCGTCCACGGCACTTCGACGGATACGGTAGGCGTCATTCGCGCCGCTATCTGAGCTGCGCTTGGCGCAAAAGGCAGCGAGCCATGCAAGGGCATCTCTTGGGACACGTAGCAGCTTGTTTTTTTCAATCTCAAACTTGCTGCGTTGTTCTTCCGCACGCTTGATCCATGAATGAGCCATAGACACGCGTCGCGCCGCATGATCGAGAATTACCGCATATTGCCAATGGCGCGATGGGTGATCTTCTGTCCTCGCATAGCAGATGCCGCAAGTCCTCTCAACATCTTGAAGTATGGCATCAGCATATGGGCGGCTCCCTTTGCCTCCCACTTTCTGTCTTGATTGTGAAGCGTCTTTCTCGCAGGCGTCGCACAGGCGACTCAGGTCTTGTTCTGAAACACTTTGCAGTCTGTTAATCTGCTGCAAAATATTGCGCGTTGCGCTTTTGTAACCGGGGCCGCTGATGAGTCCTAGTATTCCTTCAATGTCATTGCTAGAGGGTGAACACTTCTTAATCGCGATTGCTAGGCGGTTGATTGCTTCTACGCCTGACACTTCCGGAGCAATGCTTCGACACGCCGTTGCTAGTACCTCATACACTTTGGAAAATCGGCTGAAGTCGGCCCCAGGGCCGGTTCCGAATCGACTGCTGAGCCATTGGCCCGCTTTCTGTGATAAATCTTTGGCCTTTTCGTCCGACGAGGCTGCTTTCGACTCTTCAGTATCAGTCTCCGAATCTCCGTTTGTTGCACTCGCAACAGTGTCCATTTCGAGATAGCTGTGCCTATTCGCAAAGAAAGGCTGAAGAAAGTCCCATAATTCTTCGCGGGTCAGTGACGCACCGATATTAGTGGCGGCGAGATCAAATGCCTTGCTGCGGTTCACCCAAACAGCATCTTCTCGGATTGTGGCGCGGAGTGAATCTCTGCAATCATCCGCCCACTCAATTGCCCTTTCTTCGGTCAAGCCACGGCTCCGCAATATTTCGCGCAATGCCTCCACCGTTTTCCAGTTCTTGCGCTCGCCGGTCGCCGTATTCGAATCATGAGGAACGATATAGCTCTCCGGCGCGCCGCACTTGGACTCAACTGAGAGCCATGACAAAGCAAGCACGATACGTCGGTTCTTGATTTCCTGTTGCGTCGGACGGCGGGCGGGCTTTTTCCCCTTTCCCGGAACATCTGCTTCAGCGAGCGTGTGGCACAGCCCACCACGCATCGTCAGGAGCCAATCGCCGAAAACCTTGGCTCCCTTGTTCACGGCTTCGTGCGTCTTCCAAAGCCTGTCACACCATGAGTTATCGTGTTTATCCGTGCCGCTCAGGCGAAGCGTGTAGGCCCGCTGAGTTGTCACAACTGGTTGCTCTTTACTGTTCTTTTCCGCCATCTATTTCGCCTCGGAACGGCTGCACTCATATCACGACTGTGCCGCTTTCCTGCTCTGGCAGCGATTGGCCAATTGTTGTTGCAGATTCTCTCGACTTGCCTTCGTCGGAGCCAAGTTCAATAACAAGTACTTGATCTTCCTTCAGGTTCATCTCGTTTTCAAGTTCAGATTGCATGCGGACGCGGTCAATGTCGCGCAGCACGCAAAAGAATACCGAATACTGCCAGGGTTCGCCGTAGCCCTTCATAACCTTGTACACATGCCTGAGGCGCTTTGGGTCGCGTATGTCATAACACACAAGATAGCAGCGACGCATCTTCGGCTCCGATCACCGCGTGGTAAGAAATGCCAGCGATGGTACTTCTCCGAGCAACCAAGCGGCGATCATGCGGGCGTGCAAAACCAGCATTCGGCGGTAACTGAGCCGGTACTTGAAAACAGGGTGCGTTATTTCTGTGTCCATGCGGCGGCCCCATGCGTTAAAGAATGCGCGCCGTCCCGCCTCCGTGAACATACATCCCGAGGCTGTGCGTAGAAAATGACCTTCGGTTAGTTCGCCGCGATTAAACGCAGCAACCGCAACGGAGTCACCGATCAGTGGCCGGAACGGTTCCATTAGATCGAGTGCAAGTGCAGGGCGTCCAGGCCGAGACACGTGGAATGCGCCGATGGATGGCTCCAATCGAGCTTGCCGAAGGGCCGCAACACATTCGTGCGTCAGCATTGTGTAAGCCATCGAAATGCAGGAATTGATCGGGTCTGGAGGTGGCCTGCGTTGCCGCCCATGATTATCAAATTCCAGCCCCGCCTGCCCCTTAAACATTCCGGCAAAGTGCTCGAAATAGATTGCAGCGGCTTGCCCTTCATGGCCGCGTACCACATCAATTGAGTCGGCTTGTGATGCTTTGTCGGCTTCCGCCGCCAATTCCTCCGGGACACTGTCCGGCAGATTCGTATGATTTCTTTGCAGCAGAGTACGTTGATTCACGATCTTTGCTGCAATCACCGCGCGAGCCAAGGCCAATGAGGCCTGCGGATCATCGAATCTTCGGACCTGCGCACGGCGCACATCTGCACTCACCGAATCCATTGGATCGATTATTGCGACCAGCCTGCCAGCAGCGGAAAGAAACGATACGGGAATGGACCTGTCGGCGAGAACCTGAATCGCCTGAGTGGATAGTTGCACGGAACCAAGCAATGCCAAAGTTTCTACATTGGCCAGCGGAACATCCTTTACGAGTATTCCGTCTTTGTCCGTGACGCGCAGTGCAGCTCCCCGAACGCCGATCTTTACGCCCTCTTTTTGGGTCACGAGGTGGATGCCCTCATCGCGTAGCGGCCAAATCTGCCGGGGTTTTACCTCCTCCAACCGCTGCTGATTGACTTCGTCGGGCAGACAGATTGGCTGGAGTGAGCAGCGCACACATCTCGAATCGTTGATGAGCGGTACCGGGCGAGTCCCAGCCGCACACTGCCTCGCTGCCTCCAAGGCGGCCAAGGCCTCTGAGCGCAATGCATCGTCAACAGGGATCGTGAGCCGCAGCTTCTCCGAGGCGTAGTACAGGACTGCGTTTGGGACGGTGTAATGTGCCTCCTCAAGAAGAACCGCTTGGAGGCCAACTTGGACGCGATCCGTCGGCCACGGCTCAGGATGCGAAAGAGGCGGCTCTTCCGCTTCTCCCGGATCATCAGGCGGCGGTGCCATGACCTGGCGTTTGGGGCGTCCCTTGCGGTATTCGACGGGAATGGCAACTTGTCCGCTGATCTCCGCAAGGTCAAGGGTGGCCGTCAGCCCGAGCATGGCACTCGTGAGCGCCAAACTGCGAACAATCTTCGGGCGGTTGCCATCGTTGTTCTCGTCACCGTTGCCAGCTTTGCTGGGGCGATCAACGCGGCGGTGAACGTGATTGCCTTCTTCCGTATCAGCGCTTGGGAGGAAAGTACCCTCGACCGCCATGTAGTAGAAAAGGCGTGGGCAGTATGCATACTCGGCAACAGCACGAGTGGCCCATAAGGTCTCGTCTGGCATATCTTTCCTCGCCGTGGCAGAAACGTGATTGTAATCCTAGACCATGTCGCACGCGAGGGTGGCGTATCTCTCATGGTTCGCAGATAGAGCGGCCTGCTTCTTGTCCTGCAAAACCAGAATTGGCAGAAATCAGAAAAGTTCTAAAATCGTCTGCTAAAGCCGACTAACTAATCCCACAGAATCAATAAATTAGAGTACTCGCCGTTGCGGGCTCCTCGGCAACGTGGTCCATTTGGGTCCAATCACCAATCCTTCCACCTTCTCCACTGCCTTGCGCGCATCCGCCGGAATCGAGTGGAGGTAACAGCACGCCCATCTTCTTCATCCGCGACCCGCTGAAATTCAGCGATTTCATAAATACCCACAAGCGGGAAACAAAAAATGTCCCAAAAAAGTTTAGGAGCAGGCCTTCGCGGCCTGCCCCAAAGTATGCGCGATCGGTTATGGTCAGCTTTAGTAGCCGATGTAGTCCCCTGGCTCCGAACTCCAGAATGATTTCTTACTGTTGTCATTCGGACGGTCTGATTGCCCCATTGTGCTCGAACCGTCGGAATTCGTGTCTGTGGACATACTCGTGCCCGATGCAGTGCCCTGGCTCTGCTGAGTAGACATGTTGCCGTTATTCGACGCGGCGGTTGCAGCCGATCCGGCTGTATTGCATGCGCTCAAGGTGAAGCCAAGTGCCAGCGTTGTAACTATAGCGAGAATTCTAAGACTCTTCATTTGAAGTAACGTTCCTTTCATATTCACCGATATCATCTTTAACTCTTTGAAATTCAACCCCATGAAGCCGCCTCGAAGGACTTGTTTGCTTGTCCCAAGTTCGACCGTCATACGTATTGGATGTGCCAGCCGGCGCGATGATGCGGGTTAATGAAATGCTGCATCGATAAAAAGTTTGTATAGCCCTAATAACTTGTTGTTATTTGTGGTTTTGCTCACTGCCTTTTCGCCTTTGTAAACAATTTATAAAAATGCAACGTTTCGTTAGCAGTAGCCGCGGCAGCGAAATGGCGCCTGGAAGAAAACAAAGGTATACCTGAAAGAAAACACGCGCCTTACGAAATGTCTCCAATATTGCGACCAGAATGCAGCCTGGCTCATCTACTAAAGCGTAGTGAATCGTTTCGCAAGGAGGAATGACAATGGCAACGAATCTGATCAGTGCAACTCAATCCAAGTCGGTCTGGGAACGGGTCAAGGATTGGGGACGCACGATCCTCGACCACTTATATTTTGGCGAAGTGAACTTTTAATACATAACTGTCTGTGCGGAGCCTCCTACACCTTTTACATAAGACTTAGGAGCGCCGCTGTTTAATTAATTCTGCCGGAGAAGTTCTAAACGGATCAGAGTATCGGAAATACGAGGGGCAGAAATATGTGGTTCCTCCCAATTTCGTTGATTGTGTTTAGCGTTGTTCTATTGTGCATCGTTTGCCCGCTAATCCTATGGGCCATCGAACAGACTGTATTCCCATTCCGATCGAAGCCTTCCAAGAATGCTTCCGTGGCGTGGTGCGCAATTATTTCGTCCGATCACAACAGTGTTGGGAACTGACACGAGTTGGCACCTCCATCCTAAGCAGAACATAGAGTGTGCGAAATCCGACTGTCACTGCCACGAGAAAACCGCAGGCCAGAATCGACCGGGCATGGTTGCGCAACAAACTTTTCCAGTGTTGCGATGATGTTCTTCTCCCACCTCGCCGTTCCGGTTCCGGCGGCCAATACGCTCGCACTGTTCGCGTAGACACCCGGATTCCCAGTTTCAAGGCCAGTTCCGCCGCTATTCGCGCTTGTCCCCAGGTCGGGTTCTCCCGCGCCATACGCACAATGAGCTGGTGAATGTCATTCGGAAGCCGAGGCCTTCCCGCCCGGGATTTCCGGCGCCAGAACCATCGGAATCCCTGGCGATGCCAGCGGATTAGCGTTCCCGGTCTTACGATGACCAAGGCATCCTTCCAATGGAACAGGTGGGACAACACGAGGAGGACTACTCTGGCCGAGTCCGTAAGCCTCCGCGGCTTGATCTCATGTTCCGGATAGAAGGCCCACTGCTTGCGTAGGAACAAGATCTCTGCACTCAGAGCCGCACGCGAACCGACGGCTGTTTGCGCAAAATGCACGCCATCGCGGAACAGATTACCGAGCATGGAGACAGCCTGTAGAACCTGGGAACGGGGCATGACCCTTCACATTGGCGCGTGCCAACCCAGATGAAAAGAAGTTTCCTCACGAACCCAAGGCCGGTTTCACAAAGAAGAAGGCACCTCCGAGGATTCGAGAATCGACGCGCAACTGGCGGCTTTTTCTTTACATTGCGAGTGCGCGACGAAAATATTGCGTACCACGGTGATTGGCGAAAAGACGCTATTATTGAGATACTGTCGAACTCAGGTGAACTCATGCCCTTATTCGCGATTCTTCTACTTCTTCTTGCCAGCTGCGGCTGCGCTAAGGCGGCAGAGTCCCCTTTAAGTTTGAACGGGGCGGCGCGTAGCTCCGCGGAACAACCACCGGCGGCCGAGAAGTACGATCCAGCCAGGTTCGACCAGTATGGCGGCGACTTGGCGCACCCGTGCAAGGGAAACGGCTATTTTCATCTCTACAAGGACGAGGCCGCCAAGCAATGGTTCTTCTGCACGCCCGACAACCATCGCTTCTGGATGATTGCGGTGCAGGTCTTCACCAGCTACAGCAGGGAGGTAGACGCGAAGTACAAGGGCGGGCTCAACGGCTTCTACTCCGTCATGGCGACGCGGTTGCAGCGACTTGGGTTCAACACGATCGGGGAACTATCGAACCTGAGGGCATTCCCGATTACCACCGAGGGCCAGACGGACGGCGGCAATCCGGTCAAGATGCCCTTCATTTACCATCTGAATGTTACTCACTACGCTTACCAGGGCGAGGCCGGCTGGGGGAAGTGTCCGGATCCGACCTTCGACATCGTGGATGGGACATCGGAGATCTACAAGGGCTGGCGGTCGGAGTTCCCCGACGTGTTTTCGAATAACTGGAGCTGCGCGGTGCGGCAGAGTTTCGCCAACAATCACAACATCGTGGGCGGATTGGCGGTGTTGAACAAGAACCGCTGGTGCATCGGCATCCAGGTCGACGATTCGGATTCCCTGCAGGGCTTCAAGATGGGGCCGGAAGGAGGATCTCCCAGCATTCATACCGGTTGGATGGCTGGCATCTCTCCGCCCTACCGGCGGTACAGCAAGTTGCATGGGTCGGTGTTCGCAAACGATCCGGCGAACCACACGAAGGAGGCCTGGAAGCAGTTCTTACAGACGAAATACGGCATGATCGCCACGCTGAATGCCTACTGGGGGAGCAACTACACCGGCTGGGATTCCAGTGCCCGGCAGGCGCCCCGCGAGCTGATCGCGAAGGGCAACGGCAGGACTGTATCGTTCACAACCACGTTGCAGCACTCACCGGTCGACGTCAACAGCCTGGGGCTTTACATCGACGGTATTCCGGTCGGGGGCGATTGCCCCTGGGTCACCAACAATGGCGGATGCAACCAGGGCACGCCGGTGGGATCGGGCATTCTCGCCGGCAACAAATCCGCGAACCTTGCCGGCGGCAGTATTCGATACGCCAGCGGCGAACTGACGGTCCAGTTCGCGGCTCCGCCTCCACCAGGAGTGATCGTCTCTGTCGAGTACCGTTACGGAGGATGGCCTAAGCAGTACAGCGGCGGACAAGGGCTGATGGATGAGGATGGCAGCAGCCGGTGGTGGCCTGCCGACGACACGTTGACCACGATCAAGGGCGCGGTGGCCCAGGATCTCGACGAGTTTCTCTCCAAGATCGCAGGTCGATACTTTGAGGTTCTGGACGAATCCCGCGCCGCGTATCTGCGCAATCACCTGCTGATCGGCCCGGACGCGATGAATGTCTTCACCCGCAAGCGCATTCTCAGGGAGGCGGGCAAACACGTCGACCTGCTGCTGGTCGCAAGCGGGGAGCCGGTGCCCGCCCGAATCGCGGGTGCCAAGGCCGCCTACGAGACCGCTGGTGTTCCGATATATGCCTACATGGTGAGCATTGCCAACCCCGACTCGCCCTTCGCCAAAAATGGTTTGGACGAGTGCAAGCGGGCGGGCTGGGGCATGAACTGCAAAACGACCCAGGACGAACGGGGGCGGTGGTACAAGGAGCAGATCGTCCAGTGGTTGAACAACTACCGCGGCAGCGATGGCTATGGCTTCATGGTAGGGATCTCCTGGTGGCAGCTGACGGACAACACGGAAGAGCAGACGAATTTCGGAATCATCTCACTCCGGGATAATCTCTACGACGGTGTCCAATCCCGCCCGGAGCCAAGCGTGGACGAATGGGGAATCGTTCGGGGTGGAGAGCGAAGGCCCTACGGCGCCTTTACTCCCTGGGTGCAACAGGCAAACCAGTGCTGGTGGAATTCCGATCCGGAGAAGTGTTCCATAAAGAACAAGCCGTAAGGACGGGGCCGCACGATGAGAAGCACTGCTCGAAAGCACGGTAATTGGGCAGTCATAAGCCTTGGCATTCTGGTGGTGGTGTTCGGGCTGGCGGTCTTCAGGATCGCCGGCACCTACGCGATCTACAGTCAAACTTTCGACGAGGCTTACCATATAGCCTGCGGGATGGAGTGGCTTTCCCAGGGAACGTACACCTACGAGGTGCAGCATCCGCCCTTGGTGCGAATCGGCGTTGCCCTCGGCCCATACCTGCTGGGAATCCGGAGCTATGGCAACCGGGATCCGGAAGTCGAAGGCAATGCCGTGCTGAACAACAGCGGTCAATATTTCCGCGTTCTGACTGCTGCCCGCTTGGGGAACCTGATATTTTTCGCGCTTAGCTGCGCCTGCCTGGCTATTTGGGCGTGGCGCCAATATGGCCCGCTGACGGCGGTTTTTTCCACTCTGTTGTTTACGATTCTGCCTCCTATTCTGGCTCATGCGGGCCTGGCTACCACCGATCTAGGGTGCACGGCCGGCGTGACTCTCGCCCTTTTGGGGGCGCTGACGTGGATCGAGAAGCCGGATTTTTGGCGTACGGTCGCGTTTGGCCTGGTGCTGGGTGTTGCCTTCCTGATGAAATTCCTGGTGATTTTTTTTGTCGGTGTCTGCGCGGTGGCAGCGTTCTTGCTGATGGCTTTGAGGCGCGGAAAGGCCAAGCCGATCCGTCCGGCGGTTGCGCTGCGGCCACTCCATCTTGCGCTTGCCGTGCTGGCGTGCTTGCTGGTGTTGTGGGCTGGCTATCGCTTCCGGGTTACGCGCTTTGCGGAGCGTCCGGGCGTACAAGCCCTACTGGCAGAGATGAGCCCGGCGCGCCTGCGCTTCGCTAAGCCTTTGGCCGAGATCCCGCTCCCGCTTACCGAGTTCGTTCGCGGGCTGAATATGGTTTGGGATCACAATAGCGGCGGACACCCCAGCTTTTTATTTGGGCATTATAGCCGGCGAGGGTGGTGGTATTTCTTTCCGGTCGTCCTCGGAGTCAAGACGCCGGTGGCATTCCTGCTGCTGGCCTTGATCGGCGCCGGCATGATGTTGCGGCTCCCGCTCGAGACGTGGTGGCCGAAGGCGGCCCCGGTATTCTTCGCCGCGGCCATGCTGCTTTCGGTGCTGCCTTCGCACATTAATCTCGGGGTGCGACACATCTTGCCGATCTATGCTCCATTGGCGCTGTGCGGCGGGTATGCACTGGCGAGAGGGGCGGGTTATTTCAAGGACGGCAAGCGGCTGCTGCCGGCCGCGGCGGTAATTTTGCTGCTGCTGGCGTGCGCGGAATCGGCGAGCGCCCACCATGACTACCTGCCATGGTTCAATGTCCTGGCCGGCGATCACCCGGAAAGAGTTTTGGTGGATTCCGATCTCGACTGGGGGCAGGATTTACACCGTCTCAGTGAGCGTCTGAGTGCGCGCAACGTACCTGAGCTGGCGATCGCTTACTTTGGAGCTGCCGATCTCAGCCGGTCCGGGCTGCCGCCATACCATGCCGCGCTACCATTTCAGAAAACGACTGGATGGGTAGCCGTGAGCGTGCGGCTGCTGATGTTGCAGAGGGCGCGGGATGGTTCCTTTGCGTGGCTGGCGAACTATCGCCCGGTCGAGTGGGTCGGCAAATCGATCTGGCTCTATTACGTGGATGAGTGATGCGGAAGCTGAGTGGAGGCATTCCGCTCTGCATGGACAGAGTCCGTCCTTCGCCGCCGTCGCTCTGATCGACGACGATGAGCCTCATGCGCGCGCTTTGCTCGAACAAGGTTCCGGGTGGCCGCGAGGAAGTCGCCTGGCGGCTCTTGGGCGGAATGATCGCGCTGGCTGCAGGCCGGGCCAAATTCACTCTTGGTGTGTCTTCCATCTTTGCAGTCTCCGAAGCCATCCGGAGGGCAGAAAGCTCATGAGCCAAAAGACGGTGGAGGCAGTCAGCGGATCGAACGCCATGCCGTTACGCCGATACTTCCAGGAAGGGCTAGGCCGTCCCCTGCTGGTTGCCATCATTTTCATCGCAGTCTGCGTGCTGGCGCGGCCCTGGCGCCATTCTCCCGACTTAGCTCATTTCGCCTTCACCCTGGCGTGGCAATGCGCCTTGCTGGCAGTTCTGGCGGTGACCATCGAATTGCGCCGAGCGGAACGGACCCGGCTATACGAAGCAGCACGCCGCTTGCGGTTCGCGGCCAGTTCAAGCCCGTCGGCATGATTCCAATCCGCGGGAAATCGTGCATCTCCGAGCAATTCCATAACCAGGCGGCAACTAAGTATCATCGCCCGGGTGGACACCCGGCTTCGTCGCGGAGTGCACCTTAAGCGAACTGGCTAGCTCGGCGGCTCGCCTTTGCCCAACTGTCTTCCTTGGCGCAAAGCATTTCTGAGAGTACGCCAAGGCGTCAGGCTTCTCCGCCGTGCGCTGGACGCAAGGGCAAGCAGACTATATCCGACTCTTAACCAGAAAAAGCACACTCTGTTCTTCAGTCCCGAGTTCCAGTTTCGATAATAGAGGTAAGCGTTGCCCCGCGCGACTGCGCCGATCCACTGCTCGGAAACGCGTCCAGCAGGAGAAACTTTATGTACAAGGCGCGCGCCAGGATGGATCACCAACTTCGCCGTCGGGCCCAGGTGCATGCAGAAATCGACGTCTTCTCCTTCGGATGCGCCCCTCAAGTTGGCGTCGAACCGCGCATCGCGCATGGCCGAGGACCGAAAACTCATCAAAGCGCCGGTGAATCGTGTCACCCGCAACGGCTCCGAATGGCGTAGTCGATCCGCCCTATAGTAGATAGCTTGGCGATCGTCATAAAAAGGCCCGATGACGAAAATCCTATTCCAAAGTCTGCCCAGCAACGGCTTCGGCAAATAATTCGTGACGATGCCGGAGACGCCGGCAACCTCCGGGTTCTCCGCGTACGCTCGCAGCAGCGCCTCGACGAAGTCCGCCTCGAGCTCCACATCATCGTCGAGGAACAGAACCACGTCGCCGTGGCTGTGCCTGAGTGCTTCGTTGCGAGCCGTCGCCAGCCCGGAAATTTCAGGATCGCGGATGTACTTCAGCGCCACCTGCTCGCGCGCCCGATCACTGGCGCCTGCGAACAGCTCCGCGATTGCGCGCTCGGAGTCGTCCCGCGGGCTCTGGTCGACGATAATCGTTTCGCACGGCAGCACTGTCTGCATGAGCAGCGTGTTCACGGCCGCTCGCAGGTCACCAGGCCGATTGCGGGTGGGGATGATGACCGTCAGGGACGTGAAATCCTCCGTGGGAACCGTGGCGGAGGCCCGTTCCGCACGGGATCCGAAATGGCTTTCAGCAGGCATCTTCCGGTCATTCAATTCCTGTTAAGTTTATCAGCTGCGTTCCGCCGTTGGCGATGGCCACTGCTGTGCCTCCAGCTTTTTGCACAAAATGCACCTTCGGCCAGAGGGGCAGCATGGAAATACTCTTCCCAAAAATTGCACTCGTTTGCGCGACTCCGGCAGACAATTAGACAATCTCTATAGAATCAATTGCATGCGCATCTCGACTTGCTTTTAATACTGGCAAAAGGAATGCACCTTCGGTAGCGTCTTATTCATACGTGTGCAGATGCTAAAACCCGAAGTTACGCTTGAGGGGAGTGCGGGTTCGAAGCAAGGTCAGCCCTGGGGATTTTCCCTGATTAACATTGTCGAGCACTGGCGCGCCCTGCCGCCGCTCGGTCACAATGCTCTTCACTTGGTACATTGGGAGGTATAGAATCGCTCGCGCCCTGGTGTTGCCTCGGCAGCCAGGGCTTGGATGGCCTTGCAAAGGAGGAATCCTACGCCCGTCCTCTCTGTCGTGATACCGACGTTTAATGCCGCCGGCTTTCTGCCGAGGGCAATCGACTCCGCTCTCCGTAACTCGCCCGGCATCGGCGACCTGGAGGTCATCGTGGTCGACGACGGGTCGACCGACGCGACACCCACGGCCGTTGAGCGCTATCGCGACCGGATTTGCTACTATGCCTTGCCCCATTGCGGACTTCCCGGCCGTGTCAGAAACTACGGGATCGAGCGCTCGCACGCGGACGTCGTGGCCTTCCTCGACGCGGATGACGAGTGCCTCCCGGGACGCTTCGACCGCCAGTTGCGGCTGCTCAAGGAATCCGGCGCCGACCTGGTGTTTTGCGATTCGGCCATGCATGACGAGAACGGAAATCCACGCCCCACTTTCCTGGAGAAGATCGGCGCGCTGTCCCTCGTCCGACAGGCCATCCGCGACGGCTCAATCGAGGACTGCTTCGGGCTTCTGATTAAAACCGGCAACTTCATCAACGGCGGGGTCATGATGATCCGGCGGGCCGCGCTGGATCGCGTGGGCTTCTTCGATCCCTCCATTCGCATCGGCGAAGACTTTGAACTGGCGACACGCATCGCTGCCGAGGGCCGCGTCGCAGTGGACTTCACCCCTGGCGTGCTGCGCCGCGAGCATGGCAACAACATCAGTGCGGATTGGCGGAAGCGTTGGCCGGACTCACTGGCCCTCTACCAGCATTTTCAGGCGAATCCGCGGGTTCAGAGCAGGCCCGAACTGCGGCAAAGTGTGCGCAAAAAGACAGCGCAGGTATATCGCGGTATGGGCTCTTGGCACCTTGGCGAGGGAGACTCGTCGAGCGCTCGCCAGTGCTGGCGCCGCGGCATGGCGCTCGATCCCCTGACTGCCTCCACGGCCTTTTGGCTCATGAGCTTTCTGCCCTCCGGATGGCTGCGGAGACTGCAAAGATGGAAGACATGCAAAGAGTGAATTCAGCCCGGCCCGCCGCGAGCGTGATCACGGAGGTGAACAAAATCGCTGCTATGGCTGCTGCATGGCACCTAACCCTCGCACCACATACCAGTCAGAGTGTCTTGAGCGCGGCTGCCAATGTACACATGCTCTGTGCGATTCCGAATGGACTGATTTTCGAGGCCGATCTGGCCGAGATAAACCCCTTCCGAGACGAAATTTCAAATATCCCGCTCGCCGTCAAAGACGGATACATCGAACCGAACGATCAACCGGGCCTCGGACTGGATATCAATGAAGAAGTGCTCGCGAAATATCCGGGTATCCACGGCCCGTGTTATATGCCTTCGACACGCTGGTCGGTGGTTGGTGCGTCTTAGCGTGCAGCGCAATCGATCCCTGCGAGAAAATCGCAGGTTCGCCGAGTTTGGAAGCTGAATCCCGAGGAGGTTAGGCAATGTCCACGGCTAACACTGAAGCTAAACCGATTCCCAAGGATCGTTGGCTCCGCATCATTCCGCCAATGATTATTATCTACATCATCGCCTACATGGATCGGATGAACATCAGTTTTGCCATGGCTGGCGGGATGAATCAAGCCTTGGGGATCACGGCGACAGTGTCTGGCTTAGCCGCTGGAATCTTTTTTGCTGGCTACCTCGTACTCCAAATTCACGGTGGGCACATTGCTGAGCATGGGAGCGCAAAGAAGTTTATTTTTTGGACGATCATCGGCTGGGGCGGCACTTCTATTCTGACCGGCTTCGTTCAGAATGGTTGGCAGCTTCTGGCGATGCGCTTCCTGCTAGGAGTGGCCGAGGGAGGTATTTGGCCAGCGATTCTGGTCAGTATCAGTAACTGGTTTCCTGAAGAAGAGTGTGGACGTGCAAATGCCTTCTTCATGAGTAGCTTGGCTTTGGCTGCTGTCGTTACGAGTCCACTCACGGGATGGATAGTAGGCGTCTTTAGTTGGCGGTATGTCTTTTTTATTGAAGGTGCAATATCTCTCGCTCTGATTTTCGTTTGGCTTCCATTGTTCGCCGACCGCCCGGAGGAGGCCAAGTGGATTTCAAAAGAAGAAAAAGAGTACCTCGCTGGACGGCTGCGGACGGAGAGAGAAGGTTTTAAGCATCGCGATAAGGTCGCGGTATCGTACAAACAGCTACTTGCAGATTGCAACCTGTGGAAGCTTACTTTGATTTACTTCTGCAATCAGGTAGGCCAGTATGGATTTTTGCTCTGGCTTCCAACGATTCTCAAAGGATTGACCAAAGTAGGGATGACAAAAATCGGTTTTTTGGCTGCTGCTCCTTATCTCTTGGCTCTTCCGGGATTGTATATATTCTCTGTGTTGGCGGACAAGAGCATGAATCGTCGCCTTTGGACTTGCCTCACGGAATGTGGATTTGCACTTTTTTGCCTACTGGCTGCCTTATTTCCCAATCACATCTGGCTGTCATACTCCTTCCTTGTCATGACGGGCATGTTTACTAAAGCCCCTGCCGCTATTTTTTGGGTATTGCCGCGCACGCTCTTTCAACCGGGTGTATCGGGGACTGCTCGCGGCTTTATCAATGCAGTTGGCTGCTTGGGTGGATTAGTCGGGCCATTTCTCGTCGGATGGATGTCCACATTATTTAGTATGAAGGCAGGGATGTTCTGCTTAGTGGGGTTTCTATTCGCCGGGGGATTCTTGACGCTCACGCTTCCCGACATTACTGCTGGTGTCAAGCCACTTGCTGATCTGAAACGGGAGAGCGTCGGAGCACGGTAGCGAATGGAATGTCGATCATGTCGGCTGCCATTGGGGCAGCCCAATTTATTCTTTACTCCCCATCATGGAGGAGCATCCCCAGCGTAAACCTAACACCTGAGCGTACCCGAGCCCCAATACCGCCGTTTAACAGTTATCGAAAACGATGTCGACTCCTGTGCTCCTACGCGGAGCAATCTCGGCGATAATGGTCTCGTGGCTCACTCTCCAGCAGAACCGCTCGTGGGCGAGCACTTCGGCGAAGTGTCCGTATGCAGTTTCGTTTACCGCGCAGCCGCCCCGTCCGGTGATG
>Ga0182014_10001886_pt1 | contig 27389 bp, 18 predicted proteins | sample 612S2DmetaG_FD_120489 | JGI IMG/M metagenome (GOLD analysis project Ga0182014, IMG submission 120489) | Permafrost microbial communities from Stordalen Mire, Sweden - 612S2D metaG | ecosystem: Environmental > Terrestrial > Soil > Wetlands > Permafrost | place: Sweden: Stordalen | collected... | reverse complement strand
TGCGTGATGCGTGATGCGTGATGCGTGATGCGTGATGCGTCTCGCTACCTCCGCCGGTTCCCAGTATCGGGGTGGCTTTATGGTCGGCTGGAGGAGGCTTCAATGGTTATTAGTCTGGAGTGTGGCCGAAAGGGAAATCAGCTTGGAGGGCGCGGCGTCACTACGGTGACATCACCACTCGATAAAATCGCTCCGGAGCGTTCCCAATCGGCAGGGAAACCTGCACGAGATTGCTGGTGGCCAGGAACGGGCTGCCGACGTTAGTCCAGCCGGACGGGGCGAGATCGGTCCGGGATTGGATTTGATAGGAGACATTCATGAATGCGCTCCAACTCAGGGCGATATTGCCGCTGGCGACCATGGCGGAGTTCAGCATCGGTGCGGGAAGGGTCTGCACCGTCACGTCATCGAGACCAAACGCGCCGGGCGTGTTATTGAAATCGAATTCCAGAGTCCCGCTCGTGCCCGCCGAGGAAACAATGTACTGCAGGTTTGTCCAGCCAAACACCGGCAGGTTCGTGCCCATAAAAAGCGTCGAACCGTTCCATTTAGCGGCGAAACCATTCGGGGCGGTGTCGCCCTGGTTGTCGGGAACGCTCGTCAACCAGAACGAAACCAGCAATTCCTGACCCGCAATCGTCGGGACGGTCTGCGATAACGTCCCGTTATCGGGCCATTGGCCAAGGTAACCGCCATAGATCCCGGAGTGCACAAACAACGCATCCGGTGCGCCAGGGAGCGCATTTTCTCCCGCCACATCCGCGTCATCGCCGGCGAGCGCAAAGGTGAGGGTCGGGTCGCCAACATAAGTCCAGCAAGTCAGGTCGCCGGTTTCAAAACCGCCGTTGCCCACGTAGAGGTCAAACTGGCGGTTTTGCGTCGTGCCGGCGGTGAGATTGTGGAAGATGACATTGGCACTGGCATGGGTGAGCAAAAGGCTGTTTGCATTCTGGTTGAGGCTCACCGTTACGGTGGCGCTGGCACCGCCACGATTCAACGTGCCGCCGGTCGACGAAACCGTCAGCCAGCTCGAAGTATTGGCCAGGCTCCAGGTCAAAGGCTTTGAACCGGTGTTTGCGAGGGTGTAAGTCTGGGTGGTGACGCTGAATGGCCCGCCACTGGGGCCCTGCGACGTGAAGCCCAATGGAGGCGTGATGCACAGCGTGTCCATAGGCGGCGACAAAAGTGCCGGGATGAGATTATCGCCGTTAGGCGTGCCCCAGCCCGTGCAGAGGTCATAGCCGGCAACCGCCTGATATTTCGTTGGACTGGAGCTATTCGTGTTGCTGCCGGTGGTGATGTCGTGAAAGCAGGACTGGTAGAGAGCGCTTTTCCCAATGGCGTAAAGAGCCGGGTTGGCAAAGCCGACGGGGGGCTGGCCGTTGGCGGCGGCCTGTTCGTTCGCCAGCGCCATCAAGGCCGCCCAGAGGGGGGCGGCCAGGCTGGTGCCCGCCTCCGGGAAATCAGATGAGGAGCCAATAAAATCGTTGCCCCACACGATATTTATGTTGTTGGCCACCATGGCGACGTCCGGCACGTTGCGCATGGTGGCGGAGCCTTGGTTGGCCGTCATGCTGATGCCCTGTTGCCAGGTCGGGAGGCCATAGGCAAGGCTGACTCCGCCGCCGGTTGCTGCTTCGGGTGTGGACCCCATTAGGGGATCGTTCGAGGCGGGCGTGAGCCAGGCGGTTTCTGAAGACCAGGCTCCGGTCGAGGTGGTCGTCAACGTGGTTCCGCCGACAACCGTGATATAGGGATCGTCAGCCGGTTCGTCGACGGCCGTCGAAAACGCTCCACCATCGCCACTGGCCAGGAAAAAGCTCTGACCTTGCGCGGCGTATTGTTGGAAGATCTGGAGGGTCGAAAGATTAATATCGAACCCGTAGGAGCAGCTCAGTTGCTTGGCCAGGTCATCCGTGGCCATGCGATTGAGCACATCATTGATCTGGGCCGTCGTGGTCGCGTCCTGGATATAATTTGTGCCCAGCGGCGGCACATCCTGCGGCGTAGGACCTTCATAGACCAGCACGCTGCTCAACCCCGGCGCCATGGAAATCGCCACTTCAATGTCCCCGGTGACCTCGAAGGAATAATCCAGGTAACCAGGGTAAGTAATCCAATCAACGCTGGAGGCATCGCTGCTGGCACCATCAATCAAAACCGGTTGCACGTTGACGTAGGGAGAGATGCCGGCCTCATCTTCGTAGTCCTGGATGTCCTGGGCGGAGAAAGGGAACAGTTCAAACAGCCCGATGGACTGTCCCGTGCCGTCCTGCGAAACGTTGGGGGCGTAAGCGTTGAGGAAATCATAGCCCTCGAAGGGGCCGGTGTTGCCACCCCCGCTGCCGCCACCGCCGCCCCCACCCCATGGCCGGACGCTGGGCCGGGAAAAGGCGCCCGACACGTGCAGCCGCGGACGCGGCTGCACATAATTATCCAGGCCGCTGATCGCCAGCACCGGCGTTTTCAGCTCCAAGGAGGGCTCGACATCCGGCGCGAAGAAATCGCGATTCTCCTTAGGGTGCCTGAACGTCTGCAGGTGGAGGTTAAACGCCTTTTCAATTTCTGCCACCGAACCGCTGACGTCCACAAGCGTGCGGTTGGAATGCGTTTGGGCAACCGTGAGGTGATGGGCTTTCGCGAAATCAATCACGGATTGATAATCCTCAGCGCTCGGGCCGAACGACGCCGCGAACTCATCGGCCTTTAGAAAATGGCGGAAGTTCGGACTGGACGGATTATAGATGTCTTCGAGCCGGTTGGTGAGTTGCTCGCGATCGCGCAGCGGCAACCCGATCGCCACCTTCAGGTGGTAACTAGCGTCGAGCCTGCCCCGGGGGGAAAGTCCCTTAGTGATCCTGGGCACATGGCCACTGAGGACTTGCGGCGGCGCGGACACGGATGCCGGCGCGAGCGAAACCGCGGGCGCCGACAAGAGCGCGGTCGCGATTAAACCGGCACAACCAGCGAGGAGGAGGGGCAGTCCACATTTGGATGGCTTCATTTTGCTTTAATAAACAATAATCCGCAGGCGCTTTAGGGTCAATCTTGGAGGTTTCGAGAGGCGCAAGCGAATCGGCTTGGCTTCCACTGCGGGGCGAGCCAACACCAGCAGCAAACAGGTGACAATCAGACTGCGCGCACAACTCGGATACAGCCGGGGCTTCACACCCTAACTCTAGCCGCGAATCGGCGCCAAGACAAGTTCGCGGGGCTGCAGCAAGTCTCATTTTGATGGACGGAGCGCCGACTTGGAGTCGGCTTAACGCGCTCGCTCACCAGAAGACGCCGGTATTTGCGGGTGTCCAAAGCCGACTGCAAGCCGGCGCTCCGTCAAAATGAGACTGCTGGCGGGGCTGCGAATCCAGGTTGAAAGAAGGCCAGGTTCAGTTATGTTGGCTGGAACGCTGAATTCCCGGGCCTGGGCGTGCGCGAAAACTCGGTCCATATGAAGAAGATTGCAGTTTTGCTGGTGGATGACCACGCCGTGGTTCGTCAGGGATTGCGCGCCCTGCTGGAGGCCGAAGGCGACATCGGTGTGGCCGGCGAAGCGAAGAACGGCCGTGAGGCGGTAGTGCTGACCAAGAAGACCCTGCCTGACATCGTGCTCATGGATTTGGCCATGCCGGGGCTGAACGGGCTGGAGGCGACGCGCCAGATCGTGAGAAACCTCCCCTCCGCCAGGGTGCTCGTGCTGACCTCGTATGGGGATTATGACTACGTGACGCAGTTGCTGGAGGCAGGGGCCGCCGGGTATCTGGTCAAGCAGACGGCGGCCGCTGACCTGTTGAAAGCCATCCGCGAAGTGCATGTGGGCAACACGTTCTTTAGCCCAAGCATCGCCAAACGCCTGAGACAACAGGACCGTGATGCGTTCGCCGCGGGGCAGCCATGCGTGAAGACCGGCAAGCTGACTTCGCGCGAAGCCGAGGTGTTGCAACTGGTCGCCGAAGGTTTCGCCAACAAGCAGATCGCCGCCGAGCTCTCTATCAGCATCAAGACCGTCGAGAAGCATCGCCAGCAGGCGATGAATAAGCTGAACATTCACGACATCGCCGGGCTGACTCGATACGCAATCTCAAAGGGGTGGGTGGAACGCGGCGCCCCGGCGCCAATCTGAGGGGTGCTTTTGCGCTCCCATTCTGGTAAGAGGCGGAGAGGAGGGAGGAGCCAGCGGACGACGCGACCTTTCAAGTTATTCGCCCCTTCCACGCGCGAACCGCGCTTGAGTTACTGGACAGTACCACCCGCCGCCAGCCGCCACCCGCCTAAATCCGAATTCCGAGGGCCGAAACCCGAAAGAAGGCCGAATACCGAAGGCCGAAGCCACGCTCGGGCATTTCGGATTTCGGGTTTCGGCCTTCTTTCGGCCCTCGTATTTCGGGCTTCGGGTTTGGGCCTTTGCGCTCACGGGTTGGTGGTACTGTCCAGTACGCCCGGGCCGACATGCGGGCAAGAAGTAGTGCTGGCGTTTCCGCCCGAAGGGGATACAATGCGCAAACTGTTGTCCCAATGAACACGCCAGCCTTTCCGCAAAGACGCATACTAGTGGTCGATGACGAACCGCTCGTCTGCGATGCCGTCAAGATGATGCTGAACTTTGACGGTCATGTGGTGGAGACGGCCAGCAACGGAAAGGACGCACTGGCAAAGTTGGCGGAGGCTCAGTTCGATTTGGTTATCACCGACTTCGAGATGCCGGTAATGAAAGGTGACGAACTGGCGGCGGCCATCAAGGCGCGCGCGCCAAACCAGCGAGTAGTGATGATTACCGCCTACGCCGAGATGATCGAGGCTTCGGGCAAACGGCTCACGGGCGTTGACTATGTTGTCAGCAAACCATTCCTCCTGGAGAACCTGCGCGAGGCAATTGCAAAAGCTACCCCGGTGGCGGCGCGCGGCGATGTAAAAGCAACTTAGGCCGCCTGGACCCATTGCCGGGAACCGCCACCCTGGCACCGGAGATGCGGTCGCAGGCGTGACCATGCCGTACCCGTACTTGGACCGGTTAGCAGTTGCGTATAAGCCACGACTTGTCGAACCGGTGGGGAGATCTACTATGAGCTCTGATTAATGAGCGCCGCAACGCAAACAACAGCCCCAGCGTCAATCAACGCCAACGCGGCCACCTTTCCCCACCCGCGCGCAGTCAAAACGGCGCCTCGCCGGATCCTCCAGCAAGCTGGACAGTGCCTCATCATCGCGGTCCTGGCGACGGCCAGTTACTTCATCATCAGCCGCTTCCTGGTGCAATCGGTGAAGGTCGTCGGCCGGAGCATGGTGCCAACGCTTGGTGATTCCCAACACTACCTCTTGAACCGCTGGGTTTATTCCGTGCATGCGCCGCAACGCAGCGACATCGTAGTGCTGTGCGACCCTGGCGACCACGGGTTCTCGGTCAAGCGCATCATTGCCGCGCCGGGGGACACGGTTTACTTGAGCAACGGAAGCGTGTTCCTGAACGGCTGCAAGCTGATTGAGCCTTATCTGGCCCCGGGCACGCCGACTTTCACCGATTTGGAGGATCGCGACCGGTTGATCAGGTGCGGCAGGGACCAATACTTCGTCCTGGGCGACAATCGGCAGAACTCCATTGACAGCCGAAGTTACGGGCCGGTTCCGCGCGCCAACCTTTTGGGACCCCTCATTCGCTGAGAGGCGCCGAGCGCCGAGTCCACTTCCCTGACGCGTGGCTACGACTCGCCAAGCGGGTCCTCAGGGATCGAGACTGGCGTTTCCAATGCCGCCCTGAAGGCGCGCTCCCAAAGTTAGCTTGCCAGTTGCAAGGCAAAACGGTTCTGTTCCAGCCGTTTGAGACATCGATGAAGCTGACGCACCTGATCATCCTGCTGGCCATGAATCTCTGCTGGGCGGGGGTTTACTCCGCCAACAGGGTCGTGGGTCGCGATCTTACCACCGGCGGCATTGTGACGATCCGCTTCGGGTTGGCGGGGCTTTGCCTGCTGGTTGCCTGGCCTTGGCTGCCGGGTTCGGCGCCCCGCGGGCGCGACCTGGTCAAGTCCTGCGTGATGGGGTTGATCCTGGTCGTCTTGGGGCAGCGGCTGCAAGTCTATGGCAACCAATTGGGCACCGCTGGCAATTCCGCCGTCCTCATGGCCGTCGAACCGCTGATCACGTCGTTGGCGGCGGCGCTATTCCTCCGCGAGCACATTGGCCCCCGACGGCTGGCGGGCTTCGGTCTAGGCATGTGCGGCGTGGTCTTGCTGAACGGTGTATGGCGCAAAGACTTCCAATGGACGGGGCTGGCACCGAGTTTAATCTTCATCTCCTCCTTCATCTGCGAGGCAGCTTATTCCGTCATGGGCAAGCCGATCGTGGCACGGGCCAGCGTGATGAAGATGCTGGCCATATCGCTCGTCTTCGGCACGGCGGCCAACCTGTTGATAGACGGGGCGGCGACACTTAAGGCTGCGCAGACGCTACCGGCCCAGGCCTGGCTCCTCTTGCTTGCGCTGGCGGTTGTCTGCACCGCCATCGGCTACAGCGTCTGGTTCATCGTCATTCGCGAGTGCCCGGTTAACGTGGCTGCCCTCACCATCTTCGTTCAATCCGTCTTTGGCGTGGCCATCGCCGCTTTGTGGCTCGGGGAGAAGCTCCATTGGGGACAGCTTCTGGGCAGCATCACCATTGTGGCGGGCCTGACGCTGGGGCTCTCCAGGCAAATCCAGCGGGCGGTTCATGGGGGGAACACCGGGGCTGAGCGGACAGGCTAGCATCGAACTTCGCCTGCATGGGGGTATGACAAGTATATGAAAAAACCGATTCATGGGAGGATCCGTCACGTCTGGCTGCACATCTGCCTTTGCGCCGCGGCGCTCCCGGCAACGTTCGCTGCCAACCTCAACTGGATTCAAACGGCGCGGGTGTTCCTGATCGACGCTTATCAGCCGCCGTTTGCGCCGAAGCTCGAATACGACGCCGAGGCGCTGGCGCGGACGATGGTCGAAATGCGCGCCAATACGGTGCGCATCTCGACCATGGGAAAGTACGCGACGATTCAAGGAGTCCGGTTCTCCACCCATCCGGATCTTGGCGCCCGGGATGTGCTGTCGGAGACCATCGCCGCCTGCAAACCGCGCGGCATCCGCACGGTGGCCTACATCTCGACCGGGCACAAACTGGCGTGGTCAATGGTGACCAGGGATTATCCGGAATACGCGCAACGGGTGCGCCCTGATGGCGGTCCCGACCGCCAGCACATGTATGTCGGTGAGGATCACGGGACGGTGTGCTGGAACACTCCCTACCGGAAGGCGTTCCTGGACCTGGTGGAGCATGTCACGCAGGACTATGCGGTGGACGGCCTCTATTTCGACACCTGGCGCCCCTTCTACTTCTGGCCGGGACTGAAGGTCTGCTATTGCGACGGATGCCGGAACGGATTTCAGCGCGCCTCGGGCAAGGCGATCCCCTGGCATGAGCGGGAGGGAGATTACACCCCGCAAGACCACGAGGTCATCGCGGAGTATCACCAATGGTACCACGAGCAACTGATGGGCGTCCTCGAGGAGGTTCGGCGGGTGGTGAAGGCCCACAAGGATATTCCACTGATCTATAACGTGAACAATGCGGACAACATGGCGAATGAGGACCCGCGCATACTCAGAGCCATGGACGCCTTTCTTTACGAGCGCGGCCACTCGCTCCTGGAGCGCGCCGAAGGCGTCAGCCTGGCCCGAGTCGCGGGGCTGGGCGTGTGGCCTTATGTGGGGGTTTATAACAATTGGCCCCGGGTCATCCCCAATGGGCTCGACTACCAACAAGAGATCTTCGCGACTGCGGCCTTCGGGGGCGCTCCCATTATTGCCCAACCGTACGCGTACATGACGCAGACAGAGAACCGGCGTTGGGTCAGCTTCCCGTTCTCGGTCCTGAAGGACCACGAGCGAGAGCTCGAGGGGGCCGAGAATGTGCCCTATGTCGCCGTTGTGCAAGCGACTCGGAACCCGCCCGGGCATGCGCAAATCGGTTGGTTTTGGAGCGCGGATGTCCGGTCGTCCACGCTCGGCGCATTCGCGGCGTGTCTCTACGGCCATGTTCAAGTCTCCTCCGTTCCCCAGGCGGTGCTGGATGAGCCCGAGAAGTTGGCCCGCTATCGGGTTCTTTATCTGGCCGATATGCCCCAGCTCACGCCCCGCCGCCGGGAGAACATCGAACGATTCGTCGAAAGCGGCGGCGGACTATTGGCCGGCTATGGGACGTCGCTCTACGGCGCGGCGGGCGAGCGCCTGGAACGATTCGAGCTTGAGCCTCTGTTGCGGGTTCGTCCAGCGCACCCGCAAGGAGAGCTCGCGGATACCTTGAATAGCTACCGATGCATGACCGGCGGTCCCAACGACCTGTATCTCACCCCGCACGCCGCCACCCATGGTCCGCTGGTCCCACTCGGCTACTTTGAGCCGGTCGAGGCGCTGGACGGCGGGTCCCCGATGATGGACATCGTCACTGGCGATGGGAGGCGTCCGATCCTGCCGGGTGTTGTTACCTCGACCCATGGCCGGGGTCGCGTGGTTTACCTGGCTTCCTCCCTCGAGAGCCTCTACGCCTCCACCCGGCAGGCGGCTCTGGGCAACCTCCTGCGCAAGCTGGTCGAAGCGGCCGCCGCCACACCGCCCCCTTGCCTCGTGGACGCCCCGCCTTCCCTGATTGCCAACCTCACCCGGAATGGCAATCGCCGCGTGTTGCACTTGCTCAACTGGACGGGCGACGCGGAGAACGAGGCCAACTACCTGCCTCCGGTCGAGAACGTTACCCTGCGCATGACCATCCCTGATGGCGCGAAAGTGCGTCGGGTCTCGACTTTCCTGAAAGCTCCACATCACTGGAAGCAATCCGGCCGGGAATTGGAAGTGCGCCTTCCGCGCGTGGAAGCTTACCAGGCTGTCATCATTGACTTCGAGTGAGGGCGGACGCTTGAACAACCTTGTCCGCATTGTATCCGAGGATGGTATTATCCTGCACCAGAGAGCAGAGCTATGAAATACATCAGCATCTCCACGTTGGCCTTCTTCCTCCTGGGGGCACTCGCTCATGCCGCCAAACCGCCGCCCGATGGCTGGCAATCCAACGCTCCGCGCGAAGAGATTCGTCCCCGGTTTTCTTATGAGCCGCACTGCGGTCTAGATCGCAAAGGCGCGTTCGTCATCCGGGTGGACAGCCGCGAGGGCCTGGCCGGGTGGTGGTCGAAGGTCTTCACGGTGCAGGGCGGCCAGTCATATCGCTTCAGCGCCAAGCGCCGCTGCGAGAATGTGGCCAACCCGCGCCGCAGCGTGCTGGCACGTGTGCTGTGGCTCGATGCCAAAGGCCAGCCCGCGATGCGCGACTTGCCGGAGTCCGCGACGCTCGACCCTGACAGAGCACCGGCGTGTGAGCCGGAATATCCGGCGGAGCGCGCCATCGGCCAACAAAGCTGGGTCGAGGTTGCCGACACCTATCGGGCGCCGTCCAATGCCGTGAACGCGGTGGTGGAGCTTCATCTTCGCTGGGCGCCACCGCACAGCAAAGTCGAGTGGGGCCAGGTGTCGTTCACTGAGACGCAGCCACTACCCCCGCGACGGGTCCGTCTGGCGACGGTCAATTTCTTTCCGCGTGGTGGCAAGACGGCAGAAGGCAACTGCCGGCTCTTTGCCCCATTGATCGAAGATGCGGCGCGGCAGCGGGCGGACCTCGTTGTGCTCGGCGAAACCATCACTCGCGCCGGCACCGGGCTGTCGTTTGAGGACAGCGCCGAGCCGGTGCCGGGACCGTCCACGAAGTTCTTCGGAGCCCTGGCGAAAAGGCTCGACCTCTACATCGTCGTGCCGGTGGTCGAGCGAGAGGGGCGTCTCATTTACAACGCCGCCGCGCTCATCGGACCCGACGGGACGATGATTGGCAAGTATCGAAAGGCCGTCCTGCCTGGTGGCGAGTGGGACCGCGGCCTGCAGTCCGGCTCGGAGTATCCGGTGTTCCAGACGCGCTTCGGAAAGGTTGGCATTATGATCTGCTTCGACGGGTTCTTTCCCGAGGTGGCGCGACAGCTCGCGCTCAACGGCGCGGAGGTCATTGCCTTTCCCGTCTGGGGCTGCAACCCGCGGCTGGCCGCGGCCCGCGCGATCGAGAACCACGTCTATGTGGTCAGCAGCACCTACGCCACGCCGGACATGAACTGGATGGTCTCCGGCATTTTTGATCACGAAGGGAACCTGCTCGCCCAAACCGATAAACAGGGCGCGGTGGCGGTGGCGGAGGTGGATTTGAACCAGCGAATCCACTGGCCCTGGCTGGGCGACTTTAAGGCTGAATGGCCTCGGCACAGTCCGATAGTTGAGAGGCCTGGGAAATGAGGACGCTGTCTTCGCGTATCAGCCCTTGGGCACTTCCAGCTTCATCGTCCAGAACACCGAGTTGATCAGAATGCGCTGGAAGGCCGAGGTCTTGAAATCGTCCCAGTGCCCCAGCGAAGTGTAAACAATCCGGCTGCCACGCTTATAGGTGTTGGTCAGAACCACCGCCTCGGCTTCCTTCCCGGGGATCTTGCCCATCATCAACGCTTCGGCGGTCGGCGCCAGCGGCGCAATCAGGTAGAGCCAGCTTGGGCTGTCGAACGTCTCGGGGACGCCGGTCAGGATGGGATGCCCCTTCTTCTCCGGGTTTACGGTGACGATGGTGACGATCCCAGTCTCGTAATGGCCGTGGTAGCTGCAACCAAAGACCTCCTGGTCGAACGCCTTCCATTGCTCCAGCCCTTCCGGAAGCTTGACGTTGGCGACGACGGGAGCGCCGCCTTCTTTGGGAACGACAAAGTTGGCGTCGAAGGCATGACTGGCGGTGCGGATGCCGATCAGGGGTTTGCCGCTGTCCAGATAATCCTTCAGGATCTGCATCTGCTCGCTGGGCAGAGCGCGGCGGCGGGCGAACACCACCACAAGGTCCGCCTTCTTGACTCGCTCCATGCGCGGGATGAAGAACCGATTGGGGTCTTTGTCGTCGGTGCTGCTCGTCAGGTATTCGCAGTGGAATCCATATTTGTTTTCCAGCCTCTGTCCGAATTCCGGGATAGTCCGCCAGGCCTGGTATTCATTCTCGGCCAGGATGAACACCAGGTTCTTTTGGTGGCTGCTTTCCGCAGCTTGGGCCGGAGTTCCCAGCGCCGTACTCATCAGGGCGCATACCACCAACGCAATCAGACTACCTTCGATTCTCATTTGTCTTAGACCTGTTCGGGAATGGCATATTTGGTCCGGTATTGCTTGGTCACTAACCGGTTGGCTTCGTCGCTGTTAGTGAAACGCTCGGTGCTGGCATCAAACAGCAACTGCTTGTTGCCCACGCGGAAGGAGATATTGCCCAGGTGCACCAGGCAGGCGTTGAGATGTCCCTGAAGCGGGTCGCCGTTGGGCCTCTTGCGCGTGCGCACCGACTGGATGAAATCCTTCTGGTGGGCATCATCGGGGAAGTAGCCCTTGTGCTCGGCGATCAGCTTGTTATCCGCGCCGAATACCTGCCAGCCGCAGCCGTGGCGTCCCAGGTACATCATGGCCTCGGTTCCGTAGATTTCGGTGCGGCAGGAATACTGCGGCCAAAACGGCCAATCCTTGCCATACCGCACGTTGGAGCCGGACTTCTTGATGTAATTGGTGGCGTTGCCGCTGTCGAAGGTCATCACGAAGTCGCCATAGTCGTAAACGATTGACTGGAACTCGGGTGTCTCGCGCTCGCCATTGAAGGCATAGTTGCCGCCGATGCAGCAGACCGACCTGGGATGGCCGGGATCGCCCAGGGCCAGCCGGGCCAGGTCAATGACATGGGTGCCGTCATCGGAAAGGACGCCGCCGCTATAGGCCCAGAAGTCGCCCCAGCCGCCGCGGCCTTTCATGTCGTGAATGCCCCGGTTGTAAGGGACGTAAGGCGCCGGCCCCAGCCAGGCGTCCCAGTCCAAGCCTTGGGGAATCTCGGGAGAATCGGGGTAGCGACGCACCCGGCCGCCGCCCAGCATGTTGTAGGACTTCACCATGACGACCTTGCCCAACCTGCCGCTCTGGATGTGTTCGCGGGCGGACCAGCCGTAATCGGCGCTGCGATTCTGCGTGCCGATCTGCACGATCCGCTTGTACTTCTCGGCGGCTTCGACCAGCTTGCGCCCTTCCCAGATCGTCGTGGTGGGACATTTCTCGACGTAAACGTCCTTGCCGGCCTGGCAGGCCCAGACTGCGGCCACCGAGTGCCAGTGCTCGGGAGTGGAAATCTGCACCGCGTCCACGTCCTTGTCCTCGAAGATCTGGCGCATATCGTTGATGCGCTTGGGGGTGTGACCTTGCAGCTTGGTGAGGCCGGCCATGGCCTCGCCGCCGCGCTCGTCATTGATGTCGCAAACGTACTTAGCCTCGACGTTCTGGTTGTTCTTGAGCAGGCCCTGGATAACGCTGGTGCCGCGGCTGCCAGCGCCGATGAGCGCCAGCACGACCGTGCGGTTGGCCCCCTTCACACGCTCCTGGGCCAGGGCGGACATTGCCCTTCCAGCCACCGCGGCTCCAACGATGCCTTTGCCGGAGCTGGCGAGAAACTCTCTGCGGGTAATTGCATTCATAGGCTTCTCCACGCTTGCCGACCTCCAATCATCGCTTTAGGACGAATCCTGCATCAGCCAAGTCGGCGAAATCCTCTCGCGACCCGTCGCCGGCATCCATCGCGGCGAGGCTGATCATCTTCGCGCCCTCGGGAATCTCCACATCGAAGCGCCAGGCCGGCGACTGGATGCGCATGACGGGGCTGGCGGCGGTTTGCTTGCCGTCGATGAACACCTTGAAGACGACACTGGGATACTTCGCCAGGTTCGAGCCGTTGCTGATGCTGATCAGGTTCTCGTCCGCCCCGGCCAGCGCGACGAAACGCCGGTACTCGGGCTGGATCGCATACAGCAGTTCGCACGGCGCATGCATGCCCACCCCGTGTTGATAGACCGTGCGGTTGATCTTCAAATCCTGGCCCAGGTTCGATCTGTCCTTCTGTGGCCGCTTCCTGTCCCCGGAATACCGGACGCCCCCGCCGGAGCTATTTCCAAACTCAATGTTGCGCGCCGGAGGCAGGTCGCCGAGGAAGACGTCGGGCAGCGGCGGCATCGGCCCCATACGGGCGTAGAACGCCTCCGACTCCAGGCAGACAGCGCGGTGCTTGCGAAAGGCTGTGGCCCGCAGCCGGGTGGTGTCGGTGAAGACGAGCGGCTTGGTGTAGAGCGTCGAAGCGGCCATCGGCGCCGAACCGTCCAGCGTGTAGCGAATCTCGGCGCCGGGTTGCAGTGGCGTGGCGAGGGTCACCGTGATGGGTTCTTCGAACAGGTGCGGGCGCATGGGCGTGCCCCAGGGCGCGATGCGCACCGGATCGACCACCCACCTCTTGTCCCACTTTCCGAGTTTGGCTAGCTCCTGCTGAAAGCTGATGGTGGGGGCCAGGTATTTCTCGAAATGCTCCACTACTTGCTCGGTGTTGAGATCGGGCGTGAAGTTCCGCGCGGGGTCGTAGCCCGGGTGCGCATCGGTCATGTCGCGCGCCAGCACGCAGCGCAGTCCGGCGGACTTCATGGCCTTCAACCCCATCGGCTTGCCGAGCAGGCAGATCTGGGTGTGGAACCCGACGTAGATGAGATGCGTGAGGCCGAACTTCATGCAGATCGCATACACCTCCGCCTGCGTTTCCGGCATCAGGTCCGCCTCCCCGATATGCAGCCCCGGATGCATGCCGTCCCAACCGTAGTTCACGACGCAGCGCTCCCGGCCGCACGCGCAGCCGCCGGCATCGGGCACGGGCGGGCAGGTGACGTTCACCACCGAGGGGACGGGGTACTTCGGCAGGGCGAAGACCGCTTCGCGCTGCGGATAACCGACGTAGTTGTCCACCACGTCACTGGGGCAGAGCATCACCGTCATGCCCAGCGCGCGGGCGGCGTCGAGGGCTTTATTCATGCGCGGGACGATGGCATCCACGCGCATGGTCGCCGTCTTGCACCAGTGAAAGTTCCAGACATCGACCGCGATGACGCCCACGTGCCTCGGGTCAACCTTCTCGCTCGTGAGGACGACTTTGCCCGTGGCCGGATCACGCGTTTGAAGGGTCAGTTCGATCTCCCCGGCCCGAGCGTGAGCCATAGCCAGGAGGGCATAAGACAGAACGAGGACTGCGCACGTGATGCGCGCGGCTAACCAGCGGAATGGGAGTTGGCTTTTCATGGCGACGTCGAGAATGGGAACTGGAAGAAAATAGCTCTTTGCCGCGCCACCCCTTCCATTGACGCTGCGCGGGTTAGGGAGAATTGGTTTTCGCTCGCACCCATCGTAATTGCATGCTGCCACACAGTGACAAGGGTGTCCAGCGCTGATACGGCAGTTACGGGCTAATCTCACCTCCACTAGTGGAGCGCGGCTGTCCCTAACCGCGTTGACGTGCTCGTCGTCCTGAGCCTGCTATCGCTGAAACAGAATCCTTGGGAATCAGGGCTCGCGAGGACGCTCGCCCTCCCTGAGTGGCTTTGGCAACACTCCGCAACATGCCCCGGCCCGCACGCTGTCCAATTTCGTTCTGGCCGGATAAGCTGGTATCCGAGTAGCGTTTCCGCGATGCAAACCTCGACTCGGGGCTCCTCGATGAATGATTCCCGGACTGCTGACGGTGGACCGCTCGACCGGAAGAGCAGAGCCTTCAACATCCTCCATCTACCCCTCCAATTCGCGGCTGCTCTTCTACTGATTGGACAAGTTTGGGGGGCGCCTGCGGGTGCGGAGCAATCCGCCCCGAGACTGCAAAAGCGCTGGCTGTTTATGTGGCGTGACATGAGCGATCCGAAGGAGGTTGAGCGAATGATCGCTCGGTTCCCGCAGGCTCGGGCAAGCGGCTACAATGGAGTGGCGTTCTCCCACAACGTCGCGCCCGCTAAAGCGGCCGCACTCCAGCAGGCCGCGAAAGACAACGGCCTGGACCTCGTCGCCCTCGTGATGGGCGGGTCGCACGACCGCAACTATATGGAAGGTGTGCCGGTCAAGGACGCGGTGTTCGTTGCGCGGGGCGGCCGGGCGGCGCTGGAGCCCGACACCACAGCGAGCGTGCTCAACGGCGATTTCGAGGAAGCGAATGGGAACCACCTCAAGGGCTGGACCATGCAGGATGACGAGGGCCTTACCACCTTCGCCGATCACGAGATTGTCCACAGCGGCAAGGCCTCGCTCCGAATGGAGAACATCGGGAAGAACCAGTACCAGCATTGCCGCGTGGCCCAGCCGATCAGCCTGCAGCCCTATCGGCAATACCGGGTGTCGTTCTGGCTGAAGACCGCTCAGCTATCTCCCGCCGATGCCGAGGTCAAGGTGCTCAACTCGAACGCGCAGCACTCAATCAGCTTCCAGAGCTTCCACGTGGATGCCACGCAGGACTGGAAGCACTACGACCTGGTGTTTAACAGTCTGGAGAATCCCCGGGGCATGCTCTACCTCGGTAGCTGGTCCGGCAAGACCGGCAAAATGTGGTGGGATGACTTGCGGATGGAGGAGATCGGGCTGGTCAACGTCTTGCGTCGGCCCGGTTGCCCGGTTACGGTGCGCGGAGAAGACGGCACGGTCTATGACGAGGGAAGCGATTACGAACCTGTGGTGGACCCGCAGCTTCACCCCTGGCTGGCCTATCACGAGCCTCCGCTAATCAAACTCACTCCCTCCTCGCGCATCCGGGAAGGGGCGCGTTTGCGAATCAGCTACTATCATCCCATCATCGTTTATGAAGATCGGCTCACCAGTTGCCTGAGCGAGCCCAAGATCTTTGCCGACTGGGAGACCGAGGTGAAGCAGGCCGACGCCTTGCTCCATCCCGCGGCGTATTTCATGTCGCACGATGAATTACGCGTCATGAACCATTGCGCGCTCTGCCAAAGCAAGCATATGACGCCCGGAGAACTCCTGGCCTGGAACGTGCGCCAGGCGGCTGGCATCATACGCAAGGTCCGGCCCGACGCCGAGATTTGGGTTTGGAGCGACATGTTCGACCCGATGCACAATGCGGTGGACCACTTCTATGCGGTGAACGGGACTTTGGCCGGGTCGTGGAAAGGCCTGGAGAAGGAAGTCGGCATCGTCAACTGGCACGGCGGCCTGAAGGGGAAGAACTGCCGCTTCTTCGCGGATTTGGGGTTGCGGCAGATTCTCTCCGGCTACTACGACTCGGATGAGGACGGCGCCGGCATCGCGGAGTGGCTCGCGAACGTCAGGGGCGTCCCCGGCATCGTCGGTGCCATGTACACGACGTGGGAGGACAAATACGGCGCGATGCAGGTCTGGGCCAAGAAGGCCTGGAATGAGTGAAGTAGAGTCGTTGGACGCCCTCATTCGCTCAGGTTGACTTTGGAGACGCTTTGGGGAGGCTGTGGGGTCGCTTCAGGGTAGCCTCAGGGTAGCCTAAGGGTGGCTTCCGGGTGCCTACCAGTTGGCTACCAGATGGCCTGAGGATGGCCTGAGGGTAGCCTGAGGGTGGCCTGAGGGTGGCTTTGGTGGAGCGTGAGGATTCATCATTCAACCTTCTGCATTCCCTGGGTGAGGGTGGCTTCAGGCTGCGCCTCTGGGCCTTGCTCCCTTGCCGGTTTGCCGCATTCGGTTGACACCTCTGACTCAAGTTGGCTCCCCAAAAAGGCCAGCCTGTCGCCCCACATCCACCGCCAACCCACTCGCCAGTTCCCGCTGACAGGGCGGCAGCTTCACCGGAGCCTCCCCGTAGTACCTCTGATCGGCGATCAGAGGTACTACGGCGAGGCTCCAGTGAAGCTCCGGGGAGATCTGCCATGTGATGGATTGTGGCGTCCGCCAGGAGGACATCTTCGTCGAGGATGTGGACCGCCTGGACTTTCTTAGGACTCTGGCCGAGGCCTGCCGCAAGACGGTTTGGCAGGTCCATGCGAATTCGAAACCACTCTGCCGATCCGGCCGAATGCCGCGCGGGTGCAAACTGGCGCGGCCAAAGGGGCCCAGTCCGTGCTCCATCGCTCGGGCTGTGGACAAAGCGCTCCGCTTCTGCTCCTTCTACTCTCTCGACGAATTAGAATCGGGCGATGGCAGTGGGGACAGGCCAAGTTCTTTCAGGAATTCATTGTGCTTAGTCGCTGCCTTTTGGATAGCATTCTCGATTTCTGCCAACTCGCCATGAGTCGCCGCCAGGTCGATCTCCGTTTCCTGCTGGGCGGTGCTGATGTAGCGCGAGATGTTCAGGTTGTATCCCTCCTGGACGATCCGCTCCATCGAGACTCGCTTGGAATAACGCTCCTCTTCCTTCCGGAATTGGTAGGTATCGATGATCTTGGCGATGTCCTCTTCCGCCAGTTGGTTCTGGCGTTTTCCTTTCACGAAGTGCTCACTGGCGTTGATGAAGAGCACGTCGTCCGGCTTCTTGCATTTCTTTAGCACGAGGATGCACACCGGGATGCCCGTCGAGTAGAAAAGGTTGGCGGGCAGGCCGATGACGGTGTCGATATGGCCGTCTTTTAGGAGCTTGGTGCGGATGCGTTCTTCGGCGCCGCCACGGAAGAGCACGCCGTGGGGCAGGATGATCGCCATCACGCCTTCGTCTTTCAGGAAGTGGAAGCCGTGGAGGAGGAAGGCGAAATCGGCGGCGGATTTCGGGGCCAGGCCGTAGTTCTTGAAGCGCACGTCCTCGCCCATGGCGTCGGTGGGGTCCCAGCGGTAGCTGAAGGGCGGGTTGGCGACGATGGCATCGAACGCGGGTTTCTTGGCGGGGTTCAGTTCGCGTAGGATGTCCCAATCGTTGGTCAGGGTGTCGCCGTGGTAGATTTCGAACTCGGAATCCTTCACCCCATGCAGCAGCATGTTCATGCGGGCCAGGTTGTAGGTGGTGATGTTCTTTTCCTGTCCGTAAATCTTGCCGATGCCGTGCGGCCCCATGAGCTTGCGGACCCGGAGGAGCAGGGAGCCAGAACCGCAGGCGAAGTCGAGCACGCTGGCCAGGCGGTCTTTCTTGCCGGTGGCGGGTTCCTGGCTGTCCAGGGTGACGATGGCGGCGAGGATTTTAGAAATCTGCTGCGGGGTGTAGAACTCGCCCGCCTTCTTGCCGGAACCGGCGGCAAACTGGCCGATCAGGTATTCGTAGGCGTCGCCCAGGGCATCGATGTCGGAGGAGAATTCCGCCAGTCCTTTGGCGATCTCCGCGATGATCGCGCAGAGCTTGGCGTTCCGGTCTTCATACTTCCTGCCCAGCTTGTCCGAGCCGAGGTTGATCTCCGAGAACAGGCCGTTGAAGGTGCTCTCGAAGGATTCGTTTTCGATGTATTTGAAGCCCGCCTGCAAGGTGTTGAGCAGTTCGCTATTCTGGGTGCGGGCCATGTTGGCGATGCTGTTCCAAAGGTGCGGCGGCTGGATGACATAGTGCACTTTGCGGCGCATCTGTTTCTCGAATGCCGTAATGTCGTCCGGGTTGTTGGCATACCAAAGGGCCAGCGGCACGCGGCGGTCGTCCGCGCCGAGACTGGGATAGTCTTTGCCCAGCTCTTTCTTCGCCGCCGTCTCGTAATTATCCGAAAGGTAGCGCAGGAAGAGGAAGGAAAGCATGTAATCGCGGAAATCGTCCGCGTTCATCGCGCCGCGCAGTTGGTCGGCGATGTTCCAGAGGGTCTGGCCCAGTTTCTTTTGGTCTTGGTCGGTCATGGCAGAGTGGAAGTCTTCAAATTGAATTTGCGGCTTTTCGTGGGACACGGTAACTTCTCCCCGTCGGAAGGTGAAATTCGGCTCCAAGCCGTGTGATTGTCGGTTCGCCGCTCAATCCTCTACCTTCCGATTTTTTATGCTCACGGCGCTCATGGGCGGTCGTTTGCGGGTGTGATAGGTGCCGTAGGGCTTTTCCGAGATGTCGTCCGCATCCACGATGAGTCCGACCTTCGGCCAGATCAGGGACAAAAAGCGGTCCTCTCCTTTGGCGAACAATCTTTGCAGCGCCCACAGGCAGTAGTCCGCCACCTGCAGCCCGGCATGCTGGTGGGCGGGCATGGCTCGCACGTGGATCCCGGTCAGCGCCGGCCACGATGATCGTGGTGGTGGTGCGCTCGGGCGGTGGCGGTTCGCGTTGGCTCATGGTTCCGCCTCGGTGGTGCTGTCACCACCTGTAACCGTCAACCCGTCACCCCTTATATATAAGGGTAGAATCGACGGGGTATGGCGAAGGCAGAATGTCGAATGCAGAATGAAAACCGGGTTCAACCTTGGGCTGGACTAGGGAATCCTTCCAGGATTTCCGGCTATTGCCGACGCGACAATTTTTGTCGCCCCATAGAGGGTGAAGAGGCGGCGAAGCATGGTCAAACCGGAGGTTCGAACTAAGATGGAGTACGCTTTGGTGCGTTCTCGGCCAGCAGCATAGAGGACCAGATGGGCATTCACGAGCGCGAACTCCGCTCGGGGCACCGCCTCCTCCGCCAGGGATGTCCACTTCCGCCCGGGAATGGTGATGGCAACCCTCCGCATCCGTCGCCGCGCGTCTGGCGTCTCGGGATACAGGGCGCGCGCACACGTTCAGCCGCGATCTGCCTCGCGCCAGGGCTTGGGCACTGGGGAATTCGCGACCCGCGGCGGAGCGAGGACTCCAGAAATGGCGTAACCCATTGCAAACACGGAGGAACCGGTGCAGGTGACAGATTTTGTACACCTATAGAGGGTGAACTGAGGATGCTTGGAGCGGGGAGAGGGGGTGAGTTGTTGCGGACTTTCTTGGCATCGTACTAGGGCCGAACTGGCGTGGCAGTGTTTTGATGCACCTGACCGGGCTGGCATCGTAATCTGTGGCCAAATATCTCATTAGCGTCTTGGTGAACCTCGACGCGTCCTTGCTCCTCGCCGCATGTCATTCCACTGGCCGCCGCTTCCAGGCGCGCACATATTCGATGCTGAAGGTGGAGGGGAGGTCCTGGTCGTCGGGCATGCCGAACCAATCGGGCATGGTCTCGCTGTCGAAGATCAGATAGAGGGGCTGGTGCCAATGGGTGTTCTGCACCTGGCGGACCAGGACGCCATCGACGTAATACTTGATATCGTCCTTGTCCCATTCCAGGCCATACACGTGGAAGTCCTGCGCCAGCTTCCACGGTGCATCCCAGTCCTTGCCGATCGACCAGTGCCTCCTTTCCTTGGGCGTAGCAAAGACGTGCAGGTTCATGTGATACTTGTTTTCGTGCTGCGGGGCTTTGCCGCCGATCTCGAAGACATCAATCTCGGTTGCCCAGTCGGGAACGGAGTCCTGCTGGAACCAGAAGGAGCTTGAGCCGGCTGAATTCATGGGCTGGGCTTTGACCTCGAAGTAGCCGTAGCAGGTGCGGTCTTTCGTATGCACGGCGGCAGAGCTGTAATCGTGGTAACCTGAGGCAGGAAACGGCTCGGGCAAGGGCTCCTTGCGCAGGGTGAGATGGAGTTGCCCGCCTGAGACGGTTACGTTTTCGGCTTTGAATAGCGCCGGCGGGCGGCCTTTCCACCATTCCATGTTGCGAACCCACTTGTTGGTATCCAGCGAGCCAGCCTCGAATTCGTCGCTCATGGGTTGGTAGGGGACCCAAAGACCTGTTTCCTGCTGATGGGAGAGGGGCAAGAGGTCGGTCACACGGGTTGGGGGTTTGCCCAGCGCACCTGGACGGGTCCACTGGTTGGCATTCCGGTCCTCGGCCTGTAGAACTTCGTAGCGATAATTCCAGCGACGATTGGGGGCGCTGTCGCCATTGACGCCGAATTCGGAGATGTCCCCGAAACCCAGGATATTGTCGGCCCAATGGAAATCGAATGCGGGCGCGTCGTTCGTTTGCTGAATGAGCGCTCGCGGAATGGCCAGTTCGAGCCCATTGCCCTGGACACAATAGGGAACCTGGCCGACGGTCTCCCAATTCCCAGAGTGCCACGCCTTGACGGTCGTCTGCTTGTCTCCGGGCACCTCCAGGTTCACGGCATAATCGTAGCCGAGCCATCCCGTCGTGGCCTTGCGGTCGGTGTCCAGGAACAACAGCATCCAGTTAGTATCGGTCCGCGGCGTAATCTTCGCCAGAGTTTGGACGTAGAAATACACATTCGTCGCATCGTAAGCGCATTTGCACAGCACGAAATCGTTCCGCCCGGTGTCATTATGGTACACCAACTCGCCGTAACCTTTATGGTCGCGGTGAATCGTATCGCCAATCGTGTCACGGAATTCGGGCTTCACGTGCTTCCAATCGGCGAAGTCGCCGTCGATCACGATTCGGCTCGGACCCGACGCCAGGGGCCGTTCCCGCACGCCCTTGTATTTCCGCACCCAGCTCGCGAGCTGATAATAGTAGTTGTCGCTGTGGCCGCCGCGCATGGGCTCGCAATCGCGGCTGTATTCCTGTGTGTATTCATCCACAAACAAGCCGCCGGGATAGTAACAATCCGCATCCGTGTATTTGCTCCAATTGGCGTAGCGGCCTGCGATCCACTCGTTCCAGCCGGTGACGAATATGAACTTGGGATCGATTTCCAAGGCGCGCCGCCATTGCTCATCGAAATTCGGTCCCAATGCCACCGCGCCGGGGCGGAGGTCCTGTTTTCCTTCATGCCAGCTCCGGCCCATCGCACCGGCTTTGGCGCTCATGGGGGCCGGACCGGAGGTCTGGGGCAAGGCATTCTGCGCCACCCCAACGCTCATTTGCTCGATTGCTCCCTGTGCGTTCGTGAAAACGTGCTGGGGACTCACTTCCAGCCAGCTCCATTGATCGGCACCCGAAAGCCCAATCCAGTAATCGGGCATGGGGCGGCGAAAGGTGAAGAAGGCAAGCATCTCGGGGTCCTTAATGAAACTCCGGTCCGCCAGCAGGAGCGGCTTGCCTTCCCACAGAAACCAAAGCTCCTTCCACAAGCCTGGTTTGTAGAGGTCGCGCCAGAGCTGGTCGGTCACGGGCCGCGGATCACCAAACGGAGCGATGAACGCAATCGCCGGCGTGCGCACGCCTTCCCGGCGCATGGCAGCGTATTCGCGGCACAACGCCTCGTATTCATCTTTCCAGGTGAAGGGCGGGTTAGTCGTGTCGAAGAGGATCACATCGATCCCGGCATCGGCCAGCATGCTGGCGTGCTTGCGTAGAACGAATGGATCGGTCGTGTGGTAGTACCCCAGCTCCGGCTCGCCCCAATGGTAGGGTGCGCCGTTTTCGGGCCAATGAACGACGCCATTGGTCGCCGCCGCGAGGATCTTCGTATTGTCGTTGGGCCCGGCGGGTTGAGGCCGGTGCCAGGTCCAATAGAATATTCCCACCCACCGGTCGTTTCTCGGTGGCCCGCACTCGTTGAACCCCGGCAGGGTGCGTCCGGCGCCATCCGTGGCCACCCAGGTATCGGCGAAAATATCCGAACCGGAATACGGTTCGGCGTGGTATTCGCCCGCAACAACCGACCCGCCGAGGGGCACTGCGATCAGGATGGCAAGAAAGAATAGGTTTCTCATGTCGCAAACGGTTTCGGACAACTGGGGCAGCTTTGGCTGTTCACGGGCGTTGTCGAAGTTGCATTTCGACCCACGCTTTGATCTTCGTCATCTCGGCTGGCTCGGTCTTGATGTGCTCGATGATGCAGGGCAGGGGGCGGTTGAGCTTGCGGATTTCGGAAACCAACAGGGGGTAGTTCATCACGCCGCCGCCGGGGCCGGGTAAGTCCACGTTCTGGCCAGCCGAATTGAGCTTCAGGTCCTTGAAGTGAGCGAGGTGGATGCGCTCGCCCAGTTCGCGGAACAGCCGGCGCATCTCTTCCTCACGTGTGGGATAGAGGGCGGCCGTAATAAAGTTGGGCGGATCAAGCAGCAGCCCGACGCGGTGGGCGGGGAACGGCGCCAGCACCTCTTTGGCCAATGCCAACGTGCCGACGACATGGGGGAAGTAGGGCTCGAACGCGACGCGACCTCCAATGGGTTCGAGAATCGGCAGGACGACCTCGCGGATGGCGCGATGCAGTTGCGCGACGGCCTCGGGGGTGTGGTTGCGCGGCTCGGCGCCGTCGAACCGCGGGGAGTAGCTCGCACTCCAGGTAACGAACTGGTTGCAGGCGAACAGCTCGGCGTGGGCGGCGACGAGTTTCATCGCGGCCTGGCTCGATCCCATGAAGCCGGTGTCGTCGGGGCGGAAGAGATTGAAGTAGGTGCCGAACGCGACGGTTTTGAGTTTCAGGTCTTTGAGCGCGTGGGCAAGCGATTGGAGTTCCTCCGCAGTCGGCTGGAAGGAGAATGTCACCTGCACCGCCTCGAAGCCGGCGGCGGCGATGGCCCTGGCGTTCTCCTCCAACTCGGCGGCCGAACCGCCTTGCAGCATCATGCCGAGGCGGATGTTGTCTTTCGAGGGCTCGGCGCCGAAGAGTTTCGTCGCGCTGCAGCCGGCAATAGTTGCCCCCACCGCGCCGAGAAAATGCCGGCGTGAAATCATTGAGGTCGTCATGGCTGAGGAGTTTACCGATGGCCCGCGGTGTTCACCAAGCATAATACGGCATCTCCGCCGAATCGCGGACTGAAGGATTGTGACGATGAGCCGGCAGCGCCGGACTTCCGTTGGTCCCGCCAAGGCACCTAGCGGTAAAACTGGAAAAGCCAAAACCGGGATTAGAGCCAATGCCCTGGCCGGTATCGCATGCAAGAAACTCCCCAATCCCAAGATTGCCCGTCTTGAAAGTGTCATCCGCGGCCCGAGCCTTCTCAACCCCGTTCGTTCGATGTTGCTGGTTGGGTGCGTCCTGCCATCGAGTCGTCGGCCAGGTACATTTCACCCGGACCCAGCTTGTCGTACCAACTGAACTTGAGGATGAGTGAGGTGACGGCGCAGACAGTCAGGGAAACCCACATTTCCTTCCAGTGCTGGATAACGAGATAAATGGGCGAGGTTACGAGGCTCGTTTGCCAGACCAGCCCAATAGTAATGTTGAACATGTCGCGGGGGAAATCCCGGTTCTTCTGGAAGTTTGGATTCCTTGCCCGGCATCGCTCGTAGATCGGTCCCCAGAAACCCCATGGCCGCACATTGGTATAGAAAGCTTCCAACACTATGTCAGCCTCGGGTTCTGTGAACCAGCACACCAGGATCGAAGCGCTGAAACTCACGGCGAGAATTAGGAGGAACGCGAACACGGGATGTATGGGCAGGTAGATCTTCGCCACCGCAGCGGCGGTTCCAGCAACCATCCCCGCGAAGAAACCGTAGCCGTTGAACCGCCACCAGTGCCACTTCAGCACATTGGGCGCAACGAAGGCCGGCACCAGTGCCGAGACAATCCATTCGGTGACGGAATGGATGTTCTTTGTCATAAACCCAAACGCGATCCCCAGACAAATCACCGCGCTCGACGTGATCCAGGCAACAACGACATAACGTCTCGAAGGCGCATGCGGATTGATATACCGCTTGTAAATGTCGTTCACGACGTAAGCCGCGCCGGAGTTGACCGTCGAAACAAAGGTGCTCATGAACGAAGCGATCAGGGCGGCAATCAGGATACCTTTGAACCCGACCGGGACGTAGGAGTGCAGGACCTGCGGCAGGATCTTCTCGAAGTTCACTTTGGCGCCCATGGCGGCCAGTTCGGGGCTGCAGAAAACAATGCCGAGCACGGCTATGCCTCCGATCAACAGGAAACGAGGGGCCAGCGACACCAGGGCCATTACCATGTTCTCCAACGCCGCTTCGCGCGGGCTGCGCGTAGAAAGAACGTGCTGAATAGCGTAATTTGGAGTGGGTCCGGCCATGCTGACGAGCACGCCCTTGAGGAAGAGCATTCCTGTGAAGAACATGAAAATGGAATAGCCGTCGCCGCCCTGGCTGATCGGATTATAAATCCGCTTGTTCAACTCGGGCAGCAGATTGGACCAATCAAGCGTCAACTTAGTGCCAAAGAACAGGTGGTCCCAGCCTGCCGGCACGGCGGCCATGATTTGCTCCGGCTTGATCAGCACGATGGCGATCACGGCAATGCCAATCGCCGCGATCACCTTGAGAACGAACTGAATCAGGTCGTTCATCACCACGCTATACATTCCGCCCACGACGCAATAGACACCGGTGACCACCAGCATCGCGGTGGCATAAGCTTCATCCGGCAAGTCCCACGGGAAGAACGGCCGCGTGAACTCACCGATGCCGCGAAAGGCGTAACCCAGAAACCCGACCATATGCACCAGGGCATAAACTACGACGCTGAGGTAAGCGAGCCGGGCGCCAGGGCTGTTGCCAAAGCGCGTGCGCATCCACTCGGCGCCCGTGAGCACGTTGGAGCGGCGCACCCACGTGCCCAGATACATCATACGGAAAATGACACTGAAGAGCGGCCATACCCAAAGCAGCCAGACCGCCTTGACGCCGTAGATATAGAGCATCATCACAAACCACATTGTCCCGGTGATGTCCACCCCGCTGGAACCGTGGGCCACGCCGATCACCCACCACGGCAGACTCTTCCCCGCCAGGAAGTAGGACTCCACATTCCGGGAGGCCTTCTTGGCGACCCACCAGCCCACCAGGGCCATGAGGATGAGGTAGAGGATGATGATGGTAAGATCGATTGGGTGCATGGTCTCAGTAATTCCGATTGCCGAAATACGACCTGTGCAAATGATTCAGAGGTTCAGGCCGCGCATACCGCACGGGGCCTGCACGCCGAAGGCTAAAGGTCACGGCGGACACGATAGCAGGTGGTTCAGCAGTTCTTCGAAGTTACACGTCGCCAAGGCGCAGAACTTGTCCCCAGCGCCGTAATAGACGAACAGCGTCCCATCAATCACCACCGTTCCGCACGGGAAGCAGGCACCGCGATAAAACCCCTCAATCTCGTATTCAGCCTCAGGCTCCATCAGCCAATCGGGCGTGCGGTGAAGCACTCGGCTCGGCTCGTCCAGGGAAAGGAGTAGTGCGCCGAGACGATAGAACTTGTCGGCCCCTACCGCGTGGTAGAGCGTGAACCAGCCGTGTGGCGTCTTGATGGGCGGGGTGTTGATGCCCAGCTTGGCAGCTTCCCAGGGAAATTTGTTCTTGATGAGAAGCTTGCTCGGCTTCGCCGGGAATCCAAGAAGATCATCCGCGAACTTGATCCAGGCGCAGGCCTGCTCAGTTCCGTATGCCGGACCCACCCATTCCAGCGGGCGATGGAGCATTACGAATTTGCCTTCCACCTTTTCGGGGAACAAAATCACGTCTCGGTCGTCGAGCAGCGGGTCGGTGAGCCAGCCGGACCGAATCCACGTCTTGAAATCATTCGTCATCGCCAGACCCGTCAATGTCGCGTTGGTGCGCAGATAACGCGGGAATTCCGCGGGGCATTCGGGCTTGAGGTATTTCCTCCGCACTTCGGGCTTCCAAAACTGGCCAAACGGGTAATGCCGGCACGCGTAAGTGACGTAGAACCAATCTCCCATCTTGATAATGCGCGGATCCTGAATGGTGGCCCCGTCGAACCCCTCGATACTCGGGCCGAGCGCCGGTTGGTCCGACACACGCTCGAAGTGGTAGCCGTCCTGGCTTCTCGCCAGACCGAACCAGCATTTGTAATCCGGCTGCGATTCAGCCGCGCGATAGAGCAGGAGCACCTCCCGCTTTTGATCGTCATACCAAGCAGCGGGATTGAAGACCGCCAGGTCCTCCCAGGGATGATCGGGGTGCGGAGAAAGGATCGGGTTGCCTTCGTAGCGACTAAGTTTCATCAAGTTTAAGCGCTTTCTTCAGCCCCGCGGTTCTTGCTCAAACCTCAAGGAGCAGAAATTCGACAGAAACCATGGAAACGGAGCGGAGTCAAGCATCGCCTAGAATAACTTGGGCGGCTTCACGAATTACAGCGGTTTACAGCGTGTCGCTCGACGCAGACCGATTCAGCTACACATATACTTTGCTCACCACTGCGGCCAGCCCCTCCAACTCCTCCTGGTCTACGGCGTCAAAGGCGCCCAGGATATCGGAATCGATGTCCAGCACCCCGCGCACCTCTCCGCGGGCGTCCAAAAGGGGCAACACGATCTCCGAGCGCGTGGTGCTGGAGCAGGCGATATGGTATGGGACCTGGGCGACATCTTCGCGCTCTGCGCCGACGGAGGCCGCAATGATGCCTATCACGCCTATAGCCACGTCAACACGCTCGGCGGCACCGCTGAAGCATTCCTAGCGAAGGGCGAGCGGCGCTACCTCCGCAAGCTGGTCAACGAGGCAGATCATTTCACTCGCGAGCGTGATTGACCACGGACAGGCTCCAGTCGGCACATTGATAGCCTAGTGGCAATGCCTGTAAGCTAAACCGCCTTGGCCGGGAGGACTTCTTGTTGGGCGGGTCCATTCTGATAACTGGGAGCCTTTAAACGCGGCCAGCTTTGCACCGGCTGCCGCAGTCCGCGCGCACACG
>Ga0182014_10001885_pt1 | contig 27404 bp, 25 predicted proteins | sample 612S2DmetaG_FD_120489 | JGI IMG/M metagenome (GOLD analysis project Ga0182014, IMG submission 120489) | Permafrost microbial communities from Stordalen Mire, Sweden - 612S2D metaG | ecosystem: Environmental > Terrestrial > Soil > Wetlands > Permafrost | place: Sweden: Stordalen | collected... | reverse complement strand
CGATGCGCTCGAGCTCATCTCGCTGTTCCTCGGAGACTTCAAGTGGTGGGGCTGCAAGCACGGATCTCATGCTCGCATTCTATCTACTTCATGTATATCAGCGACGGACCACTAGTGGTTCGGCCGGCCGCCAACCCGAGCCACGGACGGCCCTATCTGGCGGTGATGTACTCCATCAGCTCGTCCCGGTCCTTCTCGAGCTCGCCCATGCGGCTCTTGACCACGTCGCCGATGCTGATGATCCCGGCCAGCCGTCCCTCCACCACGACCGGAACATGGCGGATCCGCTGCTCGGTCATCAGGTTCATGATGGCGTCGACGCTGGCGTCGGGGGAACAGAGGTGCACCTTGGACGACATCACCGAATGGACCAGCTGTCCCAGGACGTCGCCACGCAGTTCGCTCAGGCACCGCACCACGTCACGTTCGGAAAGGATGCCCTCGATGGTGCCGTCACCGGGTGACACCACCAGTGCACCGACCCGGTGTCGGACCAGCTCGGCGACAGCGGTGCCGAGCGTGGCTCCCCGGGGAATCGTGGCCACGGTGTCACCTTTGGCCTCGAGGATCGCGGAGACCAGCATGTTCCCTCCCCTTCCGGGCCGGCGGCGGAGCGCCCACCCTGGAACGACCGCCTGACGGGGTCGTCGCGCCATCTTCGCGCCGAAGTTGCCGGAAGGGAACCGTTCGGTGACACACCGGGGGCGAATGGGGTTCGGAGGGCGCAGATGTGGGTAGGTAACTGCGACCCGCAGCCACGAGCAGGCTGGTCTTGAGTTGCCCCTCAAGGTGGTTTAGCCTGCTCCGCCAGCAGGTTACGCGCAGCTGAACTCCCCGTTAACTCGACGGTACGGCCCGGTTGCCCGACAGAAGCAGGTGACGAATGAAGTCAGAGGGCAGATTCAAGGGGGGCTTTCGGGCAGCGGCACTCATCATCGTCCTTGCCACAGGGGTGATCGCCGCGGGCTGCAGTTCCGGCTCGAGCGGTACCGCACCGACGACGTCCGGCCAGACGGTTGCCACATGGGCCGAATTGTCCGGATCGCAGCCCAACTACATCTTTCCCTTCATGGGCTTCAATTTCTTCAGCGTCTACAACACCGAGCAGTTTCAGTTTCTGATGTACCGCCCGCTCCTCTGGTTCGGGCAGGGCACGACCCCGGATCTCAATCCGTCACTGTCGATCGCTCAGACGCCGACCTACTCGGCCAACGGGCAGACCGTCACGCTGAACCTCAAGAACTACAAGTGGTCCGACGGTCAGCCGGTGACGACGCAGAACGTCATGTTCTGGATGAACATGCTCCATGCACAGAAGTCGAATTGGGCCGGCTATTCCCCAGGTGCGATGCCTGATGACATCCAGAGCATCACCGTCAACAGCCCGACGCAGATGACGATGACGCTCACGGGTTCGGTCAACTCGTACTGGTTCACATACAACGAGCTGTCCCAGATCACGCCCATGCCGAACGCATGGGACATCACCGCGAGTGGTGGTGCTGCGAACTCGGGTGGCTGTGCCGCTGCCCCCTACGGCAGCGCGGACGCGGCATGCACCGCGGTGTACACATTCCTATCGAAGCAGGCCGGCTACGATCCGGCCAACCCCAAGGCAGCCAACAACTCCCTCTCGACGTACGCGTCGAACCCGTTGTGGCAGGTGGTTGACGGACCGTTCCATCTCACGAAATTCGATGCCAGTGGCAATGTGACTATGGAGCCGAACCCGTCCTACTCGGGCCCGACGAAGCCGACGATCAAGCAGTTCCAGGAAGTGCCGTTCACAGCGGAGTCCGCTGAGTTCAACTCCCTGGTGAACGGCAAGGTCGACGTCGGATACCTCCCGCTCAGCGACGTCACCGAGCCGACCAAGAACCCGCTGAAGGCCGGACCGAACAATCCGCGCCTCGCCGGGAATTACACGATGGACCCCCTGTACAGCTGGGCGATCAACTACTTCCCGGAGAACTTCAACTCGACGGGTGACGGTGGGGCCGCGGGCTCCATCTTCAAGCAGCTCTACTTCCGTCAGGCGCTGCAGCTCCTAGTCGATCAGCCGTTGTACAACCAGAAGATCAACAAGGGCTACGGAGTCGGTACCTACGGTCCCGTTCCGACCACCCCGGCGAACTCGTTCGTGTCGGCCGAAGTCACGAACAATCCGTATCCGTACAATCCGGCGAAGGCAATCTCCCTCCTGAAGGATCATGGATGGAAGGTCGTTGCCAGCGGCACCAGCACGTGTGAGACGCCTGGAACGGCCGCAAACGAGTGTGGCACCGGCGTTCCGGCCGGGGCGAAGCTCGACTTCGACCTGCCTTATGCCAGCGGCAACGACAGCTTCACGCAGTTGATGAACGCCGAGAAGTCCTCGTGGGCGTCGGCAGGGATCACCGTCAATCTGCAGCAGCAGTCGTTCAACACCATCATCGGTAACGCCGTGCCCTGCTCCGGCTCCGGATGCACGTGGGAGATGGGCAACTGGGGTGCTGGATGGATCTTTGCCCCCGACTTCTACCCGACGGGTGAGTCGATCTTCCAGACAGGTGCGAACTCCAACGCCGGTAGCTACTCGGATACGGTCAACGACTCCAACATCCAGGCGACCACAGCCACCCAGACGCCGCTCACCCAATACGAGAACTACCTGGCCGAGCAGCTGCCGGTGATCTACCAGCCCAATGCGGTCACCCAGTTGACCGAGGTCGCCAAGGGCCTGACCGGTGTGCTCCCTCAGAGCCCACTGCAGAACATCTACCCCGAGAACTGGCGATTCAGCAGCTAGCCGGTGACTCCGGGCGGCACACCTCCGCCCTCACCATCGAGGTCTGACGCGGGTGAGAACTCCCGGTTCCGTAGCACCATTCGGGCCGGGAGTTCTCCCGCATCGGCCAGTTCTCGACACGTGGCCCTACCGACCGAGGCACGATGACCGGCTACATCATCCGACGAATGGGACAGGCGGTCATCGTCATCCTGGGCGTCATCCTCCTCACGTTCTTGCTCGCGCACTTCATTCCAGGGGGCGAGGCCCGCGCCGTGCTCGGCGTCAAGGCGACCCCGACGGCCATCGTCCAGTTCAACCGGAGGAACGGCCTCGACCTCCCGATCTGGGACCAGTTCTGGCAGTACGTGAAGGGCATCGTGCTGCACTTCGATCTCGGTTACTCCTACAAATACAACCAAGGGGTCAAGCAGGTCATCCTTGAGCGCCTGCCGAAGACACTGACGCTCGTCCTCGCCTCGACGGTGTTGGCACTGGTGATCGCGATCCCGCTCGGCATCCTCCAGGTCGTCCGGCGCAATAGGCCGATCGACTATGCGGTCACGGGCGCATCGTTCTTCTTCTATGCAATGCCGGATTTTCTTGTCGGCACACTCCTGATCATCTTCTTCTCGTTCGACCTGAAGTGGTTTCCTTCGTCACCACCGACCGACGCCTCCGCCTGGTCCGTATTCACCGATCCACAGGCCTTCATCCTCCCGATCGTCACCCTCTGCGTGACCAGCATTGCCTCGTTCAGCCGCTACATGCGGTCCTCGATGATGGAGGCGATGGCTGACGACTACATCCGCACGGCGCGGGCGAAGGGTGCCAGCAGCAACCGCGTGCTCTACGGTCACGCCCTGCGCAACGCCCTCATCCCGATCCTCACTCTGCTCGGGCTCTCGCTGCCTGCCATCGTCAGCGGCGCACTGATCGTGGAGAACGTGTTCAACTATCCCGGAATGGGGCTCCTCACCGTCCAGGCTGCCCTGAACGTGGACATCCCGGTGGTTCTCGGCACCACGCTCGTCATCACAATTGCCACGGTGCTGGGCTCGCTGCTGGCCGACATCCTCTACGCGGTGGCTGACCCGCGAATTCGGCTTGGAGGCTCGTGACGTGAATCCGCCACCTGACGGCCAGTTCGATCCGGTCTTCAACGATGTCGAAGCCGAAACCGCCCTTCCCGTGGGAGACGGGGAGTTCATGCGGGTCGGTCCGTTGTCGGAGCAGGGCACGACGGCCCCCGCCGGCGGCGAAGCGTACAGCTCGGGGGGAGTCCTCCGGCAAATGGGCCGCGTGTTCGCGGAAAACAAACTGGCCGTCGTCAGTCTCGGCGTTATTGTCTTCTTCCTGCTGTTCTGCTTCGTCGGGCCGCACGTGTATCCGACGAACCAGACCAATTCGCAGATGGTGCTCCAGGAATCGACGCAGAATGCCCCGCCCGGCAACGGCAATCCCCTCGGCACCGACGAGTCCGGGTTCAACATCCTCGGACGGCTGATGTACGGAGGGCAGATCTCGCTGATCGTCGGCCTGCTCTCGGCACTCGTGGCGACGGTGTTCGGAACACTGTGGGGCGCGGTATCCGGATTCTTCGGTGGGTGGGTCGACTCCGTGTTGATGCGGATCGTGGACATGCTGCTCTCGATTCCGGTGCTGTTCCTGCTGATCGCCCTCGTGACCATCTACCGCTCGTCAGAGTGGCTCCTCGTCTTGGTGATCGCATTCGTGAGCTGGCTCGTTCCGGCACGATTGATACGTGGGGAGACCCTCTCGTTGCGCTCTCGTGAATTCGTGCAGGCCGTGAGGGTGATGGGCGGGAGCAACAATCGGATTATCAACCGGCACATCATCCCCAACGCGGTCGGCACCATCGTGGTGTTCGCCACGTTCCAGGTGGCCGACTCGATCTTGCTCCTGGCCGCGCTCGGCTACCTCGGGTTCGGTGTCCCCGCTCCCCAGACTGACTGGGGCACCATGCTTTCGAACGGCGTCAACGCGGCGGGCAACGGCTACTGGTGGCAGATCTACCCGGTCGGCCTCTGCATCGTGCTCGTGGTCATCGCCTTCAACTACGTCGGCGATGCCCTGCGGGACTCGCTCGAGGTCCGTCTCCAGCAGCGGTAGACCGGCAGAGCCCGGAGGCGGAAGGGCGGTGGCGGACCCTCTGCGGGCCGGCCGGGCAGATCAGGCGGTGGTGGCGCCTCGTGTGGCCGACAGCGCCACCGGGGTCTGCAGCGGGAAGTGACAGGCGGCGTAGTGGCCGTCGCCGAAGTCCTGCAGTTGCGGCTCCTCCTCGAAGCACCGGGGCTGCGCCGCCGGGCACCGGGTGTTGAAGCGGCACCCCTGCGGTGGGGATATCGACGAGGGCAGCTCGCCCTCCACCCGCACCCTGCCGGCGGCCCGCTCGCGGGCGATCCGGACATCGGCCACCGGTACCGCATTGAGCAGGCCGAGCGTGTAGTGGTGGGCCGACCGACCGTAGACCTCGGCGGCTGGGCCGAGCTCGACGACCTTGCCGAGGTACATGACACCGATGGTGTCGGCCATGTACCGGACCACGGCGAGGTCGTGCGAGATCATCAGGTACGTGAGCCCGTGACGTGACTGCAGATCCTTCATCAGGTTGAGGATCTGTGCCTGGATCGAGACGTCGAGGGCCGAGACCGGCTCGTCGGCCACGATCAGCTTGGGGTCGAGGGCGAGCGCCCGGGCCAGTCCGATGCGCTGGCGCTGGCCCCCCGAGAACTCGTGGGGATAGCGCTCGACCGCGGTCCGGCTGAGCCCCACCTCGTCGAGGAGCGAGCCCACCTTCTCCTGCTGCTCGGCGGTGCTGCCGACCCGGTTGACCTTCAGCGGCTCGCGGATGATCGTGCCCACACGCATCCGGGGGTCGAGCGAGGCGTAAGGGTCCTGGAACATGAGCTGTAGGTCCTTGCGGTGCCCGCCGAGGTCACGGCCCCGCATGGAGGAGAGCTCCGTGCCCTCGAACCGGATGGACCCCGAGTTGGCCTTTTCGAGCGCGACGAGCATGCGGCCGATGGTGGTCTTGCCGCAGCCTGACTCACCGACCAACCCGAACGTCTCACCCCGTCCGATGGTGAAGCTCACGCCGGACACGGCCTTGACCGAGCCGACCTGGCGGCGGAACACGCCACCCGTCATGACCGGGAACTCCTTCACCAGGTTTGTGACCTCGAGGATGGGTTCTGCCGGGGTGCCTCCGCGTGCTGCGACCGCGACGGGCGACACGCTGGCCGGCGCGCGGACCTTCTCCACCGGTAGGTCGGCATCGGGGTCGACCGGGTGGAAGCAGGCGAAGCGGTGGGGGACGGCGGAGTCGGAGCCGTCATCGGTGAGCGGAGGCTCGGCAGCGCGGCACTCGTCGGTGGCGAACTGGCAGCGGGGGGCGAACCGGCAGCCGACGATCGGCTTCGAGAGGTCGGGAGGCAGTCCGGGAATGGACAGCAGGCGCTCGTCCCGCTCCTGGTCGATCTTGGGCACGGAAGCGAGCAGGGCCTGGCTGTAGGGATGGCGGATACGACCGAACAGCTCGGCCGTCTCGGCCTCCTCGGCCACCTTGCCGGCGTACATCACGACCACCCGGTCGGTCCGACCTGCGATGACACCCATGTCGTGGGTGATGAGGACCACGGCCATCGACAGGCGCTGGCGCAGGTCGTCGATGAGGTCGAGGATCTGCGCCTGGATGGTGACGTCGAGCGCCGTGGTGGGCTCGTCGGCGATCAGGAGCTTGGGCTCGCAGGCCAGGGCCATGGCGATCATGACGCGCTGGCGGAGGCCACCCGACAGCTCGTGCGGGAACTGGTCCAGCCGTTCCTCCGGTTGGGGCATCTCGACCTGGCGCAGCACCTCGAGAGAACGGGTCCGGGCCTGGTCGCGGCTGACGTCGCGATGGAGGAGCACGCCTTCGGCGATCTGGCGACCGATGGTCATCGTCGGATTGAGCGATGTCATCGGGTCCTGGGGGATCAGTGCGACCTCGTCCCCCCGAACCGAGCGCATCTCCTTCTCGTCGAGGCCGGCGAGGTCGCGGCCGAGGAGGGTGACCGAACCGCCTGTCAGGTGGCCGTTGGTGGGCAGCAGCCGCATGATCGACAGGCCGGTCGTGGACTTGCCACAGCCGGACTCGCCGACCACGCCCACGCACTCGCCCTCGTCGACATCGAACGAGACCCCGTCGACGGCCACCACCGAACCCTCGCGGAGGTGGAACTCGGTGCGCAGGTCCTGGAGCCGGAGCACAGGTGGCATCGTGCGAGTGTAGCGAAGGCCCCGGAGGGCTCGGAAGTGCAGGCCGGCCGCCGCTCCCGGGGCCTCGCGCCCCGGTCGGTCAGACGGTGACCTCGGACTGTAGGCGCTCGGACGCCTCGATGAACTCCTCGACCATGGAGAAGACCACGTCCTTGGCCTTGCGCACCGTGGTCGCCCGGCCGATCACCTGGCCGCACGGGTTGAAGTTGACGTCGCGCGCCTGCTCGGGATAGCGGTGCCCACGCGACACGGCCTCGATGGCCACCATCATCTGCAGGGGCATCGGCAGGGGGTCCGGGGTGTCCTCGGCCTCCCAGGCGTCGGTCCAGTCGTTGCGGAGCATCCGGCACGGCTTGCCGGTGAAGGAGCGGGACCGGACGGTGTCCCGGCTCGAGGCGGCCAGATAGGTCTCCATCTGCTTGGGCGGGATGTCCGCCTCCTCGACGGTCAGCCACAGCGTGCCCGACCAGACGCCCTGGGCACCGAGGGCCATGGCCGCGGCCATCTGCTTGCCGCTGCCGACCCCGCCGGCGGCAAGCACCGGGATGGGCGACACGGCCTCGATGACCTCCGGCCACAGCACGATGCTGCCCACGTCACCGGTGTGACCGCCGCCCTCGGACCCCTGGCAGATGATGAAGTCGAGGCCGGCGGCCTTGTGGTTCAACGCATGCTTGACCGATCCCGCCAACGCCCCGATCAGGAGCCCGGCACTCTGCACGCGCTCGACCACGTCGGGCGGCGGCGTCCCCAGGGCGTTGGCGATGAGCTTCACGTTCGGGTGGGCCAGGGCCACCGTCAGCAGTCCTGCGGCGTGGGCCGCAGTCCAGCCGATCATGCCGTTGGACGTGCGCTCGGCCTCGGGGATCTCCGGCACCCCGTGATCGGCCAGGATCTTCATGGCGAAGTCCTTGTGCTGCGGGGGGACCAGCCCCCGGATCTGGGCCTCGAGCTTGTCGGGGTCCATCTCGTCCATACCCTCGTACTTGGCCGGGATCACGATGTCCACGCCGTAGGGCTTGTCGCCCACGTGCTCGTCGATCCAGGTGAGCTCGACCTCGAGCTGCTCGGGTGTGAAGCCGATGGCGCCGAGGACGCCGATGCCGCCGGCATTGGTCACGGCCGCCACCACGTCACGGCAGTGGGTGAAGGCGAAGATGGGGAACTCGATGCCGAGCTTGTCGCAGATCTCGGTGTGCATGGGTGTGCTCCTGTCGATGGTTCGGTGGATGGTCGGACGGATCGGTCGGTCAGACAGTCGGTCGAATGGTCGAATCGTCAGTCGGTCGTTCGGTCGGTGGATACCGGCGACATCCCGGTGGGGGAGTCCGCCGTGTCGGTGGGCAGGCCGACCAGTGCGACGATCCCCCGCAGGGCGAGGTCGTCGGGGACGGTCTCCGGCGTCAGGCGCTTCTGCAGCGCCAGACCGGTCAGTAGTGCCTTCACGAGCACGGCGAGCCCGTCGGGCGCGGCAGTCGGCCGTGCCCCGACGGCCGACGTCCAGCCGTCGAGCTGGCGTGCGCTGAACCGGAGCGCCTCGGCGTTGCGGACCCGCAGGACGTCGGCGACCTCCGGATCCCGGGCGGCCCGGAGCCACAGCTCCTGCTCCAGCACCGGCCACCGCCCGGAGGCCTCGTCCGAGGTGTCCGACAGATTCGACCAGACGGCGGCCAGCTGTCCGGCGGGGGAGTCGCTGACCGCCACCTCGGCCAGCAGGACGGCCAGGACCGAGTCCTTCCAGGAGTCGAGGAGTGCGAGCAGGAGGCCCTGCTTCGAGCCGAAGTGGGCGTAGACGGCTCCCGACGTACGCCCCGCGGCCTCAGCCACCGCGTCCACCGACACGGCATCGATGCCCTGGTCCGCGAAGAGGTCGGCGGCGGCGGCCAACAGCCTCGCCCGGGTCTCCGCCTTCCGCTCCTGCTGTGTCCTGGCCATGTCCCCCCAGCGTCTCCGACGGGCAACCTAGTTATATCGGGTGCGTTATGCAACTGTCCGGCGGCGGCAGGTCCGGCGTGCGGGCGACCGCCCACCGCCGCCCCTACAGTGGACTCGTCCTGCGCACACCACGTCCCCAAGGGAGCACCATGGCCACACCTGAGACCACCCGCGACTCGCTCTACATCGACGGGGCCTGGGTCCCACACGCCGGCGGATCGATCGAGGTGATCGACTCGACCACCGAAGAGGTCATGGGGTCCGTCCCCGAGGGCACCGTCGAGGACGTCGACCGTGCCGTTGCCGCGGCAAGGGCCGCCTTCCCGGCGTGGTCGGCCCTTCCGGTCGAGGAGCGCACCGCGTTGCTGACCAAGGTGGCCGAGGCCCTCGGTGCACGGATGGACGACCTGGCCGACCTGATCACCCACGAGGTCGGGATGCCGCGCATGCTGTCGCAGCTGGTCCAGGTGGGCCTGCCCCTCAACTCCTTCGCCTCGGCGGCCCAGGTGGCCACCGACTTCACGTGGGAGCAGACGGTCGGCAACTCGCTGATCGTGCGGGAGCCGATCGGCGTCGTGGGATGCATCACGCCGTGGAACTACCCGCTCCACCAGATCGCCGCCAAGGTCGCCCCGGCCCTCGCCGCCGGCTGCACCGTGGTGGTCAAGCCCAGTGAGGTCGCCCCGCTCAATGCGTTCGTGCTGGCCGAAATCATGGACGAGGTCGGCGTGCCGGCCGGCGTGTTCAACCTGGTGACCGGGTTCGGACCGGTGGTGGGCGAGGCGATCGCCGCCCACAAGGACGTCGACATGGTGTCCTTCACCGGCTCCACGCGTGCCGGCAAGCGGGTCACCGAGGTGGCCGCCGGCACCGTCAAGCGGGTGGCACTGGAGCTCGGCGGCAAGTCGGCCAACGTGATCCTGCCCGACGCCGACCTGGCCACCGCCGTACCCGACGGCGTGGGCAAGTGCTTCCTGAACTCGGGGCAGACGTGCAGCGCGCTCACCCGCATGCTGGTCCCCCGAGAGAATCTGGCCGAGGCCGAGGAGCTCGCCCGCACGACGGCGGAGACGTTCACCCCCGGTGACCCGTTCGACGGTTCGACCCGTCTCGGGCCCCTGGTGTCGGCCGCCCAGCGGGACCGCGTGCGGATGTACATCGACAAGGGGATCGGCGAGGGGGCCAGGCTGCTGACGGGCGGGTCGGACACACCCGACGGGCTCGACCGCGGGTTCTTCGTGGCGCCCACCGTCTTCTCGGACGTCACCCGGGACATGGCGATCGCCCGCGAGGAGATCTTCGGTCCGGTGCTCGTGATCATCCCGTACGACACGGAGGACGAGGCGGTCGAGATCGCCAACGACACCGACTACGGGCTGGCCGGCGGGGTGTGGTCGGGCGACCCCGAGCACGCCAAGGCCGTGGCCCGCAGGCTCCGGACCGGACAGGTCGAGGTGAACGGCGGCAGCTTCAATCCCGGCGCTCCCTTCGGGGGCTACAAGCAGTCGGGCAACGGCCGCGAGTTCGGTTCCTTCGGCCTGGAGGAGTTCCTCGAGGTCAAGGCCATGCAGCTGTAGCCACGAGCGATCCGGGCGGGCGGGCCGAGGACGACGCCGGCGGACGGACGGGTCGCACCAGCGGCCCGTCCGTCGCGTCGGGCGTCAGAGCCCGAACTGGTCCTCGACGAGGCCCAGATGGATGCGGGCGGCGTCCATGTACGTCTTCTCGCCGATGAAGACGTGCTGCGTGCCGGTGTAGAGGTCGCGGAAGGCCCGCTCCAGCCGGGACCCCTCGCGGATTGCCGAGGTGCCGGCGGCCAGGTGGGCCCACTGCACGACCTCGCGGCTCGCCTCGGTGGCGTAGGTGGCGGCCACCCGGAGGTCGGCACGCATCGTCGGTGTCAGCGCACCCTGCTCGACCACCTGGCGCTCGGCCGACGTGAAGGCGTCGAGGACCAGCAGGTGGGCGGCCTGCCACATGGCCATGTGGTGGGAGAGGCCCTTCTGGAACGTGGCGCGGTTGGCGAGCGCTCCGTCGTCGCCCATGCGGACCTTCGTCCGTGCCAGCTCGGTCACGTCGTCGAGCATGCTCTTGGCGACACCGAGGGCCCAGGACGCGTGCCCGGCCGCCGTGATGGGCATGAGCCCCATCCGGAAGGCGGGGGACGACCCGCGCAGGGGGCTGGTGGTGAACAGCTCGAACGTGCGCGTCTCGGGCACGAAGAGATCGGTGACGTTGTAGTCGTAGCTGCCGGTCCCCTTCAGGCCCTGGACGTGCCAGCCGTCGGCGAACACGATCTCGTGACGGGGGATGACGGCCACCAGGAGCGGCGGGATCCCGTCGTCACCCACCACCAGCTCGCCGTCGACCGTGGGCATGAACCCGGCGGCGACATACTCGGCGTGTCCCGTGCCGGAGCCGAACTGCCAGGCCCCGGACACCCGGTAGCCACCGTCGACCGACTCGCCGAGGCCGTTCGGGAAGAACTGCCCGCCTATCGTCACCAGGTTGTCGTGCGCGGTGAACACCTCGGCGAACCCGTCATCGGGGAGGTAGGCGGCACAGGCGGCCGACGAAGGGAGGTTGGCGATGCCGATCCAGCCGAGGGACCCGTCCTGCCAGGCGAGCTCGATCCACGTCTCGATCATCTCGGCGAACGATGGCTCGGCCCCGCCGGCCTCGGCCGGATTGAACCGCTGCATGAGGCCGGACTCCCACAGGGCTTCGACGGTGCGGGCCGTCAGCGTGCGTTGCCGCTCGCTCTCGGCCGACTCCTCGGCGACGAGCTCCCGCAGCGAGCGGGCGGCCTCGGCGGCGGACACGGTCATGGTCATACGACTCCCATCTGCTCCAGCAGGCCGGCACGGAAGCCGGCGGTGAACCCGCCGTCGACCACCATGGCCTGACCGGTCATGAACGAGGCGTCGTCGGACACGAGGAAGGCCGCGGCGGCGGCGATCTCCGACGGTCTGCCGAAGCGGTTGAGGAGGTGCCGGTCGTGCATCTTGTCCCGGTAGATCTCGACCCCGGGGGCCCCGATGATGTCCATGAGCAGCGGCGTGTCGACGCCACCCGGGCAGATGCAGTTGACCCGGATGCCCCGGTGGCCGTAGTCGATGGCCATGCACTTGGTCAGCATGATGACGCCGCCCTTCGAGGCGTTGTAGGCGCTGCCGCCCTCCGTGCCCTCGATCCCCTCGATCGAGGCGATGTTCACGATGGACCCGCGGTTCGCCTCGAGCATGTGGATCGACGCGTACTTGTCGACCAGGAACGTGCCCTTGAGATTGATGTCGACCACGCGGTCCCACTCGGACTCGTCGACCAGGTGGACCGGCCCGCCACCCGCCACGCCGGCGCAGTGCACGACCGAGTCGAGCCGGCCGTGCCGGTCCACGACGTCGGCGAAGGCGTTGCGCACGGCTCCTTCGTCCCGGACGTCGAGGACGTAGTCCACCCCCTCGGTGACGTCGATGCTGGCGACCGTCGCACCCTCGGATGCCAGTCGCTCCACGCAGGCCGCACCGATGCCGGATGCCGCACCGGTCACCACCGCGACGGTTCCCTCGAGTCGTTCCATGTCGGGTCCCCCTTGTCGTCCGCCACCGGGGCCGGTGCGGCTGGGCCCGAACCTACGGTGGGCCTCCGCGCCGGTCAAGAACGGCGTCCGCGGACCGGTCCGGCCGACGTGGACGGGGTCTCAGTCGGTTGACGGCAGGGGGACCAGCTGGTGCTGGCTGACGTCACCGACCAGGTCGATGAAGAAGCGGCGCTCGTCGAAGCGCCACGTTCCGTCCTCGCGCACGAAGCGGTCGTGGTACCGACCGGCGACGATCGGCTGGAGCGGCAGCGCCGGGACCGCCTGGAGAACGGTGAAGTACGACCGGCAGGTTCCCGTGCCGGCGACGTCGTCCACTTCGACGATGCAGTTGGTGGTGACGTGCTTGGTGCGCGGCGTCCCGTCCTCGTAGCGCCGGGTGGTCGAGGTGAACATCGCCGTCACGGCCTCGGGCCCGGTCAGCGAGCCGGGGTGGTCGCCGGACCCGACCTCGGCCCGGCCGAGCAGCTGGCCGAGGGCTGCGAAGTCGCCCAGGTCGATGAGCTCCGCATACCGGTGGACCAGGTTCTGGATCTGCGTGGCTGCGTCGGTCATCCGGGCCCCCTCAGGTGAACGCCACGTCGGCGTCGTCCCAGTATGCGCGGGCCGAGGCGAACCGCCCGTCGTCAGCGGCCTCGAAGACCTCGATCCCGCCGATCCGCATGGTGCCACCACCGATGTGCACGGCAATGGCGAAGTCGATGGCCACGGTGGACGCACAGGTGTGGACGGCGGTGGCCTCGAATGTCCAGTCCACGCTGGCGGCGATCCCGTCGCGGAAGAACGTGGTGATTGCAGCGCGCCCGACGTTGGGGGGCTGTGACGCCGGGTCGGCCTGGACGGCGTCCTCGGTGAAGAGGGCGGCGATGGCCTCGGGGTCACGGCTGTTGATCGTGGCCACGTAGCGCTCGACGGCGGCGCGGAGTCCGTCCGGGGTGGGGGTCACGTCAGGCGCCCATCGCATGGACGCCACCGTCGACGTGCAGGATCTCGCCGGTGGTCATGGGCAGCAGGTCGGACAGGAGCGCCAGACAGGCCCGGGCCACGACGTCGGTGTCGAGGACGTCCCAGCCGAGCGGGGCCCGTTCGGCCCAGGTGTCCTCGAACGCCGTGAACCCCGGGATCGACTTGGCCGCCATCGTCTTGACCGGCCCGGCGGCCACCAGGTTCACCCGCACGCGGTCACGGCCGAGGTCCCTGGCCAGGTAACGGGCGAGGGACTCGAGAGCCGCCTTCGACACGCCCATCCAGTCGTAGACGGGCCACGCCACGGTGGCGTCGAAGTCGAGGCCGACGACCGAGGCGCCGGGCCGGCCGTCGGTGCCGGCGGCCACCAACAGGGGCCGGAACGCCTCGACGAGCGCCTTGAGCGAGTACGTCGAGACGTGGAGCGCCACCTGGACCTGCTCCCAGTCGGCCTGGAAGATATCGCCGCCCAGGCACTCGGGCGGGGCGTACCCGATGGCGTGCAGCACTCCGTCCAGTCGGTCCCACCGGGAGGCCAGCACCTCGGCGGCGGCGGCCAGCTGACCGGGCTCGGTCACGTCGATCTCGAGCACCTCGGCCTCGGCCGGGAGTTTGCGGGCGGTCCGCTTGGTCAGCGACAGGCCGCGGCCGGCACCGCTGAGCACCACTTCGGCGCCCTCTTGCTGGGCGGACCTGGCCACGGCGAACGCCAAGGAGGCGTCCGTCAGCACGCCGGTCACCAGGATGCGCTTTCCCTCGAGGAGTCCCATGCGCGGACAGGGTAGCCCTGCGCCCGGCCCGCGAGGTCCACCCCTGCACGGTCGGTCAGGACCGGCCCGCGGCCGCGTGGGCTCGCAGGCGGTGTGCCTAAGGTGTGCGCCATGCGAATCGGAATTCTGGGAGGTACCGGCCCCGCCGGGCGTGGTCTGGCCGTCCGCCTGGCGGCGGCGGGTGACGAGGTCGTGATCGGGTCCCGCGACGCGGACCGGGCGGCATCGGTGGCCGCGGACCTCGTGGGGACGTGGCCGGACCGCGCCCTGGCCATCACCGGGGTGTCGAACGAGGACTGTGCAGCCGCCGACCTGGTCGTGATGGCGACGCCGTGGGACGGGGCCGTGGCGACCGTCAAGCCCCTGGCCGACGACCTCGCCGGCAAGGTCGTCGTGTCCATGGCCAACGCACTGGTGAAGGAGGGACGTGAGTTCCTCGCCCTCATGCCGCCCCGCGGCTCCGTGGCCGCCACGCTGCAGGCCGTGCTGCCGCGGTCGCTCGTGTCCGCCTCGTTCCACCACCTGCCGGCCTCCGAGATGGAGAAGCTGTCGACGCCCCTGGTGGCCGACGTCCTCGTCTGCTCGGACCACCCCGGGGCCTCCGAGGCCACGGTGGCCCTGGTCGACAGGATCGAGGGCCTGCGCGGCATCGACGCGGGCAGCCTGTCCCAGGCGGCGGCCATCGAGGCGTTCACCGCGGTGCTGATCACGGTCAACATCCGCCACAAGGTCCACGCCGCCGTGCAGTTGTCCGGGTTCCCCGAGGCATGAGCGGTCGGGTCGTTCCCAGGTGATCCACCTCTACGACACGGCCCGACGCGCCGTCGTTCCCTTCGAGCCGGGCGAGCTGGTGACGCTCTACTCGTGCGGCATCACCCCGTACGACTCGGCGCACCTCGGCCACGCCCAGGTGTACCTCACCTTCGACATCCTGCAACGACGCCTGCGCGACCTCGGCCACGAGACGCGGTGCGTCCGCAACATCACCGACGTGGACGACGACATCCTGCGCAAGGCGCGCGAGCTCGGTGTGCACTACCTCGACCTGGCGGCCGAGGAGATCACCCGGTTCGACAGGGACATGGAGTCCCTGGGGCTCATCCCGTCGTGGTCGGAACCCAGGGCGACGTCGGCCATCGCCGAGATCCTGACCCTCATCGGCGCCGTGCTCGACTCGAGCCACGCCTATCAGGCGGGCGGGGCTGTGTACTTCGACGTGACGACCTTCCCCCGCTTCGGCGAGATCAGCCATTTCGACCACGCCACCATGCTGGCCATGGCGGCCGAGAACGGTGGTAATCCGGACGACCCGAACAAGCGCCACCCGCTCGACTTCGTGCTGTGGCAGCCGTCGCTGGCCGACGAGCCGGCATGGGAGTCGCGCTGGGGTCCGGGGCGGCCGGGCTGGCACATCGAGTGCTCGGCGCTGGTCCTGCGCGAGCTGGGGGAGACCATCGACGTCCACGGCGGGGGGAGGGACCTCGTCTTCCCACACCACGAGTGTGAGACCGCCCAGTCCGAAGCGGCCACCGGGGCGCCGTTCGTTCGCCAGTGGCTCCACGTGGGGCTGGTGGGTCTGGACGGGAACAAGATGTCCAAGTCCCTGGGCAACCTGGTGTTCGTGGGTGACCTGTTGAAGGAGTGGGAGCCGGCGGTCATCCGCCTCGCGCTCCTGTCCCACCACTACCGGCCCGACTGGCAGTGGTCGCGCGACGACCTCGTCCTGGCCGCGGCCCGGCTCGAGGCCTGGCGGGCCATTGGCGGCATGCCGCCGAGCGGCGATCCGACCGACCCGGGTGACACGCTCGGCTCCGACGAGGACGGTCTGTGGCGGGTCCGGGCGGCGCTCGACGACGACCTCGACACGCCGACCGCCCTGGCCGCCCTCGACGACGAGGCCTCGCTCGGCCGTCCGGTGGTCCAGGGGGCGGCACTGCTCGGCGTTACCCTGTAGTCCTGCCCCGACGGGCGGACGGGGCCCGTCCCCACCTCCTGTACGACCGACCGCCCGCCAGACCGGCGGGCCCCACTGAAAGGCAACCCCATGACAGCCGTGACGGTCCGACTCCCCGATGGCAGCACCAAGGAGTTCGAGCCCGGCACCACGGCCCTGGAGTTCGCACGGTCGATCGGACCCCGCCTGGCCAAGGCGGCCGTGGCCGCCACGTTCGACGGTCAGCCGGTGGACCTGTCGCGGGCCCTGCCGGACGGCGCCGAGGTCACCGTCGTGACTGCGACCACCCCGCTGGGCCGTGAGGTCCTGCGCCACTCGACGGCCCACGTCCTGGCCCAGGCCGTGCTGCGCCTCTGGCCGGGAGCCCACTTCGCCATCGGACCAGTCATCGAGGACGGCTTCTACTACGACTTCGAGCTCCCGAGCGGCGCCCACTTCACCGACGAGGACCTGGAGCGGATCGCGCTGGAGATGCGGGCCATCATGGCGGAGGACCAGCCGTTCGTCCGTCACGAGCACTCGATCGCCGAGGGTCTCGAGCTCTTCGGCGACCAGCCCTTCAAGCGCGAGATCATCGAGGCCGTCGGCGCAGGCCAGGACGAGGTGGACGCGGTCTCGGAGGGCGCGGGCGAGCACGGGGTCTCCACCTACTGGAACTCGCCGGCCTTCACCGACCTGTGCCGCGGCCCCCACGTGCCGGGCACCGGCACGCTCGGGCACTTCGCGTTGATGCGGGTGGCCGGCGCGTACTGGCGCGGGGACGAGAAGCGCCAGCAGCTGCAGCGCATCTACGGCACCGCGTGGGAGTCCGAGGACGCCCTGGCCGAGCACCTCCACCGTCTGGAGGAGGCCGAGAAGCGCGACCACCGCAAGCTCGGCGTCGAGCTCGACCTCTTCAGCTTCCCCCACGAACTCGGCGGCGGTCTGGCCGTGTGGCACCCGAAGGGCGGCATCGTCCGCAAGCTGATGGAGGACTACAGCCGCCAGCGCCACCAGGACGGCGGCTACGAGTTCGTGTTCACCCCGCACCTGGCCAATGCCAACCTGTTCGAGACGTCCGGGCACCTCGGGTTCTACAAGGACGGGATGTACCCGCCCATGGAGATGGACAACGGGACCTACTACCCGAAGCCCATGAACTGCCCGATGCACTGCCTCATCTTCGCCAGCCGCCAGCGCAGCTACCGCGAGCTGCCCCTGCGGTTGTTCGAGCTCGGCACCGTCTACCGCTACGAGCGTGCGGGCACGCTGCACGGGATGATGCGGATCCGGGGGTTCACCCAGGACGACAGTCACATCTACTGCACCGAGGAGCAGCTGGGCGACGAGATCACCTCACTGCTCGACTTCGTGATGAGTGTGTTGCGGGCGTTCGGGTTCAGCGAGTTCACCGCCAACCTGTCGACCAAGGACCCCGACAAGTACGTGGGCTCCGACGAGATCTGGGACAAGGCCACCGAGGCGCTGCGCCAGGCGCTCGAACGACACGGACTGCCCTACGAGATCAAGGAGGGCGACGCCGCCTTCTACGGCCCGAAGATCGACATCGACGTGCGCGACGCCATCGGCCGGACCTGGCAGCTCAGCACCATCCAGTGTGACTTCAACCACCCGGAGCGGTTCGACCTCGAGTACGTCGGCGCTGACAACGCCCGTCACCGGCCGATCATGCTGCACCGGGCACTGTTCGGGTCGATCGAGCGCTTCTTCGCCATCCTGGTCGAGCACTTCGCCGGCGCCCTCCCGACCTGGCTGGCCCCTGAGCAGGTCCGGGTCCTGGGCGTGCGCGACGACCACCAGGGGTATGCCGACCAGGTCGCGCACGACCTCCGGTCCCTCGGCATCCGGGTGGAGGTCGACCCGGCCACCGAGCCGCTCGGCGCCAGGATCCGCAAGGCGAAGATGCTGAAGATCCCCTACATCCTGGTCGTCGGTGACGACGACGTGGCCGCCGGCACCGTCGGTGTGAACCGGCGGGGGAGCGAGCGGCCCGACCGGGGCGTGCCCGTGGCCGAGTTCACCACCGCGCTCCTCGACGAGGTGGCCGAGCGCACCGTGCCCGAGACCGCCGACGACGCGGTCGCCGGATGAGCGCCCGCCGATGAGCCTCGACCGACTGTGGGCCGGCTGGCGCAACGCCTACGTGACGGGCGCGGTGGCCGGGCCGGCGGACGGCTCGCCGCCCCAGTCGGCGGACGACCCGGCGCACTGCGTGTTCTGCCGGATCGCGGCCAGCGGGCCGCCGTCCGTGGACACCGGCGTCCTGTGGGTGGGCCGGACGGTCCTCGTCGTGCTCAACGCCTACCCGTACTCGAGCGGCCACCTGATGGCGATCCCGCTGCGCCACGTGGGGGTGCTGGCCGACCTCACCGACGAGGAGTCGTCCGAGCTCTGGGCGGCCGCCCGGCTCGGCGTAGCGGCCCAGGAGGCCGCCTACCGGCCCGAGGGGATCAACCTCGGGGCGAACCTCGGCGAGGCGGCGGGGGCCGGCATCCCCCGTCACCTCCACCTGCACGCCGTGCCCCGCTGGAAGGGCGACACGAACTTCATGACCTCGGTCGCCGACACGCGGGTGCTGCCCGAGACCCTGACCTCGAGCTGGGAGCGGCTGTCCGCGTCCTGGCCCGACGCGTGACCGTTCCGGCCGGAGGGGCGCCGGGCCGGAGGGCGGCGTGCGCCACAACCGGCGTGGGGCCACACTGGACGGACGGAGCAGCCCACGACGCGAGGAGGACGGCATGCAGGTGAAGGAACTCGGGCACCTCGTCCTCTACGTGGCCGACCTCGATCGCTCGGTGGCGTTCTACGGCGACCTGCTCGGGTGGGAGAAGGTGACCCCGGAGGGCCTGCCCTTCCCCGCGGCCGCCTTCAGCTCCGGGCGCACCCACCACGAGCTGTTGCTGATCGAGGTGGGCCCCGACGCCACGCCGGTGGGCGGTGGCCGACGCCTCGGCCTCTACCACGTCGGCCTGAAGGTCGGTGACTCGGACGACGAGCTGCGCGAGGCCCGTCGACGCCTCGTCGAGGCGGGAGTCCCGATCGTCGGGGCATCCGACCACACAGTCACCCACAGCCTCTACGTGCTGGATCCGGACGGCAACGAGGTGGAGCTGTACATCGACGTACCCGGTGTCGACTGGCGGTCCGATCCCTCGCTGGTGATGGCCCCCATCCGTCCCCTGGCGCTCTGAGAGGGCCGCACACTGCGCCTGACCAGGGAGTTCTCCCGGCGATGGAGCGCCGCTGCCTGGAGTTAGCAGGTGGTACCCTGGTAGGGACCTTCCAGAGGAGCAGGCATGTTCGACGGGCGATGGCGCGACACGGTGGACCGGGGGACCGGGCCCGTCGGGCGCAGACTGCAGCAGGTCGGGATCTCCGCCGACGTGCTGACCGCCACGGGGTTGATCTCGGCGGGTGCGACGGCGGTGTCGGTGGCGACCGGCCACTTCCTGCTGGCGCTGGCGTTCCTGATCCTGACCGGCCTCCACGACCTGCTCGACGGTCCTGTGGCCAAGGCCTCCGGCACGTCGTCGGTGCGGGGTGCATTCTTCGACTCGGTGACCGACCGCGTGGCCGACGCGCTCATCCTCGGTGGCATCGCGTGGTATCTCGTGTCCACCCACCCCGGCCACCTCGTCCTGCTGCCGTTCGCCATCCTGGGGGTCACCTCGCTCGTCTCGTACCAGCGGGCGAAGGCCGAGTCGCTCGGGATCTCGGCCAAGGGCGGGCTCATGGAGCGGGCCGAGCGGATGATCCTGCTCGGCATCGGCTTCCTGTCGGCCTCGTTCCTCGTGCCCGTCCTCTGGGTGATGCTGGTGCTGACGTCGGCGACCGCCGTCGGCCGGTTCGTCAAGGTCTGGCGCCTCGCCGAGGCGCCACCCACGGCCACCGCCCGACGGGTCCGGCGCACCCGCACCGGGGCGCGCACGACGTCGTGGGGCACGTCGCGTGCGACGGGTCGCACCACCGCCACATCGGCGTCCCGCTGGAGGGCGCGTCGACGGGGTGAGCTGTCGAGTCGGTCGGGTAGGACCTGGAGGGCCCGACAGGCCCGTGCCGGGACCCGCCAGCGGGCCGGCCGGCGCCATGGCTGACGGTCGGCACCACGCCGACGTGGACTGAGGACCGATGGACACGGGGCAGGTCGTCTTTCGGACGTACACGACACTGGGCAGCTGCATCGCCGCGCTCCCCGAACCGATGGCCCTCGGGCTGGGCAACGTCGTGGGCGACGTGCTCTACCGCGTGCGCCACGAGCACCGGGCCATGGTCAAGGCCAACCTGGCCAGGGTGCTGGGTGCCGATGGCGGCGACGCCCAGCTGCTCGACCGCTGGGCACGCCGCTCCTTCCGTGCCTACGCCCGCTACTGGGTGGAGGGGGCCCGTCTGCCGGCCACGTCGCCAGACGAGGTGGTGCAACACACGTTCGTCGACGGACTCCAGCACCTGCACGAGGGGAGTGCGACCGGCCGTGGGACGATCCTCGCACTGCCGCACATCGGCAGTTGGGAGTACGGCGGCGCGTTCCTCGCTACCCAGGACCTGCCGATGACCGCGGTGGCCGAACGGATCGAGCCGCCCGCCCTGTTCGACTACTTCGTCGAGCAGCGCGCCGCCATGGGGCTCACCATCGTGCCGCTCGACCAGAAGTCCGGCGGCACGCTGTTGTCGACGCTGCGCGAAGGTGGTCTCGTGGGCCTGCTCTGCGACCGGGACATCGAGGGCACCGGCATCGAGGTGGAGTTCTTCGGCGAGCGCACGACGATGCCTGCCGGACCGGCCACTCTGGCGCTCCGCACCGGCGCGACCCTGTGCACCGGTGCCGTCTACAGCGGCCCGGGCCGTGACCACCGGGCCGTGGTGGAGGCTCCCCTCGACATCACCCGCACCGGTCCGCTGCGCAAGGACGTGGCCCGCCTCACCCAGGAGATCGCCACCCGGCTCGAGGGACTGATCCGCCGGGCGCCCGAGCAGTGGCACGTCTTCCAGCCCCTGTGGCTCGCCGACCGCCCGGTCGAGGTGCCGGCGGCATGAGCTGGGTCGACTTCACCCGCCGAGGTCGCCGCAACGGGAGGAACGCCCCCGCCGCCGGCGACCGGCCCGGCGGGACAGCGGTACCGCCCACAGAGGCTCCGGTCGAGGTGCCCGAGCTGTCGACCAACGGCCATGCCTCCAACGGCCATGCCTCCAACGGCCATGCCTCCAACGGCAACGGCACCGGGAGTGGTGGCCCGGGTCATGCGAACGGCAACGGCAACGGACGCCATGCCGAGCTGTCCGACCACGACGTGGACGCCGTGCTCGGCCTCGGGTCCCAGATGGCGGAGGCCGCCATCGACCCGCAGACGCTGCCGTTCGTGACTGCACCCTCGTTCCGGACCGGCGCGCTCAAGGAGGCCGACGTCGTGGCCGTGGTGTCCGACACGGGTCGCCTCGTCTTCGTCAGCGCGTCCGCCGAGCGGCTGCTCGGCTACGACGTCAGCGATGCGGTGGGGCTCGACGCACTCGCGTTGTTCGAGCCGTCGAGTCAGGGATCGGTCGAGGACCTGTTCGACGACCTCGTGGCCCGACGGTGCCTGGACGTCTCGCTCGAACTGCGCTGCGTGCGGGCCGACGGCCGGGAGCTGGACCTGGAACTGCAGGCGGCCAACCACCTCGACGACCCGGTGGGCGGCATCGTCGTCACGCTGCGGGACATCTCGGAGCGCAAGCGCCTCGAGACCCGGGTGTACGACCAGGACCTACGCCAGAACGCGCTGATCGAATCCCTCGCCGACGGTGTCGTCATGGTGGACGACGTGGGGACGGTGGTCCGGGTCAACGAGGCGTTCGAGGTCATGTTCTGGGCCCCGCGCACCCGGGTGCTCGGTCGGTCCTTCGAGTCCCTCCTCGACGCGGCCGTCGACCGCAGGGTCGAGTTCTTCGACGAGTCGGGCGGGATGGTGCCCGTCGAGCAGCACCCGTTGCTCGTCTCCCTCCGACGGGGTCGACGGGTCCATGGGCAGGTGCTCGGTTTCCGGACGGGCGACGGCCAGGCCCGCTGGGTGCGTATCGGGGCCCAGGCGATCGTCGGTCCGGACGGCCGGGTGACGGGCGCGGTCGGCACGTTCAGCGACATCACCGATGTCAAGCGCTCGGCCTACGCACTGCACCAGGAGGAGGAGTTCCTGCGGGTCCTGCTCGACACCCTCGACGAGGGCATCGTGGCCTGCGACGCCGAGGGCCGCATGACGATCTTCAACCCGGCGGCCCGCCGGCTCCACGGGCTCGACGACGACGTCGAGCCGATCGGGCGCATCCCGTCGAACCGTCGGATCCAGCATCCCGACGGCACGCCGATGGCGCCGGGGGAGAACCCGCTGCTGCGCGCCATGTCGGGCGAGCGCATCCGCAACGCCGAGATCGTGCTGGCACCGCCCGACGGCGACCAGCGCAAGGTCAGCGTCAACGGCCAGGCCCTCGTGGACGACGACGGATGGAAGCTGGGCGCCGTGGTGGCCATGCACGACGTGACCGAGCAGCGGCGCAACGAGGAGCGTCTGGCCGACCTCGCCCACCACGACCCGTTGACCGGCCTGGCCAACCGGACGCTGTTGGCGAGCCGGATGCGCGAGGCGGTGGATGCACTGCGCGACGGGCGCCCGACGGGCGCGGCGCCGCGCACCCCCGACGCAGCGGACTTCGACCGTGTCGTGCCGGAGCACCCGGGCGTGGCCGTCTACCTCCTCGACCTCGACAACTTCAAGGAGGTCAATGACGACTTCGGGCACGAGGTCGGCGACGATCTGCTCGTGGCCGTCGCCGGCCGCCTCCTCGCCATCGTGCGCCCGACCGACACCGTCGCCCGCCTCGGCGGCGACGAGTTCGTGGTGGTGTGCGGGATCGAGAGTGGCGAGGAGGAGATGGTGGCCATCTCCCGACGGATCTCCTCGGCGCTGGCACGGCCGTACCGGATCGACGGGCGCACCCTGGTGGCCGAGGCCTCCGTGGGCGGGGTGTTCGTCGACGACCCCGACACCGACCCGTCCAAGCTCCTGAGCCTGGCCGACGACGCCATGTACGGGGTCAAGTGGAGCCGGCGCCGGCAGCGCAGCTCCCTGACGGACTGACCCGGCGGTGCCCGCCGGAGGTCCGCGGCCCGGTGGATTGCGGGTGGCCCTCGTCTGCCCGTACAGCCTGTCGCGCCCCGGGGGCGTGCAGGGCCAGGTGCTGGGCCTGGCCCGCAGCCTGACCCGACGCGGCCACGAAGTCACGGTGTGCGCACCGGTCGACCGGTCGGAGGACGTTCCACGGGGGGTCCGCTTCGTCGACGCCGGCCGGTCGTCGTCACTCCGGGCCAACGGTTCGGTGGCGCCGGTGGCCCTGTCGCCCAGGAGCGCCCTGCGGGCACTGGCCGCCGTCCGTGACATCGCCCCCGACATCGTGCACGTGCACGAGCCGTTCGCCCCCGGACTGTCCTACGCACTGCTGGCGGGCACCGGCCTTCCCCCGGTGGTGGGGACCTTCCACCGCAGCGGCGGCAGCGTGCTCTACACGCTGCTGTCGCCGGTGACCCGGCCGTTGGCCCGCCGGCTGGCGCTGCGTTGCGCGGTGTCCGAGGCGGCGGCGGCCACCGCCAGCCACGCCCTCGGGGGAACGTTCGAGATCCTCTACAACGGCATCGAGACCGACCGCTACGAGGGTGTCGACCCGTGGCCGACCGCCGGTCCGACGGCGCTCTTCCTGGGCCGCCACGAGGGGCGCAAGGGCCTCGCCGTCCTGCTGGATGCCTGGCGCACGGTCACGGCGGAACGTACGACGGACGACCCCGCCCCGGTGTTGTGGGTGGCGGGCGACGGCCCGGCCACCGACGAGCTACGGGCGCGTCACCCCGAGTCGGCGTCGGTCCACTGGCTCGGCGTCCTGCCCGAGGAGGAGAAGGAGCGACGCCTGGTGGCGGCCGACGTGCTGGCCGCACCGGCCCTGGGGGGCGAGTCCTTCGGCCTGGTGCTACTCGAGGCGATGGCGGCCCGCACCGTGGTGGTGGCCAGCGACATCGACGGGTACCGCCAGGCTGCCGGTGGGTGCGCCGTCCTGACGCCGCCGGCGGACCCGGACGCCCTGGCGGCGTCCCTGTCCGCCGTACTCGACGGCAGCACCGCCACGGCGGACGGAAGCCGGGAGGCATGGCTCGAGGCGGGCGCCGCCCGGGCGGCCGGATGGTCCATGCAGTCGCTGGCGGAACGGTACGAGGAGCACTACCGGGCGCTGGTGGTCGGGGTCCCGTCGTGAGCGGCCGTACACTGCTCGGACGATGACGACTCCACCTGAACGACCAGGATCCCCCGGTGCCTCCGGGGCGTCGGCCGGTGACACGGGCGGCGGCGCTCGTCCCGGCGGCCAGGGCCAGAACTCCGGAAACCGGTCCGGCGGCTCCCGCAACCGCCGACGGCGCAGCGGTGGTGGGGGTGGCGGCGGCAACAGCCCGGGCCAGTCGTCGTCCGGGCGCAGCGGTGGAGGCGCATCGTCCGGCCAGGGGGGCAGGAGTCCCTCGGGCAAGGGCGGTGGCAAGGGACCGTCCGGCCAGGGCGGCAACCGGTCCGGAGGCCAGCAGCGCTCGTCCTCGGGCGGTCGGCGGCCGTCCGGCCAGGGTGGTAACCGTCAGGGTCAGTCGCGCGGTGGCCAGTCGCGCGGCGGGGGAGCGCGCGAGGCGATCGCCCCGGCTCCTGTCGTCGCCCGTGTCGACCGTTCGGCCGACCTGGCCGAAGAGGCCGCAGCTGCCGCCAACCGTCGCAAGGCGCTCCTGCTGTGCCTGGTGCCGGGGGCTGTGGTCGGCGTGGTGGCGGCCGTCGTGGTCGCCGCGGTCGGGTTCCCGATCGTGGCGGTCGTCGTGTTCGTCGTGGTCACCCTGCTCGTGGCGGCCTTCGTGTGGTCGACGGCGCCGGCCCGGGTGCTCGCCTCGCTCGGGGCCTCACCCAGCACCGAGGACGCCCACCCGCGTCTGCACAACCTGGTGGACGGGCTCTGCGCCACGATGGGCCTGGAGCGCCCGGCAGTCGCCGTGCTGACGAGCGACGTCCCGAACGCCCTGGCGCTCGGGCGTGACCCCAAGTCGGCGACCCTGGTGGTGACCAGCGGACTCGTGGAGTCCCTCGGCCTGGTCGAGCTCGAGGGCGTACTGGCCCACGAGTTGGTCCACATCAAGCGCAACGACACCGTGCTGTCGGCGGTGGCCGTGGCCGTCGCCCTGCCGCTGGCGCTGGTCCGCGGCAACGCCGTCGGCGCCGAGACGGTGCACGGCCTGGTCGGGCGGGGGCGGGAGTTCTCGGCCGATCAACGTGCCGCCCTCATCGTGCGGTACCCGACGGGCATCGGCTCCGCGCTCGAGTCGATGGCCGCCGCACCGTCGACGGGCAGGGGGTGGCCGCCGGCGCCGGGCCGCACGGCTGCGCTCACCCGGTGGCTGTGGGTGGATCCCATGGCCGGCTCCGCACCGGACGAGTCGCCCGAGGGGAACCTCGACGACACCCGCGTCCGGGCGGCGGCCCTCGCCCTCGGTTAGCACCCGTCATCCCGGCAGGCGCACCGGGCGTTCACGAGGTGCCGGTCGTCAGTCGCCCGGGCAGGTGTCCGCGCCGGACTCGGCGTCACACGGGATGTCGTTCGCCAGGTTCTGCTGGAGCACGTAGTCACGCAGGCGGCGGAGCAGGACGGCCAGTTGCGCCTCCTCCTCCGGGGTGAACACCTCGTCCAGCACCCTGTCGACCTGCGCCACGTGCTCGGGAATGACCTGCGCCATTTCGGCGAGACCGGCCGGCGTCAGCTGAGCGAAGGACCCACGTCGGTCGTCCGGACAGGTTCGGCGGGTCACCAGCCCCTGCTCCTGGAGGCGGTCCACGGCACGGGTGAGCCCGCTGGGCGTCAGCGACGCCTGGGTCGCCAGTTCACTCATCCGCAGTTCGTGGCCGTGGCTGCGGGCCAGTCGGATCAGGATGTCGAACGACTGGTTCCCCTGGCCGCCCGACAGCTCGACCTGCCGATGGAACAGGCGACGGAGCCCTGCAGCGGACTCGAAGAGCAGCCCCAGGGTGGTGAGGCGCCCGTCGGCGGCTTCCGACGTCAGAGGCGTTTCCATGGCGACATCCTAATCGATCCGGGGCGATAGTTGCGAGCGCAAAGAGGTGGTGTATAGTTGTCTAGGCAAGCAAGACCGGACCCGACAGGGCCCGGCGACTGACCCCCCCCACAGCACCACCAACCCAAGGAGCATCCATGGCAGACCAGGCCGTTACCAGCAGGACCGTCGACGGGGTCGAGTACCCGGCTGTCGGCACGTACGACATCGACGTCAGCCACACCCGGCTCGGCTTCGCCGTCCGCCACATGGCGGTATCGAAGGTACGCGGCGGGTTCACGGACTTCAGCGGCACCCTCGAGCTTGCCGAGAACCCGGTCGACTCGAAGATCAACGTGACCATCCAGGCCGCCAGCGTGGACACCCACGACGAGAACCGGGACAACCATCTGCGGACCAACGACTTCTTCGACGTCGAGAACCACCCGACCTGGACGTTCGCCAGCACGGCGATCCGGCCCCGCTCGGCCAGCGAGTGGGACGTCGACGGCGACCTCACCATCCGCGGTGTGACCAAGCAGGTCACGCTGGACGCCACGCTCGAGGGCGTCGTCAAGGACCCCTACGGCAACCACCGGGTGGGCTTCAGTGCCACCACGTCGATCATCCGTGACGACTTCGGTGTGTCGTTCAACGCCGCGCTCGAGACCGGTGGCGTGATCGTGAGCAAGAAGGTCGACATCGACCTCGAGATCGAGGCCACCCTGCAGGCCTGATCCGACCGGGGGTGCCCAGGCACCCCCACCGGCCGCAGTCCTGCGGCGCACCGTGGCCGCCCGCTCCCCCCGGGCGGCCACGGCCGCGCGCTGGCCCGGACGGGTCGGCTGTGGACGGGGAGCGGACGAGGGCGACGGGTGCCCGCCGCTAGACTGGGCAGATGCCCGACTCGACCCCCTCCGACCGTCCGACCGGTACCTTCACCGTCAAGCGGGGCCTCGCCGAGATGTTGCGCGGCGGCGTGATCATGGACGTGGTGGACGCCGAGCAGGCCAAGGTGGCCGAGGACGCCGGTGCCGTGG
>Ga0182014_10001882_pt1 | contig 27407 bp, 26 predicted proteins | sample 612S2DmetaG_FD_120489 | JGI IMG/M metagenome (GOLD analysis project Ga0182014, IMG submission 120489) | Permafrost microbial communities from Stordalen Mire, Sweden - 612S2D metaG | ecosystem: Environmental > Terrestrial > Soil > Wetlands > Permafrost | place: Sweden: Stordalen | collected... | reverse complement strand
TGAAGCTCCGCTCTGATCTCCGCCACCGCCGCTTGCACCTTGCTCCAGTCTTCCGGGACGGTCACAAACTGCATGATTCTCGGATGCCGCGTTGGCCGATAGGCTTCTCCCTTGCAGGTGATTTCCTCGAACAATTTCTCGCCGGGCCGCAAGCCCACAAACTTGATCTCGATATCCACCTCTGGTTTTAGGCCGGACAATTCGATCATCTGCCGCGCCAACTCCGCAATCTTGACCGGCTGGCCCATGTCGAGGACAAAGGTCTCCCCGCCCTGACCCTGGGCGCAACTTTGCAGCACCAACCCCGCCGCCTCCGGGATGGTCATGAAATACCGGACCATGTCGGGATGCGTCACCGTCACCGGCCCGCCCGCGGCGATTTGGCTGGTGAAGATCGGCACCACGCTGCCCGACGAGCCCAGCACGTTCCCAAACCGGACTGCGATGAACCTGGTCCGCTGCGGGTGCGTGGCGAAGAGGGCCTGCAAGTAAATTTCCGCCAGGCGCTTGCTCGCCCCCATCGCGCTGGTGGGATTCACCGCCTTGTCGGTGGAGATCATCACGAACTGGCCGACGCCGTGTTCCAAGGCCATATCCGCCAGGCGCGCCGTGGCGATGGAGTTGTTTTTGATGGCCTCGCCCGGCTGGCGTTCCATCATGGGCACATGCTTGTGAGCGGCGGCGTGAAACAGCACTGCCGGCCGGTGCTCACGCAGGATGGCGCTCATCCGCGGTTCATCCAGAATGTCCGCAATCAACGGAATAATTAATCCACCGTAACCGAGATGGATCAGTTGCTGCTCGATGGCGAACAATTGCACTTCGGATTGGTCCACCAGGAGCAACAGTTCCGGGTTAAAGGCCGCGATCTGACGGCACAACTCGCTGCCGATGCTTCCGCCCGCCCCCGTAACGAGGACCCGCCGGTTTGCCAGCACCTCCCGGATGCTCCCGGTTTCGAGGTCCACCGGCTCGCGGCCGAGCAGATCTTGAATTTCCACCTGGCGTATTTGTGAGACTTTCAGTCGCCCGGTGGCGAGCTGATCCATCGCCGGCACGGTCGCAAATTCCAGACGGCTCGACTGCAGCAACTTGACGATTTCGCCGATGCGTTTGGCTGGGGCGGCCGGCATGGCGATGATGACTTTTTCCAATTCCAGCCTGGCATGTTGCTCCGGAATCTCTTCCGGCGCGCCCACCACCGGCACCCCGTGAATGCGCGAACCCCACTTATGTTTATCATCATCGAAGATGACTACGGGAAGGAGACCCAGGCCTCGCTTGGCGAAAAGGTCATTCACCAGGTCGGCGCCGACGTCTCCCGCGCCCACAATCCCAACCCGTCGAGACTGGGTGTTCCGAAGACCGTACGGCCCCAGGAAGCGCTCGCGCAAAAGGCGAAATCCCAGCCGGGCGCCGGCCAGGCCCAGGAACGAGATCAGGAAGTCGCTCAGGATGACTCCGCGCGGCGGCGCATAAGCGCCCCCGGAAACAAACCAAAGCGCCAGGACAATGGCGAAAGCTAAACCCGACGCTCGAAATAAACGCTCCAGATCGGGCAAACTGAAGTAGCTCAGCAACCCTTCAAACTGGCCAAAGGCCAAGAGCAGGATTAACTTCAGCAAGACGATCCAGGGCAAATATCTAAGAAGCTGCCATTTGAAATGCTCGTCCAGGGCGAAGTCGAATCTCAACTCGTAGGCGAGGAGGAAGCAGAAAGCGAGGCCACCGGTGTAAAGGACCAGCAGAATCGTCTTGCGGACCCACGGACGCCGCAACCACCTGGTAACGGCGTCAGCCAGCTTCGACCGCTCTTTGGTGAGACCGAGATCGGATTTCATATTGGCTTTCCTTGGCCCGTGAAGCCCTTGCCCCGTGAAATGGACCGTACTATTTCACTGGGGCCGCCCTTACTTCACCGGGCTACTTCACCAGGCAGCTTTTCAGCATTTCAGTTTTCAGCATTTCAGCTCTTGATTTGGGTTTTCTGCTTTCCTTGCCCCGTGAAGTCCTTGGCCCGTGAAGTCTGTTCTCTACTTCACCGGGCTACTTCACCGGGCTACTTAAACTGGGCACACCCACGAATGATCTTCCCCACCCGCTCCCCGTCCCCCTCCCCCATCTCAGTGCCGGAAGGGAGACAAAGGCCGATGTTTAATAATCGTTCATGTATCTGCTTACGGTCGAATCGGCCAGTGTTCTATGGGAAAGCGAAAAGTATCACCTTGCGCATCTTCAATTCTGCCGGAGGAAAAGACCATCAGAATGGCCTCCGGGCTCAGATGGACACTGCCCGTGGCATGGCCCGGTGGCACATGAAGCACCTGCGGATTGGCCGTCGAAAGAGTATAACGCGCCACGGGCAAGTCCCGACGCGGGTGCTGCCACTGATCCGGCCGAACCACGGCGACCAGCACTTCTCCGCGAACGACGCTGAACCACTTATGGTCCCGCTGGTGCCCCACCCAGCCGCGCGGAATATTCGCATGACCGGCCTGAATCCAATAGAACCGATCCACCCCCTTGAAATCGAAGCCATTGACAAACGACACGCTGCCCCGCTAACACGCGCTAAGGTTCTCGGTTTCCTCGAGCGAAGTGCACGCCGGCGATGGTGACTCGCAAGGGACTCTCTGCCAGCACCCGGGCGAGCTCTTCAGCTCGTTCCGCCCGCTCGCTAGGCAAGGCAATAATCACTTCATCGAGCTGTTCCAGCCAGTGGGCATTCAGGAGGCATTCCGGCATTCCCATGACGGGAATGCCGTAGGGCCGCTTCTGCCAAGATCGAGGATTGTCATCGAAAAAAGCCAGCACGTGTATGCTGTTGCCTGGACGGGTGGTTAAGTCGAGCGCCAGCCGGGTGGCTTCGTCCCCCGTCCCGACGATGGCGATCCGTTGTACCAGCGCGTGATTCTTCGTTCTATTACTGTCAGCACCCTCCCGCAGCAGGCGAAGAGCCATGCGCAACAAACCCAGCCCGACTGTCGAAAGCAGGAAATGTATCGCGAGGATGCTCCGTGCCGGGGCCAGGCGACCGTTGGAAGCGTACCACAGCCCTAACTGGAGCAGCAATGCAACGGCCAGGGCAGCGACAAGCTGCCGCAGCTCAGCCAGATTGAAATAGCTCAACATGCCAAGAAACTGCTTCCGCCAGACCATCGGAATCAGTTGCAGTGAGACAATCCACGGCAGGCACCGTGCGAATTCCGCATAGCCACTGCTCTTCACCTGGAAATCGAACCGCAACTGGTAGGAAAGCCAGAGACTGGCAACCAACATGATGCAGTAAGTCGCCAGGACGCCGAGCCAATAAGGGCATAGCGTCTGCAGGATAATCCAAACGTCCTGCAGCAGACCGGCCTGTTGCGCGTAATGCCGGTTTAACTCTATCTTTTTCGGCAGGCAGTATTGAAGGTAGAACCCTTCGACATCCTTGGCGCCCCGCAGGAGGATATTTTCATCGCGGAAGTGCATCGTGGCCATGTCGGTGATGCCCGGTCTGTACTTCAGGATCTCGCGTTGCTCGGCCGTGTATTTTGCCACGTAAGCGGGCACCTCGGGACGCGGCCCCACAAAGCTCATTTCGCCGCGAAGGACGTTCCAGAGCTGCGGCAGCTCGTCCAATTTCGTTTTCCGCAGGAAGCGGCCCATCGCGGTGATGCGCGGGTCGCCGTCACGGGTCACACCCAGGCCGAGGGCTTCCGCGTTCTCCACCATGGACCGGAACTTGACGATGTTGAACGGCCGCCCGCCCAGGCCAATGCGCTGCTGGCGGAACAACATGGGCCCGCGGCTCGACAGCTTGACAGCAATCGCCAGCAACGGGAGCAGCGGGCTGAGGACCAGAAGCCCCAGCGCGGCAAACGTTATATCAAAGAGCCGCTTCGTTTGCATTGAGGACAGATGACTGACGACGGATGACTGAGGACGGAGGACAGAGGACGGAGGACAGAGGACGGTGGACTGAGGACGGAGGACAGAGGACGGAGGACAGAGGACGGTATGCGGCGATCAAGAGCGAGGACACCATTTTTCAGGCTCAGCCATCATCTTGCCAAGCTTACGGCCGACATCCTCGCACTGGGCTATCATGGCATCGCGTTCCGCCTGGCTGAGGTAGTGGCACGCCAACGACGTCTCGATCCAATGCTGGGTCTCCGTTTGCTCTGCATCCGCATCGCTCAGTTTACTGACGAAATGAGCCCTGTAAACGCGCTTGGCCCATGACTCAGCAATGTTGGCTCCGACCGACCGCGAGGCCCGCCGGAACTGGTCAGTCAGCGAATAGGTCTCTTCCTTCGGAAAACGCTTGGTGGCTTTGAAAACTCGCTGCTGAAGGTCAAAAGCCGCTTGGTAAACGTGCAAATCCCGAAAAGATTGTATTGGCTCACTCATGATCTCCTCCGTCTTCCGTCTTCCGTCCTCCGTCCTCCGTGCTCTGTGTTCCGTCCTCCGTCCTCGGTCTTCTGTCCTCGGTCATCTGTGTTGCGTCCCCCTCACAATCCCCTTCAGCGTATCGCACACGTAGGCGACCTCCGCCTCGGTCATGTCCGAATAAAGCGGCAGCGTGATGAGTTCGCGATAAAGCCGGGCCGCCACCGGGAAATCCTCCGGCTTGTAACCATACTTCTCGCGGTAATACGGATGCTCATGCAGCGGCATCCAATGCACGCTGGTGGTTATCCCTGCCTGCTTGAGCGCATCAATCACCTCGGCGCGATTGATCTTGAGCCGGTCGAGCCTGAGCCGGATGACATACAGGTGCCACGAGTGAATGCGATCCGGCTGCTGAGTCGGCAGGATCAATTCCTCAACGCCGGCCAACAACTCGGAATACAGCTCCGCCCATTGCGCGCGCTTGCGATGCATCTCATCCGCCCGGCGCAACTGGTGAATCCCGATGGCGGCGGCGATGTCCGTCAGGTTGTATTTGAACCCGGGCGCGACGATCTCGTAATACCACGACCCTGCGGCCGTGAACCGTTTCCAAGCATCCTTGGAAATCCCGTGCAACGACATGATCCGCATCCGCTCCGCATAATCATCCCGCTGCGTGCAAGCCATTCCGCCCTCACCCGTCGTGATGCACTTGTTGGCGTAGAACGAAAAGCAAGTGATGTCCGCGCTGCTGCCGACTGGCAGCCAGGGGTCCGAAGACTGAGGACTGTTGACGGAAGACTGAGGACTGATGACTGAGGACTGAGGACAGACGACTGAGGACTGAGGACTGACGACTGAGGACTGAGGACAGACGACTGAGGACGGAGGACAGACGACTGAGGACTGAGGACAGACGACTGAGGACGGATGACTGAGGACTGAGGACTGAGGACGGACGACTGAGGACGGATGACTGACGACTGAGGACTGAGACTGGTTTCCCATTCCCGCTTTGCCGTCCTCCGCCCTCCGTCCTCCGTCCTCCGTCCTCTGTCTTCCGTCTTCCCTGTAATAAGAGGGGCAGCAATGCGCCGCATCCTCGATGACCTTGAGATTGAATCGCCGGGCCAGCGCCTGCACCCCGGCCACGTCCCCGATCTGACCGCCGTAATGGACCGGCAATATCGCCACCACCTTTTCGCCGCGGGCGAGAGCCTGCTCGACCCGCCGTTCCGCGTCGGCCACGTTCAGGTTGAAGTCCGATTCCCGGCAATCCACCAACAAGGGTGTCGCGTTGAAATAGCGGACGACCTCGGCAGTCGCCGCGAAAGTCATCGTGGGAACGACCGCCATGTCACCCGCTTGCAAGCCGGTGGCCTCCAGGGCCAGATGCAGCGCCGCCGTGCAGGAATTCAGGGCCACGGCATGTTTCTTCCCGAGGTAACGTGCGAACTCCTGCTCGAATTGTTTTGCCCGCGGCCCGGTCGTCAGCCAACCGGATTTCAAACAGTCCAGCACCTCGTCAATCTCGCTTCGAGTGAGGCTGGGGCGATAAAATGGAACGATCATGCGGCTCGCAGCCGGTAGTCCGTCTCAGTGGTCAAAATCATAGATATACCGGCTCATTCTCCGACCATCGGGAGTCGCGTCACTGAATCCCAGTTTCCAGCCCTGCGACAGATAGAACCGATGCAGCAAATCGTTCTTCGCCGCATCGGCTAGGCCATTACAGCAGAAAGGGACTATGGTCGTGTGACAGTTTAGGCGCCCGGTTTCCTGACCCAACACAGGACATGGGTGCGCAAGAACACAAACGCGTTGAGGAGCGTGTAGATTGAAGGGTGCAACCGTGTGTAACGAAGCGACTGATTGGCGGGGCCAGCGTCAATCTCCAGACTGTGCTATCCCCTTCTGGAAACAACGCGCGAATTCTGCGCCGCATCGTACGATCCACTTGACCAGTGCGCGCTCCCGCTCCTGCCTTGTCATGGACACCCAACTGAGAATGGGGTCATAGGCATCGTCCGCACCGCGCTCTGCTCGGCGCGCGTATCGCTGTTGGATTTCTTCAATCTCAGTCATACAAATTCGAAGGCCGCCGTGGACATTGGAGGCCGCTGGGCAATGGACTAGAAACCCTGAAGCGAACCACGGGACGGACCTGAATCGTTCCCGCTAGCGGTGCGCTTAACCTCGGGTGAGCGAGGTGAATGCCGCGCTCGGTCCTTTGTGTCGGATGCCGAAGCCCCAGATGCCGCACAGAAATCCGATCCCATAGCCGAAATGGTAAGCGGCAAAAACGGCAGGCAGGACCGGCAAGAGGACCAGTTCGTTCTTCACGGCGCAATGGACCGAAGCCGCAAAGTTCGCGAAAAGGTAAGCGACCAGAAGCGCACCAGCCGCCCACCAGGCCGGGTGCCAGATCAGCCCGATCACAGTGAGCGAAAAAAGAGCAGCCACGAACCCCCCCGGCACGAGATGGCGGATCGAAGCTGGTCGCTTGTGCTTCTGAATAACGCGGACTTTCCAGTAGCCGTATTGCAGGTGTTGCCAGAAGAGTGCGGCCAGCGACGACCGTGGCCGGTACCAGCTTCGGATGCGGGGCGACTGCCAGAGCAGGCCGCCCTGGCGCACAATGCGGAAGTTCAACTCGTCGTCTTCAGTCCGCACCATGGTCTCGTCAAACGGCCGGCCTCCCTCATGGAGAAGCCGATAATTCAATTCGTCATCCTGGTTGCGGATCAGTCCCTCGTCAAACAGGCCGATCCTCAGCAGCGTTTCCTTGTGCCAACAGCCGTAGACCACGGTGTCCACTTCGCCTTCATAGTCCGGGTCGTGGAATCGGGGGCCGCCCGAGGAGAACGGCGAGGCAAAGGCCGCGGCAACGGCCCGCTGGACGTACCCTTCGGCGCGGGTCATGGCGGGGCCGCCCACGTTGTCCGCGCGCATCTGCCGCAGCACGGCGACACACTCCCGCACGTAATCCGGCGCGTACTCGGTGTGGGCATCCATGCGGACGATGATCGCGCCGCGGGCAGCGCGGATGGCCGCGTTCAGTCCGGTGGATACGATGCGGCCGGGGTTGTCGATGAGCCGCACGCGCGGATCGGACTGGGCCACCTTGCTTATGATCTCGCGAGTCCCGTCGGCGCTCATGCCGTCAGCCACAAGGATCTCGCACGTTTCGCCGTCGGGCAGCGGTTCCTGGGCAAGGATGTCGCGAAGGCATGCTTCGATGTGCTTCCGCTCGTTCCGACAGGGCAGGATGACTGAAACCTTGGGTCTGGTGCTCATGCCTCAAGAACCGGAGAAGCCGGACTCGCGCTGCGGGAACAGGAGTTTGATGGCAGAGCCACCGAGGAATACTTCGAGGATGGTCCTCAAAGTGTACAACAGCATGGCAGAGGGCCAGGCGTAAATCGGGTAAGTGAGCCGGATGAACCGAAGCCGGTACACAAGATTGGAGGACGACTTAATCGAGTGCAGCGAACCTACTCGCATTCTGAATGGCAGGCGCTTGTGGAAAACATCCGACCCCGTATTCTGTGCATCCAAGCTAACTTGTGAACCCGTATAAATGAACGGTTGCCAGCCGAGCTTGCGAAGGCGGTTGGTGTACTCGTTGTCGGCCCCGTAATGGGGAAGGGACTTCTCCGCAATAAGGCCAGCCTGCCTGACGGCCGTGAAGGGAATGAGGGTGCAGCGCGCAGGCAGAAAATCCACCGGAATCAAAGTGTCGGCCGGCAGGTCTTCCAATTGCACCCCCGCGAGCGGGTGCCGGTTGAGGGTCAGCAGCCAGGAAATCACTTTGACCCCGCTGGAGATTATCGTCCTGTTGGACAGGGTGACAGCCGCCAGTTGGCAATCCGGAATCGTCCTGGCCTTCCCGATCAAGCGGTTCAACATGGGGTGATCAAATTCCACATCCGCATTCATCAGGATGACAAATTCCGGCTCATGCTGCTGTCGCAGGACATGCTGCAAGCCCAGACTGACCAGACCCGACCAAAAAAGACTGGGATTCCCCGGCAGCTCCAGGATGGCGCCGTTGTGCAGCTCCTCCAGGTACCGACTCGTATCGTCCCCAGGATTCCCGTTTACGATCAGAACCACGACGTTGCGATTGTCGGCGTGCGCAAAGCAATTCAACAAACGTTCCACGTGGCTCCGCTCTTTGAAGGTCGGCACAATGACGAATGTCAGCGGGTTTGCCATTTCGCCTCACTGGGGCTGCTGGCACGAGATGATCCGCGCCGGATTGCCGCCCACAATGGCGCCGTCCGGAACGTCCTTTGTCACCACTGAGCCAGCAGCAACCACCGCCGCATTTCCGATAGAGACGCCTTTCAGGATCATCGCATTCATGCCGACGAAAACGTCGCTGCCAATACTCACCGGGGCGGCTTTCGTATCCAGTTCATCTTCTTGTGGGGAAAAGCGCTTAGCCGGATCCAACGAATGGAAGTCCGTGTCCACTACGGCGGCGTTGGCTCCCATCGTAACGCGGTCACCGATCAGAATGCCGCGGGCAGCGCACAAAGTAACACCGCTCGCTCGAAAGTGCTCGCCGATCCGAATCCTGGCGCTCGGCTTCATCGTTCTGAGAATTACCGGATGGTTCACGCCGAGCGCAGTATTTCGGCTTCGTGAGATAAGATAGGCGTGGCTGCCAATCCGAATGGAGCTCTGACGCGCGAGCGAGACGATGGGAAGTCCGCGTATGCGCGCACCCTCGCCGATGCGGAAGTCAAAGACGATCCGCAGCCAGGCAAACACCGCCCGCGATGCGACTAGATCCACAAGAAACTCGGGGTAGCGATGGACCGACAGCAACAGAATCGCTCCGTCCCTCATTACGAAGATCGCCCTTTCTTCAAGTACCTGCCGCCAGCAGGGACTGGTACACTTCGTCCGTCTTGCGGATCATGGACGCGGCGGAAAACTGATTTCGGAGTCTCTCCCTTCCGGCCAGCCCCATTCGTACGCGCAGGTTGGCATCGGCGGAGAGCTCCACGATGCTTTGCGCCAGGGCGTCGACATCGTCTGGCGGCACTAGAAAACCAGTTTGGCCCTGCACCACGACTTCCACGTTGCCACCGACGGCAGTGGCGATAATCGGCAGCCCGGCGTTCATAGCCTCGAGGAGTGAAAAGGAGAGGTTCTCGTGAAGACTCGGGAACACAAAGATGTCGGCCATAGCGTTTAAGGCGTCAATGTCATCCCGCCTCCCGGTCATCACGACATGATTGGATTGCATCAATGGCTGGAAGCACCTACGAATCGCCGGGAGCTCCTGACCATCCCCCACCAACAAGAGCTTGATTCTATCGCGCAGGTCCGCCGAGGCGCCAGCGCCCCGCTCCACGATATCGTTCATGGCTGCGGCCAACACTACAAGCCCCTTGTCCTTGCACATACGTCCGGTGTAGATTAGCACCATGTCGTCCTCGGAGAAGCCGAACTCCTCCCGGAACCGGCTATTGCGCTCGGCGGCCGGCTTGATCTCGACGCTGTTGTGGATGGTGTCCCGCAGCTTCGTTTTGGCGCTCCTCTGGATTCGCCGATCGTTTTTCGTGGCGTCACAGACGCAGTAGGCAGCGTCCGCCAGGCGCAGAGTGGCCGGTTCCAGCACCTGGCTGACGATCCATCGCCGCAGGTTGAGCACCGGCGACTGATAATCGTAGATGCCCTGTGCATTCGAAGCGTGGATGGTGACGAGAATCCGTGGCCGGCGTGCCCACGCAGCCGCCACCGCCGCGAGGAAAGCGTCGCTCTTCAAGCCGTGAATATGTACAATGTCCGGCTTCAGTTGGACAAGCTGGGAGCGGAAGTGCAGGATAACCTTGAGATTGAATCCTGAGATGCAGTGGGAGAGAACATGGAACTCATATTTCTCGCGCAACGGACTGCCAATGATCAGCCGGACGAGCTTGGGCGGGCCGCCCACCTGCTCGAACGCCTCCACCATGTGCACGATGCAAGGCCTGGCCGCAGACATGCACACCATCCGCTCCGGAGCAGCCGCGCCAACGGCGCAGACCTCACCGCCGCTTGCCAGAGAATTTATGGTGCGCGGGGATGAGCTCATGACAAGTTTTGGCTTCCGTTGGGGAGGGATGCGGGGTAGAGCAGCGCTTCGTGGCGTTTGATCGTCTCCGGTTCAAACCGATACTTGATGATCCGGGCTGGGACACCACCGACGATCGCATAGGGCGGAACGCCCTTCGTGACCACGGCGCCGGCGGCCACCACTGCTCCGCGGCCGATGGTGACGCCGTGCAGGACAATGGCGCGGGCACCGATCCAGACGTCGTCGCCTATGATCACGTCCCGGTCGTCCTCCGGACGTTTTTCAGCCTCGGTGATGGTGTCCATAAATCGTCCGACCACATCAACCCGATGATTACCGCCTTGAATGACGACCTCGGGACCGAACATCACATGGTTGCCAATGATGATCTTCGAACGCGTCGCGAGGAGGGAGGGACGCCCACCGAGGGACACATGGTCGCCGCAGTAAATGCTCTCGTAGTGGTAGTCGCCGCGCGGATCAAAGTGGAAATGGGCTCCATGTCGGCCAAAGCGTTTGCGATAAAAGAGGACCAGCAGGCAATGGTAAGCATACCGGCCTAGAGAATGGAGTTTCCAGAGTTTCATTTCCAGTAGCAGCCACCCTCGATCTTTGCGCAGTTCTCCGGTGTTTCCTCTGGGAGGGGATAAATCCAGGAGTCATTGAAAAACCGGTGATCGATAGAGGCGTTCCTGACCAACCACCGTTTGCCCAGAATGCCGAACAGCAACTGGGTGTTGCCGCCCAGGTGAATGCCCACTTTCCCGAGGGATTTTGCATAGACGCATAAAGGCAGGGAATAGGCGCCCGCGCCCACCAGCAGAACGTCGAAGTCCGCCTGCCTGATCCGGCGCCTCATGTCTTCGAGGGCTTCGAACCAGTCTGCGAACAATGGCTTAACCAGGAGCGCATGGGGCGGGCACTGCAGCGTGCGCAGTTCGAACTCGGGAAGCACCTTGCGGTTGCGGCACCAGATCCTGGCTCGGGAGGGGTATTGCCGCTCGATGGTTTTCGAAAAGGGGCTGACGACGACGACCTTTTTGCCGGCGAGCGAGGAGGACCAAGGATTCGGGAAGATGTAAGGTTCCAGCCCATAACTGTGAAATACACGGGCGTTCTTTGCGCGGGTCCGCACGATCCAGCTTTCATTGAAATTGAACCAGGCGCCGAGATGGCTCATGCACGGTAGCACCTCTCTCGACCAGTACTCCCCCCACTTGGCGAATGTCCCGTAGTCCTCCGGAAAGACCCCCGGACCACGACCTAGCACCTTCCTGTAGTGGGCCGTTTTACACTCGCAATCTCTGGATGCTCGGCAGCGGAGATAGGCTCGAACGGCCAGCAACTCAGCGTCGCCGATCTTTCCGATGGCGGCAGGTTGCCGCGCGTTGATGACCTGAGCGATCTGGTCGTTGCCGACATGAGCGCGGCGCTTAAAGACGTCAGGTGAACCGTAGCGCAGTTGCTCGCAGACGCGCTTGGCGGTTAGCGCAAACGCCGAATGAAGAAGCACTTTTAGCATTGTCGACCATTACCTTTCTTTGCCTTTCCTGTCCTGGCAGACATAGTGGAAAACTCCCAGGATTGCCGCCGTCAACATCTCCAGTCGCGGCCACCTTCCGAACAACAAATGTCATTGCTGCAAAGCCGTGCGGCCATAAACATCTATGAGCAAGAAGACATCTCGAGGCTGTCTCTGCGAACTTGCGGTAGGTTCAGGCGCTCTGGCGTCATTTTACAAACCAGAAGCAACCGCACCCATAAATCTGACAATCCGCTTCCTCCTCGCTGGCATTCCTAACAATCCCTCCGCCTCTGCAGCCGTCACGGATGAGTGCAAACTCCTTAACGGACAACTGCCGAAAGTAATCTCTTACCTGACGGTAAGAATAAATGCGATGACTGTTGAAATGTATTTTCGGCTGGCCGATGGGCACTACAAACAGCAAGGACCCGCCCGGTGCAAGCACTCGACAAAGCTCATTCATGGCCTTTAGGTCTCCTTCCGGGTCCAATGCGTCTCCGTAACGTCCCAGCCCCACATGCTCAACAGTATGCATACAGGACAAGGAACTAAGTTCCTCATCTTTGAAGGGCAAATGCACCAAATCGGCTTGGCCACAATACAGATTGTCGAGCTGAAGCTGGGCAGGCCTGTAGTCGTAAAACCTTACGGGAACAAAAGCAGATACAAGGGTAGCGAAGCTCAAGACTGACGAAACATCCACATGTTCTGCAGGATTTGTGGCGGCCAATATTCTGGCTGCCCAGGCGGGATGGTAAGTATAGTGGGAGTCGAAATGCGTTGTAGGTGTAGCCTCATTTAGTTGAGGCAAAGTATCTTTCCACCTGAGGGTGGCCGGGCGGTCTTTCCCGCGGCTCAATCTTCTGAATGCGCGATAATCAGCGACAAACTTCGGATATTTGGCAAGTCGCTTTAAACCTAGAAGGCTGTAGAGCAAAGCGACCAGCGCAGGCGGAACGTGCTTTTCTGCAGTGTGCCGCAATTTCGATATTCCAACTATGTTCATATAGAGGTTATCAGGAGAGTCGGTTGTGGTTGCACTACGGCAGCAAATGTGTTCGGGCAGGTTGTGGTTTGCAAATGGCCAATTTGCACCACCCCTGCTCAGACGTCAGGAACGAGCCACGGCGTGCCAACGGTCGGGATAGTAGTCAGCATTGTTGCAGAACCCCCAAGGCCGGAGAATGAGCCCCGGTTCATTCTTCCGTCGGCGGCGTTGTTCTCCCACCCAAGCCGCCCACCAGCTAAAGGAACTGTTGGCGACGATGCCGTGCCGGCAGAGGGTCATCAGGTGGAAGTCGTACAGGGGCGACTCCGCACTGTTGCCATCAGGCGTGACTGCGGTGCAGGGAATGTCCGGCGGCAGCGCCAGCCGTTCCTTTGCCCAGTCTGGTTCATCGCTGAACAGGAAAAAATGGGCCTCAGGGACCTCGGTTCGGATCCGGGCCACGGCGTTCCGAAAATAGGCCGGGGGGGCGGCGAAACTGCCGTCCTGCCGTCCTGGCACCTCGCGGTAACTCCGTACGTGCAGGAAGACGGAATGGTCGGTGGCGGCGATGTGGCGGCCCATCTCCGTGGCCTCGAAATCCGGCGTCAGCCTCGGCCTCAGGTCGGCGCCGATGGCCTCGCTGGCATCCTGGAAATAGCGTTCGCTCTGCCAATAGCCATCGAGTGTGGCGCTGGCGCCCCGCCAGCGAACGACCTCCGGTTGGAAGAACGGCGGCGTTCTCTCAAACAGCCAGCGCTGGCTGCGCCAGGGTAAGCGCGCCTGAATGCGGACATGCAGTCGCCGGAGATGCAGTTTCCAAAGTGAGACCTTGTCCACGATCCGTTCGGCGCGCACGTGCAATTCCGAAAGCAGAAAGGGCCGGTGATAGACTCTGTCGAGAGCCAGCACAGTAGGATCAAGGGTCAGCGCACCATGGACGCGGTCAGCCAAGGCGCGTGCCGCGGCATAAATGAAACACTGATTGCCCAGCCCGCCGAAGACGCGGGCGCAAACACAGGGAACCATCGACTCTCTAGTTGACACGAGATTCCCCGGCAGGCAGGAGATTGGTTCGGAAGCACGTTGGTTGGCGAGAAGACTCTCGCCAACGCTCAACCAGCTTCCCCCGCGATGTCACGCCGGCGGCAGCGGCACGGACGGTATGAGAAAACGGTGCAACCACGGAAGGTCCACAAAGCATAGAAGCGCGACGGCCAGCGCGCACAGAACAACAGCCGCCATCAGGCGTGGTTCACGGTGTAGTTTCTCGGGAGCCTGCGCCGGGCTGTTCTCCTCGAAGGCGATATCAAAGTAGATCGCCATCACTAAGGCCACAAGCGGATAGGCCAAAAGCAGTTCAAGCCGGTAGCGCATTGTGAAGGCACCGAGAAACAACATCGCCGCAGAGCTGTAGAACATTAGCGACGTAAGAAGCCGCTGCTCGGTATAGAACGCGAACGATTTGCGATATGCCGCCGCGCGTACTGGGTCGGCAAACTCGCGCAACTCAGCGAAGCGCTTCACGGCCATGAAGTAAGCTCCCACGAACCAGTAGCTGAGCAACAATGACAATGGCGGCGCCTGCCCCGGGTCAATGCAAAACCAGCCGATGAGCAGTCGCAACGGGTTGTTCACGGACTCGGTAATTACGTCAAGGTAAGGCAGGTCCTTGGTGCGGATGGGCGGAATGTTGTAAACGCAGCCCATCAGCCAAAGCCCCAACAAGGCTAGACCGAGAGGCATGTTCACCGTCCAACCCAATCCGACACCTAAAACGCCGAGCCCAAGCCATTGCACGTAGGCCAGCGGGACGATCACCAAGCCAGCCGCTACTGGACGATGGCACTTGATCGGGTGTCCACGGTCGTAGGGCGCATCCAGCACTTCGTTGAGAGTGTAGTAGCTTGAAGCCACGAGGCACATGGCGGCGATCCCTTTCAGGATGGGCCAGAGCAGAGCGAAGCCAACCGGCCCACTTCCTAACGCGAACGCCGCCACGATGCCGGGCACAACAAAGACGTTTTTTACCCAGTGGTCCATGCGCAGGATCGCCAAGTGGCCGCGCCATGTGGGTTTGGTAGGGTAGCTCACTGGTGGAATTGATCCGGGGGATTGGCCGACCCTAGTAGCACGACCCAAGAATCGAAGAGGTTTAGTGGGATAATCCGCTGGTAGAGCCAAGCCAGTGGAGGTACGCGTAGCGCAAACCGGTTCCACAAGCCTACCGGCAAGTAGGCCTCCATTCGTTTGGCGAGGTAATGAATTCGAAAGAACCACCGTGCCCGAAACCATGCCATTGGGGCCAGGCCAGCACGCGCCGCCGCGCACCCGAGCGATGCGCGGTCGAAGTACCCCACATGGGCGAGTCGAAAATGCCACCAGCGCGGACCAAGCCGATGAGCCAGAAAACTGCCCACGTCAGGCGTCACCACGAGCAGCACGCCCTCCGGCGTGAGTGCCTCGCGGCACTGTGAAAGCAAGGCAACCGGTACCGACACATGCTCGATCACGTCCACGAGCGAGATCACGTCGAACTTACGCCCGGCGAGCGCGGGATGGGGGAACGTGCCCTGCAACAGCGCCACGCCGTTGAGGGCTGATGCTGCCGCCACGAGCGCGTGGCTGGGCTCCACGCCTGCCGCGTCAAGACCACGTCGCTGAGCCTCGGCGACCAAAAGTCCGGCACCGGCGCCGATGTCGAGCCAGGTCCGAGCCAATGGGCGGGCACTAAGCGTGCGACCCAACAACCAACGCATTTGCAGCGAGCGGGTGTCCTGTGTGGCCTCGTATCCCGGGTCGTCCAAACGCTCATAGAGCGCCACCAATTCGGCTACCTCGCCGTCGTCCGTAAAGATGAAGCCACAGTCGGCACACTTCCGCAGGGTGAGGGTCTGGCCATAACGCGAATCGGTGATTTGCAGGTCGCCGGGGTGCAGCGCCCTCGGGAAAGAACGCGGTTTCCACACCTTGTGGGCGGTCGAACCGCAGACCCAGCAGGCCAAGGGAGCGGGTCGTGGGGCAATGTTGCTCATTCGCTGAAGACGGTCTCTATCCAACTCACCGCACGAACACGCGCCAGCAGTCGCGGGTCGCGCGTAACCACAATGCAGCGCCGGGCCGCCGCGAACACCGGCACATCTGCCCAACTGTCGCCAGCATAATCAAATTCGCCGCCAGCTGTGAACACACGAATGGCCCTCACCTTGAGGTCACCCTTCAGATTGTTTGTGGCGTCGCTGGCGATGACGGCGTCGAAGAGCTTGAGGTAAGCCGCGACTGACTCAGCTATCACGCGGTGCGCTGCGGTGGCGAGGACCAACCGGCGCCCGGCCGATCGCTGGTCGCCGAGGAAAGACAAGACCGCGGCTCGCCACGGCAGCGTGGCCGGGTCAAGCAGGTGGCGCCTTGCAACCTCCGCCTTGAACGCCGCCCGCCCTTGAAGCAGGGCAGCGACGGGTCTGAGCATCGCCCAAGGCTCCCGGCTCAATAGGCCGACGACGGATAGCTTGAGAGTGTCTCCAGCAAGCAAGGTGCCATCAAGGTCCACGCACAGTGGCGGATGAGCTGTTCTCGACTCCTGCCAACTGGCACCGTCTGGCCTGTTGCTTAGCATTGGTTTCAGAATGTGTCCGGCGTTACATGACCGAACAAATACGCCTTCGCATTGCGCACGGCGTCGCTGGCAATCAGCACGTCAAAGAGACCAAGATATCCCGCAACGCCCTTGGCAATCGCAGCCGGTGCAGTCGTTGCCAAAACCAAGCGACGCCCCTGCCTCTTCTGGGTCTCTAGGAATCCGACAACATTCTCGCGAAAGCGCAGCAACCTTGGGTCGATTTCGACTCTGCCCGCCAGGTGCTCTTTGAAAGGCCCGTGACCTCCCGTCAGGGCCAAAATAGGTCCCGCGATGGCCCAAGGCTTCCTGACCAGGAGCTGGCGCACCGCCATTACCAGCGTGTCTCCAAACATAAGTGTCCCGTCCAGATCGACGCAAAGTGGTGGTTCACGTGACAGTGACACACCCTCCAAACCCGAGTCCTTATTCGTTTCCACGCGATGCTCGCTGACACCAGACAAACTCTTTCATCGTGAAATAATAACTGATGCCCCTATTCCATCGACCCTTGGTTACCGTCAAGGAGCCCCTGCATACCAGGCTTGAAACGCTGCCCCTCAATTAAAACCAGCCACATTCGCTAGATCTAAGACGAACATGTTCCCGTCATCAAAAATCCGTTTTCTACTTCTCCCAAGTTCCTGCAAATTCTTTTGGAAATCGAACGTGCATTCGGCTTCACTTCTTATCCAGGCATTGACCGTTACGTCCAATCGCCCGGAGTACTCAGCCCTGGTGAACATTGCCTCGTTGACGTAGGAAAACGCAACGTAGCGAATTGAATGCTCAAGCAAATACTGAGCCAGCAACTCCGGTCCCTTGAACAAGGGCATTCCAGGTGGCAGGCTAGCCCCGCCCGGGTAGTCAGCAATGAAGACAGAATTTCTTCTAAAGTCAAACAGACAGTTAACGTCTAAGCGTGCCAAGAAAACATCTCCAACCGGCACTGCCGCCTGTAACTTCGCATACCTCTCTCTCGTTGCTGGAGTGAATAGCTCCATATTCCTGAGTCCGAAGCTCAAGCGTTTCACAATTGTCTGGCGTGACGACAAGAGTTTCTCCAAACCAACCCCCGTAAGCATAGCCACAGCTACTAATATCAGCAATTCAGCGCGAAGGAGCGGCAACATCTGCCCAAACGGTTTGTCGCTAAATATACTTATGGCGAAGGCCAAAATCAGCGGCATAATAAATGGAAAACTGTATCGGTCGGTTCCATAGCCGGCCGCCACAAACGAGAGGCACGCAAACGCTGCCACCGAAGACCAAAACAGGTACCGCAGAGGAAACCCTAAGCCCCCGAGCGAACGTGGTTGAAAAATGACTAGGCACAAGAGCGAGCCGAAAACATAACATGGGACACTCTGCAGGCCGCTGACCAAGCTCACAACATTGTGCAAGTTGATTTTCGCTGTAGGCGTCAGAAATGTGCCATACACTGAGCCATGAAACCCTTTGCCCAGGAGCGGATACAACGGCGTCCCAGACGACTGGTACGAGGCAATCATCCAGGGCAACATTAACAAAACAAGTATGCAAATGATCGCCGCCCACTGCACGAGGATCTTGGGCTTTGAACCAGTCGGCCCGATTATCGGCAGATAGCAAAGTGTGAAAAGCGCGACCACAGGAACAAGCGAATGCTTTAGCGAACATGTAGCCGCAGCAACCAGTCCTATAACAACGGCCGTGTCAAGGCCTGCTCTCAGAGTACACATCATTCTTATCAGAAGCAAAACCAAGACCATAGATGTGTACATTGCTGAAATATTAACTACGGGTGGTTGAGTAAGTATGGCCGTAGAGGTAATCAGCAGACTAAGCTCCACTGAGACGTTTTGTTCCCTCAGCCAGCTGAAAACCAGTATAATGAACGCCAGAAAGGCTACGCCCGAATCACCCAAGTGCAAATTTCTTAGGCCCCCATACGCCAGGATGAAGGCATCTATAGCGGCCTGCCCTCCCAGGGAGGACACGATTCGCCTTTCGCTAAAGGGATCGGGTCCTAAGGTCCCTGTTTGGATCATCTTTAAGGGAAACACACAATACCCTTGATAATCGTCGTGCTGATTAAACGAGCTTGATGATACCGCGAGGGCATATCTCAGTACCATGAGGCAGCATACCATGAACGCTAGGACGGTGAACAACGGGCGAAGTCTTACGTATCCTACCAGGTTGTAGATGCAGCATGCAGCCAGGGATCTATGGCGGTAGAAACACACCAGGACCGCAAATAGACCAGTTGCCAGAAAAATCGTAAGACTGGCTCTGGATATAATATGAACCACGTTTAGCACCCCTACAAAAGCTACGGTCACAGCGAGGCCCAAGCCAGCATACCAACCCAGGTCGTGCGCGTTTGAACGCCTTAGGAGCGACTTGCAGAGCAACCACCCCCAGCCAATCCATGACAGCAGCATCAGAATGCCATATAAGAACATGTGCCAATAGGACTGCATACTGTGAATCGTTCTTTCTCTGGAAACCGCGTGGATTAGTTAATGATAGTAGGCAACGGCGCGTATCTCATCCTCTTTGCCATGAGGGTGGCGGAGTGGTAAGGCATCGGACCTCCAGCGAAGGGTGTGACGAATGTGAAGCTCCGGGAACGGGAGTGGTCTTGGCGGCTCCGCTGGGAGGTCACCTCGGCTGGATCCACGAATGATGCACCGATGATGCGACCGGGCAAGGTGCGTGGAGTGGCGTAGCTGATGCATCCGGTAGCAAAGCCGCGCAAAACGCGGGGTGCGATGGTCGGTGCCCCGTGTGCCATGGCTGTTTTCGGGCCGCCAGGGCGAGCGCGACAACGATCCAAAACCATTTTGTGGTCTCAACGTTGATCGAGAGGCCTGCCACGAGCGCCGTCATGAACCACGCAAAAACAACGCTGCACTCTCCTTCCGCCCTGCGTCGCCAAACCGCCTGAAATGAACGCCAGTAAAAATACATGAACAGCGAAAAACCAAGAATTCCAGAGCTCAGCAGAACGGAGAGGAAAAGATTGTGTGTTCCGCGCATCGAGTGGCCCGTGACTTCACCGAGCTTGCGCATATGCATAAATGAGCCGAAACCATAGAAGGGCGACTCCAAATACAGGCGAGCGGCACGACTCCAGATTTCCGTTCGTCCGGCAGTTTCCCTTGTTTGTAGCGAGGAGGTGACTCTGTGTTGCAATAGTGGATTGTTCATGACCGCCATGGCCATGATGCCGATAATAGCAGCGACAAGAACCGCGTATTTGACCTTCTTGGCCATGTGCGTGGCAGTGAGGACAATGCACAGAACTCCCACCGCGATGGCGAGCATGCCACCGCGTGACGAGGTCTTGAGCATGCCATAAAACCCGATTGCCGAACCTGCCAGGGCGAGGACGCGATAAATCCAGCGCGTCGGGATCAGGTTGAAACCATAAATCAGGCCCGGCGGGATGCACAGGGCAACGTAGCAGGCGGCAAAGTTCTCATCCGCTCCCAAGACCGCAGACCGATCGAGGAGCCCTCCGTCAACGAGCTCGGTGTCAATCCGCGTGCTGGCCCCTTGATACAGAAAACACTGGACAATTGCATAAAGAAGCGATGATAGATATACGGCCATGACCACTCGCTTTAGCCTCCCATGAACGGCCAGATTGTAACTCACGACCATTAGGACACACAAGAGCAAGGGCCGCATGCTGAAATTCAGCATGGAAGATCCATAAGAAAGGTACGACAGGTCGACGACGAGGCCAATGCCGATAAAGAGGCCAAAGGCAATAAACAGGGCTGGAGTGCGCCCATAAAAAATCCGCCAATCCCCCGGCGAAAACAGAAAGAACAACAAGCCGAGGCATTTACTAATAGTCATCCCGGCAATGCTTTTCCATTCCTCGAATGGCAGCGAGAGAATGACTGCATAAAACAGGAGCTCAGGAAATCCGGTTGGAGTAGCAGTCCTCATGCGAATCTCGCATCGGTCCAGCGCCGCGTTGGTCTCGCATGCCGAGCCAAGGCCATTTTGCGCCTGCGGAAGATCAAAGGCCGGTTTCATGGTAAGTCAGGCGCATACACCAGCACCTTTAGGCAACGATATATTGATTTGCCACGAGCCGCATGGAAGGCAACTACCAGTTGTCGAAAAAACATGCCAAGGTTACCCGCGCGAAGACTGTCCCGTGCTGAGAAGGCGGATCGCAGAGCTTGGATCTCCTGCAAGTCCACCCGCTGCATTTGACCTTGGTTTAATAGGGTCATAAACTCATTGGCATAAGAGTAATTTTGGAAGGAGATTCGATCTCTTTGCACTTGCGATATTTGGTTCTGATGTATCCGGTACACTCCAAGGATTTGCGGCAGGTAGAGGAGCTGACCGACGTTACTAAGTCTTAACCATGTCGGGTGATCAACAAAGACGGTTCCTCGTGGCTGCCAAAAGCCGCCGATTCTCAAGAGGGCTGCTTTCGACGCTACCACAGTAACCGCAGGGATAATGTTGCGGACTAATAAATAGGACGTATCCGGAAATGCCAGTGGTTTGCGATTATACCGTGTTCCCGTTTCGGCCAGTCTGTCCCCGCTCCTTAGGCAGTATCCACCCCAGCTCAGTACAATACTGTCGTTTTGATGAAAAGGGACCTGAAGGGCGAGTTTGTCTGGCGGCCAGTAGTCATCGCCTTCCAGCACCGCGACAAGGTCACCACGCGCTATGTGCAGGGCGGCGTTGTAGGAGGCATGCAGGTTTTCGGGACCCCCGCGCAAGGATTTTTGGATTACCTTGATGCGCGGATCCTTGTATCGTTTGGCTACTTCAAGCGTCTGGTCCGTGGAGCAGTCGTCCACAATGATCTGTTCCCAGTGGTCGTAAGTTTGCCCAAGAAGACTTTCAACGCACTCGCCAAGGTAGGCTCCGTGGTTGTAGGTCGGCGTTATGACGGTAACGAGAGGCGCGTACAAGTTGAGCGTTGCTTAAGGGCTTGTGACGACCTTGTGGCTACGGCAACTTTCTTTGTGGCTGGGACCGGGAAAACTGCCCTGTCAAAAGCGCCAAGGTCAATTGCTCTTTGAATCGAGCTGCGCTTCTCGCAAATCCCTACTCACTGTAAACCTGCGGAAATCATCCTCGCAGCCCAAATGTTGATTACCGACGAGCCCTGGACACTCGCTCCAGAGAACCTTTAACGCTATCCCAGCAAATGAACTCTCTGCGACCCCGAACGTGCATGTCGAGCACACAGGCAGGCAACAAGAACCGATTCCGAAACTGCTCATCCACTTCCGCCACTGATTAACACATCCTCACGTGCTAATTCTCGATATCAACTTGCGGAGTTCCGCAGGCCGTACAAAAAGGCAAACCGCAATGGCGACATAAACCAACGTTCCGCATACCATGCCAATTAAAATGTTCATGTACTGATTCGTGAAACCGAGCAAGTTTACGAACCACCTCACGGAGACACACATCGACAATCCCGCCAATATGGGAGGCAACATGATCTTTCCAATCTGATGCACCGGGTCTACCCCAAAATACTTAGGCAGATACCACGAATGCATGACCACCAGGTGAATGACGTTATACACAACCAAAGCGACCGCAATAGCCCCCACACCGTACTGAGGGGCGAGAAACCAACAGCAGCCCAGCGACCCCAAACATCCGGCGGCAGTGGCATAGATCATAGGCGACATCTTGCCAGAAGAAAGAATTACACAGACGATCGGCGTCACATACAGATTATAAAGCACTCCAGAAATTAAAATAATCAACCACGGCTTTAAATAGAGGCTATCAGATCCAACATAGACACAAATAAACTCACCCGCCAGCATTATAGCACCAAATCCAAGTAAGCCGCAAATCCACCAACTGTATTTTGTACCTTGGACAATTGTCTGCTTGTACACTAGCATATTGCCCCCAGCCGCAGCGCCGGAAATATGTGGAACTAACGTCGTCATGAGCGTCGTGACAATCATCAGCAAAAGCATTCTTACATAATTTATGATTTGGTAGTCTGCCAGTGCTCTGCCAGCATTGGTGCTAATTCGCATACCCAGAATGACGGGTCGCAGCGCTTCAGCCAACATTCCAAACACAACAACCACCAATACCGAAATACAAAACTTCAGCATTGGTAAAACAACTGCCAGATTCCATCCTGGAATCAGGGCGCCAATCGAACCATATCTACTCCAGCGCCAGAGTTTGGCTGGGATCATGAGAAACATTAAAGCGCATCGCAATGCGTAAAACCGTGAAACGCCTATTGCCTCCGGGCAAAAGAAAACGGCAGAAACTAATCCGGCGAAAAGAATATTCGTCACCATGTCCAGTTGCGAAATAAATCCTACCTCTTGGGCGCCCACCAAAAGCTGATCCAAGGCGGACGCCGGAATCGCGCCGAAAGAGCTAATTGCCGAGATGATCAGCAATGTCCTGAGCGTTCCGAACTGTTCAGGCGCAACCCGGAACATGTCAATTTTGACAAATGCGATCCCCAAAATGATGAGTAGGTTGATAACAGCAACAGCAAGATAGAAACTTGTTATTGTCCGCGTTGCCTCATTTAGCTGTTGTCGTTGATCTCTTGCCAACCATTCTGCAACAAACTTTGGCAACCCTGTCGGGAATCCAAGTTGCAGAATCGCAATGAATGTATTTAGAGACATTGCAATCGCGATAAGCCCGTATTCATCCTTGCCAAAGGCCTTCAGCAATACTGGGAGACACAAGAACTGAATGACTGAGCTGACGCCTTTAGCTGCAAAGATCAACGCACTATTCGTCAATAACTTCCGAACCTTCATCCAGCATTAGCTTCGCTCGAATTTCATTGCTAACACCCTCTGCATCAGGTAATCAAGCCGATCCTTATTCAACGGCAGTCTCATTTCGTGCATTAACGTCTTTATCTGCTGAAACGGTACAAACCACCATTCGCTTCTTAAGAGAGTATCAATCGTTACTGGATCAAACCGCCATTTGATCACCTTAGCAGGGTTCCCTGCGAAGATCGCATAGTCTGGCACAGCCTTTGTAACAACAGCGCCTGCTGCAATGATCGCACCATTCCCAACTCGATGGCACCCTGGACAAATAATGCTGTTTGCGCCAAGCCACACATCATGGCCAATCGTTAGACTGTGGCGCTGAAGATCCTCGTACCCACTCTCATCTGTATAAAAGTATGGATGCGTTGAGATTGTGAGATACGGGTGGTTTGCGTTAAACATCGACACGCCCGGGCCTATAGAAGTATATCTTCCAATCCTTGTTTTAGGACGAAAGCCATATATCGTTTCCAATGCACCATATGAGTAACTACCGAGTTCAATATCTCGCTCGGCCGACAGTAATCGTCGCAAAGTGTAGGAAGTATAAACACCACCCTCCCGGCCTATAATTAGATGGAGTATTCTAGTTCTCAAATACGAGTTTATCAGGCCGCCATTTTCTGAGAACAGTCGCAACAATGCCGATATCCGTGATGATTGTAGCTCCGATCTGTTGTATAACATCGTGTTTATGCGTCTCCCCTGCAAGCAAAAATTGAGCTAATGCCACTTCCCTATTTCATCCACAGATAAGCGATAAGAGTATGGAATTGGGCCAGGCTTCTCCTTGTAGTTGCCTGCCAGGACTAACATGATTGGCGCTTCATTTCTGGAAATCCCAGTAAGCAAACGGAATTGCTTGTCTGTTGCAGGTGTTCTTATGTACATCTTGCAGCAACTCGCAATTCTTAATGAATGCAGCGCAAGAACGAACTGCATCGCAAACATTCCACCGTCTATGTACATCTGGTAGCGCTCATAAACGCCATCGAAATGACTCAACAGCGAAGTAACCACAAACAACCTGCAAGCTCCTGAACCCCATCCCTGATCTCCAAGCTGATGTTCCAGAATCATCGCGATTGTTGTTTTGCTTGAGAATATGTGAACTCTAGAAGGTTGCCGATTGCATGCTGAAGGCGTGGTCTGTGCAAATAGAATGGCCTTGCTGATGTGGTCATCAGATATTTCTGTCTGAGCAAAATCTCTGACACTAAACCGGGTGCTTACGAACTTATATGCATCTTCGTAGCACATGAGAATGTCTGCCGGGTCAAGGCTTTTTGCCCCGCCTGGCAGCAATTCAGGCTTTAGTGCCTGGTGCTTTCGCAATGTCTCCGACACGAAGAGTTGCAGGCTGCTGCTACTCTTCGCGTACGGGTGACCCACGTATTGCTTTAAGACGCCAAGTGATAGTTGCGAATACTGGTCAATGCCATGTTTCTCCATGTATTCTTTCGTTCTCGCATGAAGAGATTCTGCCTTCTCATGCCCGAACCCACTCCTGGGATTTGGATGGCGCATTCCCTTTTCAAGGGAATGAATCAGCAGCATCATACTTGCTCTTTGCTTTTGAAGAGGGTCGCCAATTCGCGTATGCAGAAACGTGCGAGACCATTTGCAATAGTTCAGAGCGTCAAGGAGATATGCCACAGCTAGACAATATGCCACCGGTAAATAGGAGAAGGACCTCTTCATTGCCCGTAACAGATTGATAACAGCTGTCACAACGACGAATGCTGATTGACCTTTAATGCCCGTCTTGGAAGTCTCAAGCTCTTTCCCAGCGATGACGGCCAGTTAGCGAGTTGCCCCGCCAACGGTGGCGTGGCGGCTAGGCGTACTAGCGCAAGCCATTGAAAACACACGAAATTAGGTCACCAACAAATGCGTCTCGGTACTGCCTCAGCTTTCCCACTCGCAAGGACATTCCTGCTCTGATCGTTGACAGGCTGCCAAGCATGGTTTGTAGGCCTCCAACCGCGTCTCGCACATCCTGCGCCACGAGTTCAGCTCCATAGGGATACTGAAGCTCGTCCTTGAATAGGCCTCGGAATTTCCGGCTATATGCCAGCGGGAAGACGGGTACGCCAGACGAGTATGCCGCGATACAGCAGTGCATTCGCGCCCCAATGAGCAAATTAAGACCGGAAATGTATGATTTTGCCTCTGTCGGCGTGTAGAAAAAGGGAGCAACCCTGCACTGCGGACATTTGCTCTGTAGCAGCTTGCAGACCCGATAATCATCGCCCAAATCATAGAAAGGTCCCTGAACATCATGGCCGATCAATTCGACTTGTGTGTTCTCTCCCCTGACCACTTCACAGATAGAGGTAATTAGTTCTTTGAAGTCAGATTTCAGTCCGAATTCATTCTTTCCACTATAACCATTGTTCCAAAGCAAGCCTGATGGGTTGATTCCAATTCTCTGAGGTCCATCCTCATTTACCTCCGCAGGCTTATATTCCATGAAGAACGCCATATCAATTGTTGGTCGCACTCGCTCCTTCGTTGTGAAAGCCACCGCCTCATTGTAGCTGAGGGGGTCACGTACGAACACGCAATCTGCATACGACAGTGAAGTCGCAGCAATGGCTCTTGCTTGTTGGCTTGCGAATGGGCCAATTGTTTGGGGCATGAATACCAGTTTTTTCCCCGCCTTTATTGCCAATCTATGAAACGCGTAAATGTGCTGCAGCCGAGATAGGCCATAGATGTCACTATAGCTGTCCCCGCCCGCCAATTCCAAGAATAGATTACATGATTCGAACGCCTCTTCGAAGGCAAGGACTGACGTTTTACCCCCTAGGCCTAGCAGAGCCTTTATTTTGCTTCGGATGGTTGGCAGCGGGTTTACGAAGTCTATTTGTTTGCCAAGCAATTCCGGATACAACTCAAGTGCTCGTGCGGACTGGTTGCTGAAAAGTCTATAATGAAACGAAAGCTCCAGACGCTCCGCAACTGCCTCCAGCAGACTAATCGCTGAATAGCAGAGCGCATTGCATCCCATGTTGTTGCTATTAAGCGGTGCATTCAGTAAACCAACAGTCAGATTCTTCATCGCCTGACAGCCCGTTTTAGGTGCGAAGAAAGGGTCCCGTCAACCATGATACAGTATTGACACATCGGTCTTTTGGGAAGAGATCAGGAAGGGGTTCCAGTTATTGGTAAGCCAGCGGAAGGATTGGCTTCGTATGGTGGTACCCAGTCAATGGTATCGTGCTTTTGGCCTCACTTCTTCAGCCCAGAACCAAAAGCTAAAAGGCGATGGAGGACGCAGGGACGCTGGAACTTACCGACTGAAGGAAGCGGAGAAAATGCGATCCAAACCCAAGACAACGACGCTCGTGGTGATGGCGGGCTTTGTTCAACTTGCCGCTCTCAGGGTTTCCACGCTGGCAACGCCCACAAATCGGGCATATCACGACCGGAATCGGGGGCGGAGCGGTAGGCCCAGTTGTTACTCCAACTCACCCGGGCCTGCTCCGTCACCAAGGCCGGCACAAACGCAAACGCACCGAGGTCGGGCGGCTTATCCTTCGCCACCGGGCGTCCCCAGAAATCGGTCGCGGGCGCATACTCGGACGTGCCTTTGCCGATAGCCGCGCTCTCGGGCTTGAGCCAGAAGACACCGCGGCCAGCGTCCACGAACTTGGGATCGGCCGTGATGGCATGCGCTCCCTGCCGCTCCTCCGCTCGCGCGCAGAGATTGTAGTCCACGAGCACGTTCGTGGTTTGTTGAGTGAGTGAAATTGGGTTGCGGCCGGCCAGCAGGATATTGTTTACCACGACTTCGCCGTTGCCGTGCCAAATAGCAAGCGCACCGTTGTTCTCGGCGACGGTGTTGTTGACAATGACATTCCGGCCGCCGCCATCCGGACAGACCACGATGATGCCCGGCTTGCTCGCGTGGCCATACACGAGATTGCAGGCGATGACCGAGTTCCTGATCGATGGATACAGGTGCAAGCCAAAGCCCGCGTTGTGCCGCACGATGTTGTCACGGATAG
>Ga0182014_10001881_pt1 | contig 27425 bp, 24 predicted proteins | sample 612S2DmetaG_FD_120489 | JGI IMG/M metagenome (GOLD analysis project Ga0182014, IMG submission 120489) | Permafrost microbial communities from Stordalen Mire, Sweden - 612S2D metaG | ecosystem: Environmental > Terrestrial > Soil > Wetlands > Permafrost | place: Sweden: Stordalen | collected... | reverse complement strand
TTCGGCTTGTACCAAACGGCCCTGAATACGTTGTGCGATGTGCATTCACAGCTTCTTGCCTGAAACGGCTCAGGTAGTCCAGCAGAATCAGCGATTCACCGGCAACCGCCAGATGCGCCCCTTGATTTCTGGCTCAACTTATTTTCCTTTACGTGATCGAGGACAGTGGTAAAATGCTGTGATGAATCAGCCGTACGGGCGTGGTCCAACAAAAGAAAAGTGTGTGAATATGAATAACGTTCTCAACCTAATTCCTCAGGGGAACTCCCCCAAATCCCGGTCCGGCGGTACCTTCCGCCGTGGTTTCACGCTAATTGAATTGCTGGTGGTGATTGCCATCATTGCCATTCTAGCTGCGCTGTTGCTACCCGCGCTGGCGAAGGCCAAGGCCAAGGCGCAACAAATCACGTGCATGAGCAATGCAAAGCAGTTGAGTCTCGCGTTTCAATTGTACACGATGGACTTTAATGACCTTTATGCGCCCAACCCCGACGACGGCACCACCACACCCGGCTATATATGGTGCTCGGGACAGGCCGGTGTCGGCGGCGCTGACGAATTCGATCCCGACCTCATGAAAGACCCCGCCAGGACGCTCGTCGCGCCGTACATTGCCAATAACGTGGGTATATTTCACTGCCCCACTGACAACCGGTCAGGGCTCTTCGACGGCACTGCCTACTACCCCAACTCCCCGTTAAAAGGCATCAAGGTCTCCGCGGCCCGCAGTGTGAGCATGAACCAGGCCGTCGGCACCATTGACCCGACTTTCGCCGCCAACGGCAGTGGGCACGGGGGCATACCGAACAGACCAACCAACGGACCTTGGCTGACTGGCAGTCATGGCGGTAATAACGCTAATAGCGGTCCCTACGCCACCTTCGGCAAGACTACAGGTTTCCGCGCTGGATCGAGTCCGGCGAAGATCTTCATGCAATGCGACGAGAGCATTTATAGTATCAATGATGCCGGCCTGGCTACTGATGCAAATCCGGCGGCCATGGTGTTTATTGACTTCCCATCGACTGCACACAATGGCGGCTGCGGTTTCTCGTTTTGCGATGGCCATGCCGAGATCCATAGATGGAAGGGCACCGCCATCACCTTGAACGCGGAAGCGACTGGCCAACACTCCGCGACCAGTCCTCTGGACAAGGTTGACTGGACGTGGCTTGCGAACGCTTCCTCGGTCCGAATTAATTAGAAGTCTCGAGTTCAGAACGGGCTCCAGATTGACAGCAATAGTGAAAACTATGAGAGCATTGCTTTGGATGGTGGCGGCCGGTGCGCTATTTGTCGTGGGCTGCGGCAAGGGTAAAACTCCACCGCCCCCTGAGTATAACCAAGTCACCGTGAACTTGTCCAAACTTCAGCAGGTCTTTGCGGACGCCGCGCCGGAGGTGAAACAATCTGTTAGTACGATCCAACATGACCTGAGGTATAGTGACTACCCAAAGGTGTTGGCGTCGCTGGACGAGTTGCTAAAAAATCCGGCGGTCACCGAACCCCAAAAGAAGGTCGTCAACGAGGTTATCGACCAGGTCAAAAAGGTGATCAGCCAGGCGTCTCCGGCCCCTCCAGCCGGCCAGTAGTCGCAGTGGTTGTTCCGCCAGTTTCGCTGCCCGGAGGACTGAAACCCGAGGGCCGAGATCCGAAAGAACGCCGAGGGTTAAAGCCTTGGTCTATGTAAGCTGGATGGCTGATGATACTGCCGTCAAGAAATGATGGCTCCGGTGCCAGTCCCATAGGTCTCTTTATGACGAACAAGACAACAAATTGGATAGCGGGTCTGCTCCTGGCTGGCGTGGTTGCCTTCGCCGGGTGCGGCAAGTCTGACAAGAACTCTGCGCCGAGTGGTGCGGCCAGGATTGACTTGGCGAAGTTTAGCCAAGCCTTTCCGTCCCCCACGACAGAGCAGCAAGGCAACCTGGCCAAGGTTAACAGCGGCGTGCGTTACCGGCTATACCCGGACGCCCTCGCTGCCCTGGACGGGCTTTCCAACGACCCGGCTCTCACCGAGCCGCAGAAGAAGGCCGTGGCCGACATGATCGCGGGCGTCCAGCAGGCCATGACCAACGCCCCTGCTGCGCCCGGCCAGTAAAACCCCGCCTTGGCCGATGAGCACGACCGATTGACTGCTCATTGTCCTCATGGCCGGCGTCCCCGCCCTGGCAGGGTACGGCAAATCCAGCAAGCTAGCGCCGACGGTTCGCACCCTCGTCGTCGTTGATCTCGCACATTTGGCGTGGGCCTTCCCGGCCACCGCCGCTGGAATCGCAAGCAGCTTCGGCAAGCATAGAGCGGGCGGCTGCCGCCGCGGATATCAGTTCTCGAGCTCCTTTCGGGATTCGGGTTTCGGCCTTCGAATTTCACCGAGCTTGCCGCCTCGTGCCGTCGCTTCTACATTCCCGCATGTCTCTGCCGGCAGATTATCACATGCACACGCCCCTGTGCCACCACGCCACGGGCCAGCCGACCGAACTGGCGGCGCAAGCCGTCCGGCTCGGCCTCAAGGAAATCGGCTTCTCCGACCATAGTCCCATGGCGCGCGACGATTTCGACAACTGGCGCATGCGGGCCGCCGACCTCGATTCGTATGTCGCCGCCGTCGAGCACGCCCGCCGCGACCATCCCGACCTCGTCATCCAGCTCGCCCTGGAAGTAGATTACCTCCCCGGTCAGGAAGACTGGATTCGGGACCTGGCCGCGCGCCAGCCCTGGGACTACTTCATCGGCTCGGTGCATTACATCTCCGACTCTTGGGCCATTGATAACCCCGAACAAATCTCCCGATGGAAGGATCGCGAACCCTTGGAAGTCTGGACGGCGTACTTTGAACGTCTGACCCTGGCCGTCGAATCCGGCCTCTTTGACATCATCGGCCACGCCGACTTGTGCAAGAAATTCTCCTTTTATCCGCGGCAGGATTGCACCCCCCTGTTCACTCGTTTCCTGCAAGCCGCCAAACGCCGCGGCGTCGCCGTCGAGCTCAACACCGCCGGCCTGCGCAAGGAGTGCCATGAAATTTATCCCAGCCCCCGCATCGTCCACCTGGCCGCGCAACTCGGTGTGCCGATCACCTTCGGTTCCGACGCCCATGCCCCGGCCGAAGTCGGCCTGAATTTCGCCGAGGCCGTCCAACTCGCCCGCAGCGCCGGTTACACCCATTGCTGCCGGTTCACCAAACGCCAGCGCGAGATGGTGAAGATCTAACCCTGCGCTGGTTCGGTTCCCGCGCCGAAGAGCCGCGTGCTGAATTACCTTTCGGCGCGGTCGCAGAAGATCGTCACGACGGTGAGATTCGGGCCGAGCTTGCTGGCGACCGCCAGTGCCGCGAAAACATTGGCGCCCGAACTGGCGCCGACCAGCGGCCCGAAATCCCGGTGCAATCTCCGGGTCATGGCCAGCGCATCCGCGCTGCGCACCTTGATCTCGTCATCCAGCGGAGACGACCGCAGCAACCTGTGCGTCCCGGATAAGGAGAAGAGCTTCCTTGCCGGCACCTTCCTGGTGCAGGTCAAAGGGAGAAGGATGCACGACAGAACTCTTCGCTGCCGCATAAATGCGGCAGCGGGGCGCTTCCCGGAGAATTCTGTCGTGCGCCCAAGGGAGAAAGTAGCCCGCGGGTTCTCGCTGAATCGGAAATACGACCCGGGTCACGGCGCAACGACCCGGTAAAAGCGGATCGGGTATTGAGCTGCGTTGGTGTCGGTGAAGGTGAACGGGTTTGCGGTCGGCAGCAGCGAGCCGATTTGCACCCAGGAGTTCGAATCCGCCGGGGTTGTGGTCGCCTGGATCAGCATGGTCTGAACTGCGCCGGCCTGCACGATGAGCTGAAATCCGCCGCTCGCCGATGACGCGACGCAGGACAGTGAGGCCGGTGTGGGCACAGGGTTGACGACGGTCGGGCCATAGTCGAAGCCGGAGGGGTATCCCGACGCGTCATGTGCGCGAACGCCCCATTCATGCATGGAGCCGGGAACCAGCCCTGTGATGGTCAGCGTCGTGTTGGTGATGCCCGTGCCGTAGATCGCGGACGTGACGCCATTATTGATCCAGCCCCAGACTTCGTAACTGGCAATCGGCACCGGCCCGGGATGAGTATCCCAGGCCAAAGTGACGCTCGTGGAGGTGAGCCCCGTTACCCGCAGGTTGGTCGGCGGCTGCGGGCTCAGCGTGGTGGCGAGTATGCCCGGGCCATAGCCCGATGAGCCGCCAGCGGCCGTGGCGACAACGTAGTAGGCTTGAGCCAGACCCGGCGTCAGACCGGTTATGGTTATCGTGGGCACGGTGGTCGTTCCCCCGATCTGCGTGTACCAGACGGTGCCGCCGCTGCCTTTCGGGTCGTGAATCGAGTGCCGGAGGTAAACGCCATAAGTTGCCGGCCCCACCACCGGGCTTTCGGGATCCCAGGCCAAGGTCACTGAGTTTTCGGTCACGCTGACAACCGTCAAGTTGGTGGGGACCGTCGGTGGTGGGTTGGGGACAGTAATAGTGAAATCCCAATCCGCGAAGCCGGCGTAATTGGTGGCCCGAACGGTCACCAGATTGGTTCCTATATCACCAGCCTGCGGCGTCCAGGCAATGGCGCCGCTGTAGGCGTCCACTTGCAACCCCGTGGGGCCAGTCAAAACCAAGTAGGTCGGCTGCGGATTGCCAGTGGCATTAATGGAGGAAACATATGGCCCCTGGTAAGTGGCCGAAACGCTCGGATACGACACCAACACCGGCGCGCTGTCCGGCACGTTCATTTGCTGGCTGCGCCAAACGTCGCTGACGTCGTTGCCATTGGCATCCATGCCGCCCATCACGATCAGCCGGCCCAGGCTATCCGCGCCCATAGCTGAGGCGCTCAACCCTTCGGGCAGAGGCGTCGAAACCATCCATGAATTGGCGGCCGGATCATAGACTTGAGCCACACTCGTCGTAACGCCGCCCGAAACGCCACCCACGACATAGATTTTTCCGTCCGCCCCCAACGCCGCCGCGCTGCCCGCCACGGCGATGGGCATCGGCGCCATTGCCGTCCAAGCGTTTGCGCTCACTGAGTAGCGCAGCACGGCGGCGGTTTCAGTCCCGGACGCCGTGTCGGTGCGCCCGCCGAAAGTGTAAATATAGTTCGTGCGGTCGAACACAGCCGGGAAACGGTACAAGGCCGTCGGGAGACTGGCGATGGCTGCCCAGTTATCCGAGTCCGGATTGTAGCGCTCGGCGGAAGAGAGCGGCTGGCCCGTGTCGTCCACCCCGCCAATGGCGTAGGGGTTGCCGGAGCGGTCAGGAGCATAACCGAGGTCGGAACGGGCGACGCTCATGGAGGCAAGGGTGAGCGTGCTGTCCCCAGAGGGACTATAACCGATCACGCTGCTCATCGAGTTGCTACCGTCGCTGCCGCCATAAAGGATGATCATTCCGCCGGTCGCCACGGCTCCTGGCGCTATGCGGATGCCATACATCGGCGTCAGGTAAGTCCAGTAAATGTTTGTGGAGGCCAGGCTTTGCGGATAACTCTGAAAAACATAACTAGAGTCACCGCCAATCAGGAGGTTGGCCCCACCGGCGAACAGGGTGGTAGCCGCTCCGCTAAGGGGTGAATCCAAGGACGGTCCGGGAAACCAGGTCAGGGGAGCGGCACCCAAACCAGACCCAACAAACATTAATGCGATTCCCATCAGACCCGAGTCAAGAAATGAACGGCTCGTCTTCATAACTAAATGTGTCTAGTCTTCCTATTGCCGGACGAGGTGAACCTAAATTGCCTTTGGTCCAGCAATTAATGTCAATCTATACCCTTCGACCACACTGTCAAGTGTCACTCAGTTCCTGCCAGCAATTCTCATTTTGACGGAGCGCCGACTTGCAGTCGGCTTTGGACACCCGCAAACACCGGCGTCTTCTGGTGAGCGAGTGCGTTAAGCCGACTGCAAGTCGGCGCTCCGTCGGTCAAAATGAGAATTGCTGCGCAACCGCAAGCGGGTCTTGACACTCTCGCCTCAAGTGTATTGGCTTATTGGCGGAAATGTGCATGCCCGAAATCAGACATAAATTGGTTTGGATACTCCTGGCTAGTCTGGCCGTCCTCTGCGGTTGTGCGCATCAATATCTCATAAAATTGAGCAACGGCGACCAGATCGTATCCCTGAGCAAACCCAAACTCAAGGAGACCCGTTACCATTTCACGGACCATGAGGGCGTGGAGTCGGTGATTCCTCAAAGCCGCGTGGTTAGGATCGAAACTGTGACGTTCGTAAAGCAGGAGGAAAAGCCGTTAGCCCCGGCGAGGCCGAAGAAGCCCAAGCATTGGTATTTTCTGTGGCTGGCTTGAGATTCGTCATGACCTCCCTTCGCTCCCTGTTCCGAATCGCATGTTTGCTTGGCGCCTTCGCGGTTTGGATGCTCGCAGGTTATGCGGCCTCGGCTGGCGAATCGGTCATTATCGATAAATGCGAATACGGCGATGACTCCGCCGCGCGCGCGGTCTGGCAGCCGATGGGAGGCAGCGCGGCCGCCTCGGCGGCGTTACTCGAAGGCCGCAAGGTCCTGCACCTGCCGTGTAACTTCGCCGGCACAAAAATTGAAAGGGCCTCGTGGGACCAGCAATTGAAGCTGGACCTGGCCTCCAGCCGGGGCATCCAATTCAACGTCCTCTGCCGTGATGCATCCACCGTATCTTACTTCAGCATTTACTTCCAGAGCGGCGAGGGCTGGTATCACGGCGTATTCTTCCCGGAGTCGGCAACAGGGTGGAACGCCATCTCGATCGACAAGACCGAGATGACCACGGAAGGCAAGCCCGCGGGTTGGGGACAGATCAAGGCGATTCGTATCTCGGCCTGGCGCGGCATGGATAAAGATACCGAGTTCTATTTAAGCGACATTCGGAAAACCGGCGTACTGGGGGGCGATGCGATTGTGGCTATTCTTCGCAGCGGATCGGCCAGCCAGCAGTCCGCCGATGAGGGCCGCAACGTGGAGCAGTTTACCCAGACGGTGTTACAGAACCTCTATGCCCTCGGTATCGGGTGCGCCGTCATCAACGATTTGGACGCCACCCCCGATAACTTGAAGCAGGCCAAGCTGATCATCTTGCCGTACAATCCTTCCGTGCCCGACCGCGTGGCGGACGAGTTGGCTCATTGCGTCAGTGCCGGCGCCAAATTGCTGGTCTTTTACGCTGTCCCGGAAAGGCTTTGTCCGGTGCTGAAACTTGAAGGAGGCACCCACACCCAGGCCGCGTATCCCGGCCAATTCGCTTCGATTCACTTTGGCGACGACGCGCTGAAGGGCGCGCCGCCGGTCGTGGGCCAACAGTCGTGGAACATCAACGCGTTTCGACCCGTCGCTGGTGCAAGTCGGGTGTTCGCGGAGTGGTTTGACAACCAAGGTAAGCCGACTGGCCACCCGGCGATACTCGGCTCGACCAACGGCCTGGTGATGACCCATGTGATACTGTCCGATGATGCTGCCAAAAAGCGCCGCATGCTGCTGGCGATGATGGGTTACCTGGTGCCGGAGGTCTGCCGCCAGGCGGCCGAAGCTGAGGCCGCGCACATCGGGGAGCTTGGGGGTTTTGAGAATTACGATAACGCGGTTGAACACATCAAGGCGTTAAGCCACGACGACAATCGGGTCGGCAAGGCGCTCTCCTTGGCTAGCAGCCTTCGGAAGTCCTCGATAAAGCTGGCGTCGGAACAGAAGTTCTTCGAGGCCATGGACCAATCAGCCGCGGCCAGCCAGGAACTCCAAGACGCTTTCTGCATGGCGCAACAGCCGTTGCCGGGTGAGTTCCGGGCGTTTTGGTGCCACAGCGCGTTCGGGGTGCAGGGCGTCACTTGGGACGAGGCCATCAGTCGATTGGCGGATAACGGGTTCACTGCGATCCTGCCCAACATGCTTTGGGGTGGCACCGCCTTCTATGCCAGCAAGGTGCTACCGGTGGCGCCGCAAGTGGCAAGCCGGGGAGACCAAATCGCGCAATGTCTCGCCGCCTGCCGCAAGCATGGCATCCAAATTCATGTCTGGAAGGTAAACTGGAGCCTGGGCCAGGCCGCCCCCAAAGAGTTTGTGGACAAACTGCGAAGTGAAGGCCGCTTGCAGGCCAGTTCCAACGGCAAGGAAGAGCCGTGGCTCTGCCCCTCGCACCCTGACAACCAAGCCCTGGAGATCGCCTCGATGGTGGAAGTAGCGCGGGACTATGACGTGGACGGCATCCACTTCGACTATATCCGTTACCCGGATGGCGACCATTGCTTTTGTGCCGGGTGCCAGGAGCGGTTTCAGCGCAGCACGCGGCTTAAGGTCCAGAGCTGGCCAAAGGACGTGCTGGCTGACGGTTCTGCCCGGCAGGCATGGCTTGATTGGCGGCGCAGCAACATCACCGCAGTAGTTAAGGCCGTCAGTGAGCAGGCTCGCGCCATAAGGCCACGGATCAAAATCTCGGCGGCGGTCTTCAGCAACTGGGAGGCCGACCGCGACGGAGTGGGCCAGGACTGGAAGTTATGGTGTGAAAAGCGCTACGTGGACTTCGTTTGCCCGATGGACTACACCCCCAGCAACGGCGGTTTCGAGAATATGGTGGGCAAGCAAGTCCGATGGGCTAACGGCACACCCTGTTATCCGGGCATTGGCGTCAGCGCCTCCTCGTCCCATTTTGGTGTGGACCGTGTGATCGACCAAATCAACATCACTCGCCACCACAATACCGGCGGTTTCGTGATTTTCAACTACGGGGCGGCAGAGAGCAAAGACCTGCTGCCGAAGTTGGGGCTGGGAATCACGTCGAAGAGGTAAAGGCCACTGGCTAAGTCGTATTGAGAAGAGTTCATGGCGCGCTGATCGCGCCGACGTGGCGGCCCAGCCAGTAGCCCAAGAGGAATTCGTCGCCGGGGAAGTCCGTAACGTCGTCGCCTTGGTCGAGGATGAAGGGCTGGGTGTTGATTCGCGCGATGAGACGTTCGCCGGGCGGGAGCAGTTCCTTAAGTTGGCGTCCCATGAAGTTCGGAGGTAGCTTAGTGAGATCCTGCCGATGGGAGTTGGTGACACGCCATGCGATCGTGTCGAGTGGCGTGCCGCGCAGGGTCCAGACAGAGCCGGTGGCGTCAAACTCGCTCACCCCGCAGGCGGCGGCGATGAAGTTCCAGATCGGGTAGCGCTCCGGTCGCTCAATCTCCAGATGCTCCCGTACGACCGTGAGGTACTGGGCTCGCAGCTCGCTTGTGAAAGCGAAGCGCACGAGCGGCCAGTAGGTGAAGAAGGCCAATTCGTCGTCGCTGTGGTTCCACTCGTCGCCCATATCATTGCCCTGATGCACATATCCAGCCGTGGGTGCGATGAGTTTCATCGAACTGAGAATGTTGGTGAGATAACCATATTTCTCAAACAATTCGCAGGCCTTGTCCCGGTAACGCGTGTTGCCGGTCATCGCGAAGGCGAGTTGCAGGCTGGCGGTGATTTCGGCGCTGTTGAGCTGCCGGTCGTGGATCGTGGCGGGGAACCAATTCACGTATTCGGGATTCCAACGACCCCAGAGTGTCGGCTTGCCGTCCACGTCCACAAGATAGAGGTCATGCGCGAGGATGTGGTCCACGATGCGGGCGAAGTTGGTGGCGAGCCGGGCGCGTTCGGCCGCAGTGACGGCGACGAGTTCCCACATCACGGCATGGGCGAAGGTCTGCGAGCAGATCTCGTCGCTGCTGGTGTGGCCCTTCCATTCCCAGCCGGGGTCGGGCGCGTCGCGCCAGCGGTCGGGATCGGAGAACTTAAAACCCTTCCGCTCGATCGTGCGCGCGGGAAAGCCGGTGTTGGTGTGGATGCTCTGCAATCGCTCCAATGCGGCGAAAGATTCCCAGGCTTGTCGTCGAATCCCTTCCTCATGTGTCACCGCATAACGAGCGCCGAGTGAGCCGATGTAGTAGCTCGTCCAGCCGCCGTCGTTGTCGGTGTCGATCATCTCGCTGGAGGTGATGTCGCCCGGTATGAGCAAGCGGCGTTCGGCAGTGAAACCGTAGCGGATGTTCCGCGACCGGATCTTATGGTGAAACCAGTCGGCCTTGGCGGCGAGCGTGGTCTGGCGGAACTCGATCTTGTTCAGTCCGGTCCGGGTGAGTACCCAGACATGGGCGTCGTGGTCCACGGCGAGGTCGAGAACGTGGTCGTCGCGCAGCCAGCGTTTGCCCGCGTAGTAACGGAAACGCGGCGGCTCGATGCCTGGTGCGCAGGGCGTAGCGTAACGGGCGTTGGTCCCGTCGCGCTCGAAGAATGCGCCGCGAGTTGTGCCAAACCAGACGCCGCCCGGCACGACCCCATGAGAGGTCAACTCCGGCCAAGGCGAGCCTGGCTGAGCTCTTAAGACCGTTTGCGGACTCTGCCAGGCGGGCTCGAGGTTTAGGTTTTGCTGGCTATTGGCGCCGTTCGAGAGCCAGCCGTCGTCAAACCGATAAGCCAAGTCGCCTTGCGGTGTCAGTGCGATATCTTCGGCGATTCTGCCAGCGAGCGGTCGATAGCTTTTGTCCAGCGCCAAGGTGTCTTCGAAAACGCGGGCGACGCCTTTGCTGGTGAGCACAAAGACGACGTTTTCCTTGTCCACGCAAAGCTTCTTGAAGGTCGCGTTAGTCAGCTCGGGGGCGTGGTGGATGCGCACCGCGACATCCTGCCAGAACGGCAAATCGGGGATGGGCGCGGCAAGCAGAACGGCGGGCAGAAGCCAGAATGTGAGCGAGACGAACTTGGGCATCGCTAATCTCATGGTCAAGAGTAACCCACCAGCCTCCCGAAAGGAACTGCGAAGGAGGGGTAGCGCAAATACTCGCGTCGGGTGCCGGGGTGGGGGAACAGATGAAGATTTTGAGACACATTGCCCAAGACGCGCACAGCCATGACAAATATCTGAATGCCACCAGAGCATCCAAGATTTGCACGGCCGGACTTTAGGCGGCGGCTTGGTTTCCACTGCCCTTAGCGGGCGAAAAGGAGAACGGCGACGAAGAGGTGTTACAAGGAGTAGTATCCTCAGTTGTTGAATCAGCCTATATACGGCACTCGCATCGCGCGGGACCGCATGCGGTTGGCTTCAGGATCGCCGACAAACTCAGCCTTGCGCAGATCGAACTTCACGTTTCGCTTTAATTGCTCGCAGATGTCGGCAGCCAGGCAGATGCTCATGGCCCGATACATGACGTCAGGATTCGCCACCGTGGGTCGGCGCGACCGGATGCAGTCCAAGAAATCCCGCACGTGGTTCAGCGGCCGTTGTGTCCGGGCCGTGTAGTCCGCCAGCACGTTCTTGTATTCGCGCAATAGCGCCGGCGATGAGACATCGGGTCCTGAATAACCATCCGCCGCCGCCACCCATCCTTCGGGACCATCGAACCGCTCACCACAAGCGCCATGCCAGAACTTGCACGGTTCCCAAACCGAGCCAGCGGTTCGGAACAGCACCAATTTTACCCCGTTCGACAAGCGCGTCACCATCGTGACATCCGGCCCTTCATATTCGAACTCGATGAAGGACACGCTTGCCATATCAAGTCCGGCGAGGGCCTGCGCAACGGTGTGCGCGCCCCACATCGCGACATCGGTAGCGAAGTCATAATAGTGATACCACCCTCCGCCATTCACATAACCGGCGTTGTAAGGCCGCCAGGGACTTGGACCAAGCCAGACATCCCAGTCTAATTCATCCTTGGGCGGTTCCGGCTCCGCCGGCAACCAGTCGTGACGCATCCCGTCGCGCCAACGAATGTCAGCGTAAGCGGTATGAATCTGACCCAACCGGCCGGATCGGGCCATTTCGATGGCAAACACGTGATTCGGCTCGCTCAGCCGCTGGGCGCCGGTTTGATAAACCCGGCCATAGCGCCGTGCGGTCTCCACGACCATCTGCCCCTGCGCCATTGTCAGACAGGCCGGCTTCTCACAATAGACATCCTTGCCCGCCCGCATTGCCAGGGTCGAAGCCAGTGCGTGCCAGCGGTCGCCGGTGGCAATCAACACGGCATCCACATCCATCCGCTCGGTCAGGAGTTGGCGCATATCGCCGTACACAGCACAATCTTTATTGCCCTGTTTACTGTCCACCACGTTCTTGGCCGCTTCGCGCCGGCCTTTCAGGACATCACAGACGGCGACCCACTGCACATCCCGTTCATTCAACATGGCGCCCAAATCATAGGAACCGCGGCCGCCGATTCCGATTCCTCCCATCACGATGCGTTCGCTGGGCGCCACGGCTCCGTTACGCCCCAGCGCAGAGGCCGGGATATAGTACGGCAGCGCCACCGCGCTTGCCGCCATGGCCCCACGGGCCAGGAACCGGCGCCGCGTGAGTGTAGTACCATTGGCATTGCTCATAGGGTCTTTCCCTTTCCATTCAGTCTTGTGGTTTTCATTGAGTTCACCGAAGGCGGCATCGGCATTTGCACCGTAACTTAACCGCGCGTCTTGAGGCGCGCCATGCCAAACATCACCCAACCGTGATTCTTCAGGATGGCCCACCCCCCATTGGTCTTGTCGTCTTCCTGGATGGGTTACGCCAGTGTGTGCCCAAAACTGTAGAAGCCCGTTAGCTTCGGGCTTCCAAACTCCCGGCGAGGAGTCCTTTACTTCACCGCTGCCAGATCAAAGCAGGCGCCTTCCTTGGTGCTGCGCAAGAACAAACGGCCATTGCTCAACGCCGGCGTGCTCCAGCACTTGCCGGCGACCGCCTTGAACCGGGCCACTTTCTTATAGGCTTCCGGGACAGCCTCGACCACAACCAGTTGGCCGTCATCGGCCAGGGCCAGTAGGTATTTGCCGGTCAGGATGACCTGGCCCGCGCCGAAGCCCGGCTGCTCCCACCGGACGGCGCCAGTCTTCAGGTCCACGCATTTCAACGGGCCGGAGCCAAACCGCTTGAAGCTAATCATGCCATAAAGAAAGCCGTCTTTTTGCACCGGCGTGCTCCATAGGCTGGCCATGATTTTGTCGCCGGTGACACGCCACAGTCCTTTGGCCTCGAACGCGCCGTCATTGCGCACGATCTGGCAGGCCGCGCCGCCCACCTCGTAGCCGGCCGTGCAGAAGACGACGTCACCCGCCACTACTGGCGAGCAGGCGGTGGAGACGCGGTATGGAAACGGGAATTTCCAGAGCGGTTTGCCGCTGGCGGCTTCGACGGAGACCAATCCGGTCTGCAAGAGATAGATGACCTGGCGCACGCCGTGAATCGTGGCCAGGGTCGGGGTCGCGTGCGTGATGCCGCCCTCGCCGCTCTTCCAGGCTAATTCGCCAGTGGCCTGCTTGAAAGCGAGCATGGATTGACCAGCACCGCCGCCCGCCACATAGACAAGGCCGCCATCCACGACCGGCGACATCGCGCTCTGCCAACCGATGTTCTTGCCGCCAAACGAAGCGATGACGTCCTTTTCCCAAATCCCTTTGCCGCTGGCCGCGTCCAGGCAGTGCAACACCATTGTCGAGGAATACACAAGAACGCGGCCGCTGCTGACGGCTGGGGTCGAGCGCGGGCCGTCGCCGCCTTGGTTGTCCGGCGTGCCGCTGTCAGCTCCGCCCTGGTATTTGGCCGTGCCCGTCGGCGTGGCCCATAGCTCTTTGCCCGTCGCGGCGTCAAGGGCCACGCAGATCTCGGCCGCGCCGCTGTCGATGCTGCGGGTCACCACCGTAAAGACCTTTCCCTCGCCCTCCACAAACGAACTGAGTCCGGCGGAAGTGGGAACTCGCCACAGGCATATGGGCGTGCCACCAGGCCAGCCGGCGCGGATCATTTCGGGCGAGACCCCGTCGGTTTGAATCCCGCGATACTGGCTCCAATCCGCGGCTATCCCAGGCGCGCCACCAGCCAGGCATGCCCAGCCGGTCACGAAGACGATGCAGCAATGATGCGCGCCTTCGTTGGCGACACGGTCCCAGTTAATACTCATAAAACGCAGTGGCTTCATCAGAGGCGCAGGCTCGCACAAATGTGGCCTGGGAAGCAAACCATGAATTGTCCGAAAGGCCTTGGTCATTGCGTCGCCCACCAATTGATGAGCAGGGCTCATGGTCAACACGAAATCTTCCGTTTGACGCCGCGAACTCACGCTGGATATTGGAGGCTATGATAGCGAAAAATCAGCGCGCCTCGCGACTCCGTTGCTCGCCCCTAGACCGGGCGGGTAAGCTCATTTCAATCACTCGATCCGGCCGAAAAGGAGCGGAGGCCGTTTGAACCTCGATTCTCACCTAGTTTCTTACGTCAACCTCAAGCTGGCGCTGCTGGGGTGCTCGCCGGTGCCGACGCCTGCAGGAGGGGAGTTCAACGACATCCTATCGCCGTTGATCGCGCAATATCGGGAAAAGGAACGACTCCTGGCCAGCCACCTGTGCCCGGCCGATCAGCGTATCCAGAGTTTCCTCTATGACTATTTGCAGGAAATGGCGGTGCCGAAACTGCCCACGCGAACGCTGGGGCTGGACCGGGCGGGAATGGCCCGGCTGCTGTCACTACCGATGGATCGCGACGAGCTGGCCTCCGAGATTGTTCACTCCTATCGTGTCAAACAGGGCGTGCTGCACAACCCGCGCAGCGACCGCCGTACCACCCAAGGGATCTTTCACGTCGCCGAAGGAGGTTTGCCTATACCCGCAGACAAGCTCGCAGTGCCGAAGATCGCCTTTGCCAAACTCCTGGGCCTGGCGCTGACACCGCCTCCCTCGCTCCTGCGGCTTCCCTTCACGGCTACTCAGCCGCAACCAGCGGAATGTTTTGTCTCCCTGCTCATCCGGCCTCTCGTGTGCCCGGAGGTGCCCGGCTTTATTTCCCGCAAGACCATGGAAATCCGCTTCTTCGCTCCCGGCAGCCTAGTCAGCAACCTGGACTTCATCGAAAGCATTTTCGGCAACGCCGGCGACCCCGGCCTCCCGGAGAATGACGCCGGACTGGACGTGGACCATTGGACCGGCCATACGGGCTGCGTCATCCTCGCTCCCCATCTGATAACGGTGACCAAGCAAGCCGCCGGCCTGCCCCACTGGGATCTCGCCAACGACCGCGAGCGCCGTGACCAAATGTGCTGGCGCGACCCGGCCGAACTTTATAACGACGGCCGGGCCTTCAAGCTGACTTGTCGTGACGAGTCCGGTGTGATCGTCACGCTCATCGCGGACAACTATTTCGGCTACTGCAAGAAGGAGGTCAAAACCCAAATCAGTTTCGCCGCCAACCTTTATGGCCTCTGCGAGGAAGAACACGCGGGAGGCGCGCTGGTTTTCCCCAGTTACGACTTGGGCGAGGAATTCAGCGGCGATGTCCATGTCAAGACCCGAGGCCACTCTTATGCCGAGATGATCGCTCTCTACTCAGACGTGATGGAGCCTAAGCCCGAGGGCTACGCGGTGGACCGCATATTCCCGGATATCCTGTATGTGCCTGAAAATGCCAGGTTCGACCTCCACCGGCAGCGGATCTCGTGGTCCTCTGGCAACCAGCCCCAATCCATCAAACTGCTTCCCGACAAGACTTATGTGCGCCCCTCGGGCTACCAGTTGCGGATGGAGAAACCTTCTGCCCATCGCGCCTGGCGTCTCATCGGCACGGTCGCCGAGGGCACCCTCTGCCACAAACCCTGCACCGTCTCCGGCGGCGGCAAGTCCGAGATCTCCAAGCCCATTTCCGACGCCATCCTCTACGGGCCCGTTTTCGTCGCCGACGTGAAAACCGACTTCGACCGCGTCGCCACCCTGATCGACCACGACTACTCGGGCCGGTTTCATAGTCCAGAAAGAAAGGACCACCGACCGTTTCTGGCGCCTGAGCGCTCGCTGGGCTCCGTCATCAAACTCCTCACGCCCGACCAGCGCGAATACACGCCGCAATACAACCTTTGGCTGGAGACTATTCCGCAATACATCAAGGAACTTGCGTTCGTGGTGAAGCGGTTTTACAAGCCCGACTGGGGCCAGGACTGGCGCGGCCACTTCGGGGTCGATATCAGCAACGGCCGGCCCGCCAATGAACTGAAATGCGACAACCGCAAGCTCATCAGCCAATATCTCCGCGTCGGTTTTGCCCCGGACGGCTCCTGGCGGACCTTCGGCCTGCGAAAGGACTTCTTCCCCGCTGCCAAACTCCAGATGGAAGACGACATTACCGCCTCCGTTCTGGTGCCGGCGCGAGATCTCGAGCACGTTCCTGAGACCGTACAGGCTCCCACGTTGAAGTTCGTCGAAAACTGCGAACAGCGGCTCTTTCAACGTCCCGACGACGCCATCCATCACGGCTACGACCAGCAGACCGAAGCCGACTTTGCCCGGCCAGACAACTTCTTCTCCAATTACGAACCTCTGACTCCAACCGATGCGCGCGAGTTGGTCGAGGACTCCATCGGGTTTTACCAGTTTACCGAGCCGCTCCAGGGTCTCATTCGAGAAGCGGCGGACGGTAGCGGCGCGAGCTACTTCGTCTCTTCAGCCCACCCACGTCTCGTGGACGGCAAACCCAGCAAGAACCCGCGCTATCTCCAGATCCGTCCCGACCTGCTCAACCCGCGCCAGGCACATCTTGCCGAATTGGCCGCAAGATTGCGCCGCCGCATTCCCCCTGGTCAGCCGATCTATCAGCCGGTCGCCGCGGTGCTGCCCGGCAGGCGCAATAATCCGCCGGAGCCTGGCATTCGCTCACTAGCAGTGTTTAATCCGATCCATTATTTCGAGCTGCCCGAGCTGTTCATGGAGTTTATTTGCAGCATGACGGGAAAGTCGCCTTCCACCACCGGCGCCGGTTCGGAGGGGGCCTTGACCAAAGGCCCGTTCAATGCGCTGCCGCCGATCATTGACCTCAACAACGCTCTGGTCTCCTGGGTGTTGACCGGCTTCGACGGTTTCGTGACCGCCGCCGGTTATGTCGGTCCGCAGGCGCGAATGGACCACGATATCAGCCTGCTGGTGCCCGAAGTCTGGTGCCGCATGTCGCCGCAGGAACGCGACCCGCGGTTTTTGATTGAGCAAGGCCATCTCGAAAAATGCGAGAACCTGGAATTCAACGGCCACACTGTCCTCGCGGCGCGATTGGGCTGCCGCATCACCCAGCGTTTCGTCCATGCTTTCTTCGGCCGCGTATTCAACCACCCGGGCGCGGTCTTCACCGATGAGATGCTGCGCCCCGAGCTCCAGGATATGGCGGTGTTCGCGGACGGCATCGACAACATCGTCAGCACCCAGCAGCGTATCGCCAGCCTGTATTTCGAAGACGGCAGCGTCGAGCAGGCGTGCCCGCCGCTCCATGCCTTGCTGCATATCATGCGCAATGAAACCTGGGAGGGCAAAGGGTTGGAACACCCCGACGTGCGCCGTTTGTTCACTCGGGATTATCTGTTGGCAAGCGACTGGTATGCGGCGCGGCTAAAGGCGCGCCAAGGGGTGGAAAGCCGGCTCTGGCAGCGGCACATCCGTTATCTCGAACGCTTTCTCAGCAAACCCAACTATACCGAGGAGGCCATCAGGTTGGGAATCGGCGACCGCCTGGCACGGGCGCGGCAAGAGTTCGCGCGGGCAGAATCGCCCGCCCTGCTGACGAGGCTGGCCGGCACGCTTGGCGCCGAGCCAATTGAAAAGTTCTGAAGAAATATGCCCCTGGATTTGGCAATGCAGCGCCGAGCACATTCGGGTGCGCCAAAACCAATTTCAGTTGGCGGGCATGCCGACGGCCAACGAGACGCAGGCTACTCGACGAACTGCAGCACGCCAAAACGGTCCGGGGTGTGGAAACTCGCGCGCAACACCGGCCGCCAGGCCAGCCCGGCCCGGTTGACGCGATCACACCGGAACAGATTCAGGCGCCATTGTGTGCCAGGCGCTGGCGCCGCTTCCGCCAACGACTTCAACGGAATCCGCACCTCGCAGGTCCACAACTTTGACTTCTTATCCACGCTAACCCGGGATTCAAATCCGCTGCTCCAGCCGAAGTCCTTTCGTGGAAGATCCAACAGCACGTCCAAATGCTCGTTGGTCGGCGCGACCTCGAACTCGGCGTAACGGCCCGGGTTCTGTGCGTCGGCGCCGATGAAGGCTTCCACGACGTCACGATCCCACAGGCTCGCGCCCTCCTTTTCCGGTTCCGCTCGTTCCCGGTCGAACGACGGTGGAAAGACGGTCAGCTTCGTGAAGGGGCAGGCCCACTCCAGGTAAAGGAACCGCGCGGACCACAATGCCCGCACGCTCGTAGCCAACTCCGGCCGCACCTTCCCATCCCGGCCCTGCTGGTCGATGCAACCTGCCTGTGCCGTCGCCCACAACGGATGGCGGCCGCTGCCGTCAATCTCGAAATCCTGGCTGATCCGCCGCGCTTTCAGCACCGGCACCGGCAAAGAGCGCACCAGCAGTTGGCGCGCGTTGTCGAAATAGATCTTCCGCAATACCGGAGCGGGAAGCCCGATCGAGCTAATCGTCCAATCGCCCTGGATCGGCGTCATATGCGCCCAGTTACGGTCCCGCGTCTCGAGCCAGCGCCATTCCTTCGCGAAGAACACCTCCGCGTCGGCGTCGGTCGGCGGCGGTTCCTTGCCGCTGGATCCCAGGATGAGGCGGTCATAAACCTGGAAGTCCGTCCCGAACAGGATCCGGTCCTGGTGTTTGAGGAACAGCCGATGGACCTGGGCCGGGTCGTGCCGTCCCAGTTCGGGGATGCGGGCGGCTAGATCCACGCGCATGTTGGGGCGGCGGTCCAGCGCCTGGTCCACCCACTCTAGTTCTTCGGCGTTATTGCCGAAGTGCATGCAGACAAAGACGGTTCCCGGGTGCCGCGCGATCACGCGGTCGAGGGCCTCGAGCAAATCCTTCCACGCCGGGAACTTGTTGGTGTCGCCAAACCACCAGCTCGGGTGGTCCCGGAGTTCCGCCCAGCGTTCGTTCTGGGCGTTGTACGGCAACCAGAAGGCCTTCGGGTCCGCCACGTGGATGGAGACCGGCAGGTCCAACTGTCCGCAGCGCTCCCACATCGGGTCCAGCCGCGGGTCGTCCACCTTGAAGAGCCGCCCTTGGCCGTCGCGGAGAAACAAACCCAGTTGCTTGTACTCCTTGATGCCGGCCGCGCCCAATCGGTGCGCCTCCTCCACCTGCTTCACCGCCTGCACCGCAAAATCCGGCTGGTCCCAGTGCGCGTAGTCCAAGTTAGCGTATTGCACGATCCGGCCCGGATACAGGGTCTCGGCCAACCGCTTGTTCTCCTCGAACTCCGACGGCGCGCCGTCTTTGCCGCGCGTGACCGTGCCGCCGCTCAGGTTCACCGCCAATCCCACTCCCGCGGCGTCCAGGATCTTCACCGCGCGCGCGAGGTGCTGCGTGGTGCCATCAAGATGCACGTGCAGGTCGATGGTCCGGTGCTCGGCACGCCATCGGCGGGCGGCATCGACGGCTCCAATCTCGGCGCCGGCGTCGTGGAAACTGACGCCGCCCGCCACCAATGCGATCGTAAACAGATTCTTCATACAATGGTCTCGCTGCTCCAATCACTTCCGCCCATCCAGAGTGCTGGCGGTCCATCAATAAAATAGGAAGCCCACGTAGAGGACTTCAGCCGCATTATTCCCCGAAGAAAGGGAAAAGCTCTTTGAGTTCCTGCGAACTCGGGCTGCGGCCATATTCGCAGACCTCGAAGGCCTCCGCATATTTCACGCTGCCGCCTTTGTCCGCCCCGTAGAAATCGGTCAGCTTGGCCCGGAAGCGCTGGCCCAGGTCTTCATTGCGTTTGGCGAACCCGGCGCGGACCTCGCGTTTGCGTTCCTGTTGTTTCGCAGGATCGGAGGGGATCAGTTCGGCGGAACCGTTGGCACCGCCTTCGTAGAACTGCGACTCCAGCGTGTCCAGCGCGTCGAGCTTCTTTTCTATTACCGGGTCAATAGAGATCGCAATGTCCGGCTGAAACGGATTGGGCTTTTGAAATCGATCCGGGTAGTAGAGGAACACAGGGTTATGCTTCAGATAAGGGACGTCCGGGCAAAAGAACGGCACGGTGACCATATAGGCGGCGTCCTGGACCAATACGCCCGTGTAGCGATGGTCGGGATGGTAGTCATTAGGTCGTGGTCCCATGACAATATCCGCATTCCATTCGCGGATGAGCCGGGTGATGAGCCGCCGGTTTTCAATGGTCGGCAGCAACTCGCCATCATGGATATCGAGCACCTGCGAGGTCACACCGAGAATCTTATCGGCTTTCCGGACCTCTTCGGCCCGGCGCAGGGCCAATGGGCCGCCGGCCTCACGCCAGTGGCCAATGTCTCCATTCGTGACCGACACCAGCTTCACTTTGTGGCCTTTGGCCGCCCACATCGCCGCCACGCCGCCGGCCTGCAACTCGCAGTCGTCCGGGTGCGCGCCGAAGCAGATGATCCGAAGTTTGCCGTCGGCCGATGCCGCGCCGGAAGGCGAGCCGCATAGCGTGACGGCGATGGAGATCAGGAGTAAGCGCCTCATATTCATAGCATGGTTCAGGTTGGCCCCCGAACCATAGCCAAACACGGTGGAGATGCAAACAGAAATGATGGGACCGGAGCGGCTTCCGAAAACGATTGTGTTTTCATCGCCCGGCATTTCTGCAAAGTTCGGTTGATGACAGTCCAGCCCCAAGCTGCAGCCGCGAGTGCGCCAGCCGCGCTGCCGCGCCGTTTTGGTCTGCTCCAGGCCACGGCCCTAAACATGTCCACGATGATCGGGGTGGGACCCTTCATCACCATTCCCGTGCTGATGGCGGCGATGGGCGGGCCACAGGCCATGCTCGGCTGGGTGGTCGCGCTGGTAATCGCGTGCAGCGATGGCCTGGTCTGGAGCGAGCTGGGCGCGATGATGCCGGGGTCGGGCGGCAGTTATGTCTATCTGCGAGATGCGTTTGGCCCGGAGAAGCTCGGGCGGGCGGTGTCATTTCTTTTCATCTGGCAATTCCTGTTGAGTGGTCCGCTCGAGATCGCCTCCGGCTATATCGGTTTTGCGCAATACGCCAGCTACCTGTGGCCCGGGCTGGGCGCCAACGGCAGCCGGCTGCTGATGGCGGGCGTGGGCATCCTGATCATCTTCCTGCTTTACCGGCGCATTACACAGATTGGTCGGATCACGATTTTCCTGTGGATCGGCACGCTGCTGACGGTTGGCGTGGTCATCCTGAGCGGTCCGTTTCATTTCGACCCCAAACTGGCGTTTGATTTTCCCCCGGGCGCATTCAGTTTCTCGCTCGGGTTCGTGATGGGTCTGGGCGCGGCGGCGCGGGTGGGGGTCTATGATTACCTGGGCTATTACGACGTCTGCTACATCGGGGACGAGGTACGGAATCCCGGGCGGGTTATCCCGCGGTCCATCCTGATCAGCCTGGTGGCAGTCGCCGCGATTTATCTGACGATGAACCTCCTCATTGTCGGTGTGGTCCCCTGGCGCCAATTCGTCCCGCCGGCAGGAACGCCGCTGGCGGATCCGCCGCCGCCGGTGGTGTCGTGGTTCATTGAGAAGATTTATGGGAGGGGATTGGCGAAGGTGTTCACGGTGATGGTGCTATGGACGGCGTTTGCCAGTTGCTTCTGCCTCTTGCTTGGTTACTCCCGCATCCCGTTTGCGGCCGCCCGCGACGGCAACTTCTTCGCCGTGTTTTCCCGCGTCCACCCGCGCAAGGAGTTTCCGCACGTTTCGCTGGTTCTGGTGGGCGCGGCGGCGATCGTGTGCAGCTTCTTGCCGTTGATGACGGTCATTGATGCCCTGCTGACGACGCGCATTTTGGTGCAGTTTATCGGGCAAATCGGCGCCGTCTGGTGGCTCCGGCGCCGCCAACCAAAAGCGGAGCGCCCCTTCAAAATGTGGCTATACCCGCTTCCGGCCCTGGTCGCATTGGTGGGATGGTTGTTTTTGTTCGGAACGACCGATCTTACCACGCTCCTTTACAGCCTGGGCGTTCTGGCATTCGGAGTGGTCGTGTTTCTCGGCTGGTCGCGTTGGACCCGCCGTTGGCCTTTTGAAGCACAGGTCTTAGGCGTTTGACTCTAAGCCTGGTGATGGCGGAAACCAGTCGCCTTCTTCAGTTCTTCCCAAACTCCAAAGACGATCGGGCACTCGGAAAGGCGCCCGATCATGCTGAGTGTGCGCGCGGTGAAATCCGGTTTGTGCAGGTGAGGATATGTATCACGTGATGAGCCGTGGCGACCGGCGGGAGAAGATTTTCCTGGATGACGTGGAGTTCCCAGTGCCTCTCAACCCGGTGCGGGCGGGGATGGTCCCGGGGCAAGCGCGGCTGCTGTCGTATCCGTGGAGCAGCTTTGGGGACCATCACTCCAGTGAGTTGCGCCGGGCCAGTGCCAAAGCCAAGGCGGAGCGGATCATTGCCGAGGAACTGCAGCGGCAGGGTTGGCAGGAAGCGGACCTGCTCGTCCGGCCCAAGAATGACGCCGTCAAGCTGGAGATTGCGGCGCGGCTTAGACGAGAAACGACGCTCTCGACAAAAGCGATTGCCGCGCGGATGCACCTGGGCAGTTCAAAGGCGGCAAATCGGAGCTCGCACAGCTCTATGCGCGGGGGCGCAGTCGCCAGCGCGGGCCAGGGGCAACTGGCGATATGACCAACGGAACTACCAGAAATGACCCAAGCTATGGGCTGACCCCTGCTATGGATGAAACTGGAGCCGACGTCTCCCCTCCGTATTACTATTGCATCGAGACGGTAAGGTCGTTGCCGGTTGCTTCACGCTTGAACTCAACCCGCCAGATGCAGAACCTTTTTCACAGTTCTCAACATCTCCTCGGCAGTATAGGGCTTGGGCAGCATCGCGGCGGGTTGCAGCCAAGGCTGTCGGATGAATTCCTCCTTTGGCAAGGTTCCGGTGGCCATGACGACCGGCAGAGCCATCCGGGCGGCGCGCACCTTACGGACCAGTTCAACGCCGGTTAGCTTGGGTATGTCGTGCGCGGTGATTAGGAGATCATAGCTGCCGGTACTGAGTGCCTGCCAGGCGACAGTGCCATCAGCGGCGCCATCCACCTCGTAGCCAGAGCGCGACAGCATCTGGGTGTTGAGCCGCCGGAGGGAAATGTTGTCCTCTACCACAAGTATGCGACAGGGTGGATCTGTGTGGGCTTTCAGAGGGGCGTTCGCCCGCTCTCCAGCTTGCGAGTTTCCATTTCCTTTCATAAGATGGTATTTTACGCAAAAGAACCCCTTGCGCGCTATCGGGGATTCCCCCGATGGTAGATTTGATGAACCCAGCGCTCGACCGGCTTGCGAGAACAAGGACCATGCCCTGATATGCCAAACAATCTGGCCCCCACAATAATACCAAGAGCCACTTGGGAGGGGAGGGGGTGGCGTAGCTCGTGCAGTCGGTTTAGCTGATACGGACTACCAGGGGGCGGAAGGGGAAAACTGATAGCAGCACAGCAGGGGTCGAACCGCAGATTGGAATTCGAGCTGGGCGCATGGTTCGAGGGCTTTTGCGGTTTTTCGTTGGGGCTCTGAGCCAGATGATGGAGCATGGATTTGGCCCCTTTGGCTACCGTTTGCATCGGAAGCTCAAGGAGTTGGGCTTTATGGGTGGCCTGCGGGACGAACGGCGGCATACTGCCGCAACGGCGTGCGCGAATACCTGGTCTGGCTGGTGGCCGAAGCGCGCCTGGAATGGTTTTGCCTGGAAGACGACGACTACTACCTTTCGCAATTGCCGGACGCGCAAGGCGAGCTGCACAGCCGCGTCTTCCCCAGCTCTCCGCCTATCCGTCGCACCGCTCCTGGCCGGCGACACCGCCAAAGTCCTGGACGCATTTACGGGGCACGAGCCGCTGAAGAGAAAACCTCCGGAAACCAGTGTCAAAAGTGAGGACACTTGCTTGGCATCGTAGCTGGTTGCGGGGCTGTGGCCGACTTGGGAATCCACGTCTAAATGGGCTCGCTCAAGCGACTGTGACCGATTGCTGGCTTGCTGGTGAGAATTGAAAAGGCGCTTGCCGTCAGTGGGTGAGCCTGACATCAGTTCGTTATGCCAACGGTTTTAAGAGTCAACGGCTATCAGTTCTATTTCTACGCTGAAGAAGGCAATGAGCCGCCGCACATTCACGTTGCAAAAGGCGGTTTTGATGCCAAATTCTGGTTGTCGCCCACGCGGTTGGCGGTCAACCACGGTTTCAGACCGCATGATTTGCGGGAGATCGCTGGAATCATTGAAGCACACGAGACGCTGATACTGGAGAAATGGAATGAGTTTTTCAGACCTTAGAATTAAACGCATCGAAACGTCAGCCGACAGTCTGACTGTTGAACTGATGGATGGCCGTGTGCTGACCGTGCCGCTGGCGTATTACCCCACCCTGCTGCACGCCACCGACGCCGAGCGGAACAACTGCCAACCCATCGGCGCGGGCTACGGCATCGAATGGCCCGTGTTGGACTACCACTTGAGCGTCGAAGGCCTGATGCAAGGACTCCCGGAAGCCCCGGCTTTGCGCCGGACGAAAGCGGGCGCATTAACTCCCGCGTGAATGCCGACGAGCATCCCCGTTAGCGACTCCGCAAGAAAAGAGACATGCGCACCGAAGGTGAAAATACCTAAAGATAACGGTTCATCCGGGAGATGCCTGAAAGGGGTCGGCAGTAGATTGGAATTCGAGCTGGGCGCAGGGTTCCAGGGCGCTTGCGGCTTTGCGTTGGGGCTCTGAGCCAGATGTGGGAGCACGGACTTGGCCCCTTGGGCCGTGCCGATCTGCACCCGCGCCGCAATCCACTTGATCGGCAGGGTCGTTTCGCTCCGCAGCTGGGCAGCGGTGGCCAGCTTGGCGGGGTCGCTGCGCCGGCGAGTGGTCCACTCGGACTCCGGCCAGCCCCGGCGCGGCAGCTCCTCTGCGAATCAGCTCCAGCAGCCGTCGCCCGTCCAAGCCTGCATTCCAGCCGCTGGACGATGCCCCCTATATGCCAAGGGCCTGATGGAACCGCCTTCAGGGTTGATAGCTGTCCCGCGACGTTCTCCCAGCGTAGGACCAGCCCCCTTTGCTCCGGCGGTCCAACGCTGGGCTGAGTGATACAATCCCTTTGGGATTGGCCATGCGCCATGCGGGCAAGTCCGCGAGGCGTGGCTGAAACGTCAGCGGGTCACGGTTATTTGGCCAGCCTGAGTTTTACGCGGCAGGGAATGGGCGAGTCAGCGAGACGGCTGCCGAGCTCCACTCGCTCCGGTCGGCAACACCCGGAGGCCGCGGGTCCGCAGCCGGGGCAAACGCACCTTTACGGCTCTCGCCGGCGTGCAGCAACCGAGGTCACATGGGGTCGATGGCCTTCTCGACGGCAAGCTGAATTCACCAGCTTCCACACTCTAGACTTGTGCCTTGCGACTTTGCGCTTTCAAGTCCCGGCTTTGGCGCCGGTCGAGGGCCTGCTCAAAGCTTACCAACTCGCGGACGAAGGCGTTGTAGCGGGAGTAGGCGTCGCCGCCCTCCTGCCCGAGGAGGCGATACAGTTGCCACTCCGGTTCGGGGATGCAACCGGCACCTCCCCCCCCGATCAATCCGGCGCGACGCAACCGCGGCTGGGCCATGCTGACCAGACAGGCGGGGATAGTACACCTTCCGGATTGGAAATCGGCCAGCCCTTCCCGCAAGAGTTCCTCTCCGGGCAGCCCCAACATCAGGTCAGGCGTTATCATCGCAGAACTGCAGGACTGCGGTTTCAAAGGACACCGGATCAATCGCCGGGTAACGGATGAGTTGTGGTTTGATCAGGGTGAACATCTCGCGCAGGCGGTCCGTAGTGATCAGCTTCGCGCGCAACATGGAGCGGACGTCTCGGAGGTCGCGATCGTGCCGGCGTTGCAACTTGGACAGGGCCTGTCCGTATGGGTCGTAATGGAAAAACTCGACCCAGCCGTGGCGGGCGATGAAGAGGCTGCGATCGCGCCACCCCGGAATGGCGGGGATAAACTGATCCGGGCTGGCCAGTTCGACGTTGATGTCCAGTTGGTCCTTCAAAGCCGCCAGCGCCTCGAAGAGGCCCAACGGCTCCGGGTCCGGCTTGAGGTCAATGTCAATGGTCATCGGTCGCCAGCCATGAAGCAAGGCGGTGGCGCCGCCCGTAAGATAGATGCGCCCGCCGCCGCGCACCTGTTCCCCAAGCGCAATCATAAAGGACTGCAGCTTGGCCAGGTCAGTTACCGCGCGCATCAATCAAATGCCGATAATTCGTGGCTCATATCACGGGCCAAAACTGGCCCTTCTCCAGGCCGTTGTCAACGGCAGCGAAACAGAGCGGAACGTAGAAAGCCGAGATCGCGGGGAGGGATGAAGGGTGAAAGCTGAAAGCTGAAATTGATGGGGACGGCGATGGCGGGCGAGGTTTAGCATAATTTATTGACTGGGATCAAGGCACGCGGTTCGACGCCAGGCTAGAGTCACGGCATGAATAAATGCGTTGACTCGATGCTGCGGGAACATGAACTGATTGTGGCTGTGCTGGCGGCGCTGCAGGCGCTGGCTGAGAAGTTGGCCGCCGGCGAGGAGGTCGCCCGCCGGGATGTGGCCGACTTTGGCCGGTTCTTCCGTGATTTCGCCGACAAATGTCACCACGGCAAAGAAGAAGACAGGCTTTTCGTCAAGATGGTGGAGGCCGGGTTTCCGAAGGATGGCGGCCCCATCGCCGTGATGTTGGCGGAGCATGATGCCGGGCGCCAGGAGGTGCGCGGTTTGCTCGCCATCGGGACCGGCTCCGGCCCGCTCAGTGAGGTTGAGAGATCTCGCGCCATCGAGTGTGCCAGCCAGTTCGTGCCCTTGCTCTATGCGCACATCCAGAAGGAAAACAATATCCTTTATCCCATGGCGCAAGACACGATCCCGCCCGAGGAGTTTGAGTTGCTGGACCAATCGTGTGAGGCTTTCGACCAGGAAATACGCGGGCAGATTGATGTGGGTGAGCTCAAAGCGCTCGCGGCCGAGCTAATGCGCCGATACCCTGCCGATCCCGCGCAATTGGCGGTGTACGGAGGCTGCGGGGCCTGCCCGTCGGCTGCCTGATGGTGCCGCGCCGGGCAGAGGCGTATCTTGACAGTACCACCAAACCGCGAGCGCAAAGGCCCAAACCCGAAACCCGAAATTCCCAAGCGTGGCTTCGGCCTTCGGTATTCGGCCTTGTTTCGAGTTTCGGGCTTCGGAATTCGGATTTGGGCGGCGGGCGGCGGGTGGTACTATCCCGATAGGCCCGAACTGCTGGCGGCGGTCATTGTAACCTTGACTAGGCCGCTGCCGTCTCTACACTAGCAGTGGCGACTGTGGGCTGGCGTGAGGCCGGGCGGCTGGGTCGGATCGGCGCCCGGGCTGAAGGCGGGAGACGGGGCTGCAGAGCGCGGGTTTTGGGGGGTCGGGGGTGCCGCGACCGGGGGCAGTAGGGCACAAAGAGAGGAGGTAAAAAGCTAGAAACAAGCAAGGAACATCCTAGGAACATGCTTGCAACAT
>Ga0182014_10001880_pt1 | contig 27428 bp, 23 predicted proteins | sample 612S2DmetaG_FD_120489 | JGI IMG/M metagenome (GOLD analysis project Ga0182014, IMG submission 120489) | Permafrost microbial communities from Stordalen Mire, Sweden - 612S2D metaG | ecosystem: Environmental > Terrestrial > Soil > Wetlands > Permafrost | place: Sweden: Stordalen | collected... | reverse complement strand
GGAAAGCAAAAAGCGCTTCCCACTTTTCCACACCCCCGACTACTGCGACGAGATGAATATCTATTCCCCCGCCGCGCTACACTAACAATCGCACTGGTACAAAACGTCGGGCAGGCCACGCCGTCTTAAACAATATACGAAAAAAGCATAAAAACAAGGCTTGACAATTGATTGGCTTTAGGCGTGTAATGTGCCCGATCTACAGGAAGGGTATTTTCCCGCATCCTACTTAAACGTTTGACTTAAACGCTTAAACGTTTTAGCTGAATTCGGGGGATGAAGAGCTTCGTCTTTCATCCTTTTCCTGCGGAGAAATGGATGACCTCGCTGCGAGCGGCGGGGAACTGGCTCCGGAAGAAATTGAGGCGATCCGGCGTCGGGACAGAGGCAGATCAAAGTCGGGTGAGCAACCGGGCTGCGACCAAGCAAATGCGTTTACCAGTTTCATGCACGTAGCACAAAAGCGAGCGGAATACGCAACGCGCACATGAGTAAATAGGAGGAAAGATGAACGAGAAAATGCGACAGTTCATACGCTGCACCGGCCAGTGCAAAAATGTTTTCTGGTCAGCAGGGCAACTGGCGATCCTACTGATGCTACTAGTCTTCAGCTCTAAGTCGATTGTTGCCCAGTTGTCTACGGCCGATATTCTTGGAACCGTAACGGACAGCACCGGAGCGATCATTCCCAAGGCGAACGTCACTCTGATAAATCAGGATACGAGCGACCAACGCGCAGCCACCTCGAGCGACAGCGGAAGTTACCAATTCACTCTGCTGCCCGCTGGCCGTTACACCGTAACGGTGAAAGCGGCTGGCTTTAAGACCGCAACCTCCAACTTGGCCGTGGAAGCGGGCGACCGCGCCCGCGCCGACATCCATCTGGTCACCGGCGGAGCGACGGAGACCATTGTTGTAGAGGCTTCGGCTCCGTTGCTCCAGGCCGATAACGCCACCGTCAGTTCGACCGTCACGGCGATGGCCGTGCAAGATCTGCCTCTGAACGGACGCAACTTCGTTCAGTTGGTTCAACTCGTACCCGGCGCCAATGAAGGCCCCGGCAACGGTCTCACCAGTGGCGGACGCCCCGACGATCGCCGCACCACCAATGGCTTTTCGGTCAACGGCCAGGACGATATTCTGAACAACTATATCGTTGACGGCATCGACGATAACGAGCGCATCATCGGCACCATCGGCGTCAAGCCCTCGGTTGAAGGCATTCAGGAGATCACGGTTCAGACCAACAGCTACGCTCCCGAGGCTGGGCGCACGGCTGGTGGCGTCATCAATCTGATCACCAAGTCGGGTGGCAACAAATTCCACGGTACGGCGTACGAGTTCTTCCGCAACGACAAACTCGATGGCCGGGATTTCTTCTTTACCTCTGCACAGGGCAAAAAGCCCGAGCTGCGCCAGAATCAATTCGGCGGCAGCATCGGCGGTCCAATCATTCACAACAAGACCTTTTTCTTCGGCGACTATGAAGCCCTTCGCCTGGTGAAAGGCGTCAATCCCTATTCCAGTTCGGTTCCGGCGGCTGCTGAATATGCCGCGATCAACGCCGCTACCACGTCAAGCACGATTGCGAGTGTCTTCCCATCTCTTTTCTCTGCCGGCAAATACTGCCCCGGAAGCACGACTGTTCTATGCAGCACCAACGGCATTCCCGCAAACCAGTTAGTCGATAAGGTAGCTCTGAATTACCTGCAACTCTTTCCGCTGTCCAATTCCGGCACTGACAGCAACGGTGTTGGTACCTATCTGATCAGCCCGAATAAAACGCAGTTCGGCCACACCGTCGACGTTCGCGTCGATCATACCTTCTCGCAGAATGACCACTTCTTTGCCCGCTTCAACTTCAACAAGGTCTCCGGAGAAATTCCTCCGTATATAGGCGCGGGTGCAAATCCGAAGTCGGCTTTTCAGTCGATCGTTCCGGGCGGCAACTATTGGGCCTACACAGGACCGGCGACAGATAAGGCCTATCAGTGGGCCGTGGGATACTCACACATCTTCACGCAGAATCTGGTCGTTGATCTGCGCGCGGCCTATACCCGCGTCAACAACTTCTCTCAGCCTAACAACTACAACACAAACGCCGACACCACGTTGGGCCTTCCCGCGAATGGTACGTTGACCACGGCCCTTACGCCTTTTGACAATTACTTTAGCTCTCTTGGTGATGGAGCCTATGTTCCCTTGCAGGACATCGACAACACCTACCAATACTCCGGCACCGTCAGCTACACGATCAGCAGCCACACCCTCAAGCTGGGCGCGGGCTTAATCCGCCGCCAGGCGCGGAACTTGCAGAGCGCGTTTCCTTTTGGCGATTATAAGTTCGGCCTCAGATCGGATTCCGGCGCGGACCAAAGCCTCGCCTCTACCCTGGCGGGCGCCTTCAGTAACTCCAATTACAACGTGGATTACGGAGCGGGCGGAGTTGTGAATACGCCGGACTACCGCACCTGGGAGCCTAGCTTCTTCGCCCAGGATAACTGGAAGGTCAGCCCTAAACTGACCGTAACCTATGGCGTTCGCTACGACGTGTACACGCCGTTCACCGAAGCGCATAACAAAATCTCGAACTTCGACTTCAACTCGGCGGTTAATGCCACAACCCAGGCGGCCGCGAATGCGGCTCTGCAGGCTGCGAACGTCGACGGCGTTTCTGCAACGGCGGGGATCAAGACCGTTCACTCCGACTTTGCGCCGCGCGTCGGCTTCTCTTACTCGCTGCGTCCCACCATGGTCCTTCGCGGCGGTTACGGACTCAGCTACTTCCCCGGCAACTACACCGCCAATGCCGACCTGAAGAATGTTCCGTTCACCACCACCTACTCACCTAGTTGCACATCGCCGCTGGCGTTCGAATTTGAAACCAATGCGGGCAACCCGGATCCCAATGGAGCTTGCACAACCAGTTCCACTGTCCAGACAGTCTTCGACAATGGGCTTCCTACACCTGTTGGACAAACCATCAATACCCCGAATCTGGGCACGCTCTTTGCGGAAGATCCCAAGGACAAGCCGTCCATGATTCAGCAGTTCAATCTGCAGGTCGAACAGCAGTTTGGACCCAACGTGCTCACCATTGGCTATGTCGGCAACATCGGCCAGCATCTGGCAGAGCTTCTCAACGACATTAACGTTCCTACGGCGGCTCAGGTTTATGCCTCCAAGGGCGACGCAACTGCCTATGATGCGCCTCGCCCATTGGGGCAGGGATATACCGGAACCGGTGGACAGGCTCTGACCGGCAATAACTTACTGTCGAACGTTGGTCAAGTCAAGTGGCTGGCCAGCGGCGGCGTCTCCAACTACAACGCTCTGCAAGCCTCCTTCCAGCGCCGCTTCGCCAATGGCCTTGCCTTTGACGCGAACTACGCTTGGGGACACGCGCTCAGCGACATTGTCGGCTTCTCTCAAGAGGGCTATCAGGGATGGGGCGATGCCGATCCGACTCAAATTCGCAAATATGAGTACGGCAATGCGGAAAACGACGTCCGCAACCGCTTCGCTCTTTCCATCAACTACGAGTTGCCCTTCAAGCATTTCAGCAACGCTGCGGAGAAATTCGCACTTGGCGGCTGGCAGGTCAACTCCATCGTTGCCTGGCAAAGCGGCAAGCCCTTCTCCATTACCAACCACAGCGTGACGGTTAATGGTCTTTCCACTAACAACTGGGCTTCTCCAAATCACAACGGCGGTCCCGATCGCCCCAACCAGATCAGTGATCCTTTCAGGGCCGGGAACGTTACGCGCCCCGATGGCACAACCTGCTCTGGCCCGAGCAGTCTCAAGCACGGGGGCGGAGGCTACTGGTTCAACCCATGCGCCTTCTATCCTCAGGCAGAGGGCACGGTCGGCAACACCGCACGCAACTCGATCTATGGACCGCATTTCCGCCACATCGACTTCTCTTTGTTCAAGGACTTCCGGATCGTCGAGGGGTTGAAATTGCAGTTCCGGGCCGAGGCGTACAACATTACCAATACGCCCAACTTCTACTTGAGCAGCAACATCAACGACGGCAGCAGCGGTGGAAGGTTGGGTGACTCTAGCTTCGGTATGATTAGCGAAAGCGATCCAAACAACGTTCCGCGGCAATTGCAGTTTGCTTTGAAGCTGCAGTTCTAACGAACAACGACTAACAAGAAAGTACAACGAGTTACCAGACCGGCTCCGCGATTGCGGAGCCGGTCTGTTGTTAGCGGCAGTTTGCTGGTTTACAAAAGGCGACTACGCCATCGCCTCGCGCGTCATCGGCTCAAAGATTAACTGGTTCGAGTTGCGGTCCGCGTCGATGCGTACGTGGCTGCCGTTGTGAATCTGGCCATCGAGAATTTTCATCGCCAGTGGGTCGGCTACCATGCGTTGCAGGGCGCGCTTCAGCGGGCGCGCGCCATAGGCGGCATCGGAGCCGGCGGCGAGAACCAGTTGGCGTGCCGGCTCGGTCAGCTCGATCGAGATCGCGCGGTCTTCCAGCAGCTTGCGCAGCTCGTTCAACCGTAGATCGAGGATGCTGCTCAATTGCGTGTGACCCAGCGGCCGGTAAATGACGATGTCGTCGACGCGGTTTAAAAACTCAGGCCGAAAATGTTCGCGCAGCGTGTGCATCACCGATTCGCGCGCAATCTCGAAGTCGTGATCGCTCTTGAGCGCTTCGGCGTTCAACAGCGCCGCGCCCAGATTCGAGGTCATGATGAGCACCGTGTTTTTAAAGTCCACGGTGCGGCCCTTGGAATCGGTCAGCCGGCCGTCGTCCATTACCTGCAACAGAATGTTGAAGACGTCGGGATGCGCCTTTTCGATTTCGTCGAAGAGGATGACCGCGTAGGGCCGGCGATGAATCGCCTCGGTCAACTGTCCGCCCTCGTCGTAGCCAACATAGCCGGGAGGCGCGCCGATCAGCCGCGCCACGGCGTGTTTTTCCATGTATTCGCTCATGTCGATGCGGATCATGGCCTGTTCGTCGTCGAAGAGATACTCGGCCAGCGCGCGCGCGGTTTCGGTTTTGCCGACGCCGGTGGGTCCGAGAAAAATGAATGAGCCGATCGGCCGCTTAGGGTCGCTCAATCCGGCGCGGGAGCGGCGAATGGCGTTGGCGACGATCGTTAGCGCCGCGTCCTGGCCGATGACGCGCTCGCGCAGCCTGTCTTCCATGTGAACGAGCTTTTTTACCTCGCCCTCCAACATGCGGCTGACGGGAATGCCCGTCCATTTGCTGACGATTCTGGCGATGTCTTCCTCGTCGACCTCTTCTTTCAACATGCGCGGGGCTCCGCCCTTGCCGTCTTGGACAGCATCCAGGCGCTTCAGCTCCGCTTCGAGCTTGGGCAGCTCACCGTATTGAATTTGCGCGGCGCGTTCCAGCTGGCCTTTGCGGGTCTGCTCCTCGGCTTCGAAGCGCAGGCCTTCGAGCTTTTTCTTGATCTCGGAGACGCGCGTGATCGCTTCGCGCTCACGGGTCCAGCGGGAGCGCAGGGCAGTCGTTTTTTCGCGCAGCGCGCCCAGTTCACGCTCGATTTCTTCCAGTCGCTGCTTGCTGTTGGCGTCGGTTTCGCGCTTAAGCGCGGCGCGCTCGATTTCAAGCGAGGTAGCTTGGCGATCGAGTTGGTCGATCTCGGTCGGCACCGAGCCGATCTGAATGGCCAGCGCCGCCGCGGCCTCGTCGATCAGGTCGATGGCTTTGTCGGGCAAAAAGCGGTCGGAGATGTAGCGGTGCGAAAGCGTGGCGGCCGCCACAATCGCCGCGTCCTTAATGCGCACGTTGTGGTGCTGCTCGTAGCGGTCTTTTAGGCCGCGCAAAATCGCGATCGTGTCTTCGACGTTGGGCTCGCCGACGTAGACGATCTGAAAGCGGCGCTCGAGCGCGGCGTCTTTTTCGATGTACTTGCGATATTCGTTCAGCGTGGTGGCGCCAATGGCGCGCAGATCGCCGCGCGCAAGCGCGGGCTTGAGCATGTTCGAGGCATCGATGGCGCCTTCCGCGGCGCCTGCGCCGACAATGGTGTGCAGCTCGTCGATAAAGAGAATGATCTGGCCGTTGGCCTCTTCGATTTCCTTCAGCACGGCCTTGAGCCGGTCTTCGAATTCGCCGCGATATTTTGCGCCGGCCAGCATCGAACCCAGATCGAGCGAGACGACGCGCTTGTCGCGCAGGCTTTCGGGCACGTCGCCGGAGACGACGCGGCGCGCCAGACCTTCGACGATGGCGGTTTTGCCCACGCCCGGCTCGCCGATCAGCACCGGATTGTTTTTGGTGCGGCGGCTCAAAACTTGAATGACGCGGCGAATCTCTTCGTCACGGCCAATCACCGGATCGAGCTTGCCGCGGCGGGCCAGCTCGGTTAAATCTTTGGAGTATTTTTCCAGCGCCTGGAATTTTTCTTCCGGGTTCTGGTCGGTAACGCGCTGCGAGCCGCGCACGGCCGTTAGCGCCTTCAAAATGGCGTCGTGCTTGGCGCCGGCTTCAACCAGCGCCTCGCTGGCCGGGTCGGATTTAAGCGAAGAGATGCCCAGCAGCAAGTGTTCGGTTGAGACGTACTCGTCTTTGAAGTTAGCGGCCTCGCGAAAGGCCTGTTCGAGAGCCTTGTTCAGCGATTGGCTGATGCCGGGCTGATCGGAAGCGCCGGAGACGCGAGGCAGTTTTTCCTCGATCTGGTGCAAGCCGGCTTCAAGCCGTTCGATGGGCGTGCCGATTTTTTCCAGCACCGCGGGAATCACGCCCTCGCGGTCCTCGATGAGCCCGAGCAACAGGTGGACGGGCAGAATTTCCGGGTTGCCCAGCTCGGCGGCGCGCGCTTGCGCGGCCTGCATCGCCTGCTGCGATTTGACGGTTAATTTGTCCCCACGAATGGCCATGTGAACTCCAGTTGTCAGTGATCAGTGATCAGTTGTCAGTTTCGTTGTCGTAGTTCAACACGGGAAGATCGTCTGCATCCTTAATTCCCAATGCTTCTCGCGCTGCGAGAATCACTTCGTTGTGCCACTTCGCAAGATCTTTTTGTGCTTTTTTATCGAAAGAAATCCGATCCGATAGAGGCCCAATATAAGGAAGAATATTGGTTAATGCTGATACGCAGCTTGCGTCTGCCATTCAATCGCTCCCAACTGTGAGTTTGGATGCAGGGCAGGAAGGTGTCAATGCGTGAATTTGTCCGGGAGGAAGCGATCACTTCCTCCCGGACAAAACTGTTCACTGACCACTGACAACTGTTCACTGCTTTTTACGCCGCCAGCTCTTTGCCCACGTTCACCTTGATCTGCTTGGGCTGGGCCTCGGGCTTCTTGTCGATCTCGAGCTTGAGCACGCCGGCCGTGTACTCTGCCTTGATGTGCTCGGCGTCAACGGTCGCCGGCAGCGTGAAGGCGCGATAAAAGCTGCCGTAGCTGCGCTCGATGCGGTGGAAGTTCTCTTCCTTCTCTTCCTGCTCGAATTTGCGCTCGCCCTTGACGGTCAGCGTGTTGTTCTCCACGCTCACGTCCAGATCCTTCTCCGCGATGCCGGGAACCTCGAGCTTGAGAACGACTTTCTTCTCGTCCTCGTAGATGTCAACCGGCGGAATGAAGCTGGAGGCCGTCAAAGGGGCTTCGCCTTCATTGAAATTGCGGAAGAGCGCATTCACGCGATTCTGTAACGATGAAACCTCACGAAACGGATCCCAACGAGTAATAGCCATGATGTTTTTCCTCCCAATGGAAACTTGAAGTAGTTGGCGAGGGGGTTGAGTCCCTGTCGCTCAACTTATCTGATGAAAATATAGCACAACTGATTCAGAAAATATGAGTCTATTGCGCTAATAGGCGCAAAATTTTTTAACTGTATGCTTTTGAAATACATAGGCAGGATTGCGCTGTTGCGCTCCACCCCGCAGCGAGCCTTGGGAGGGTTTGCGCCTGGCTGGGAGGGACCAGCCAGCGGGGAGAGACAAGCCGGCGGGGTGGTGCAGGGGGGCGTTTAGCGATTTTCGGGGCTGCTCTTCGGAAGCTCTCGCGGCGGCCTGGTGGACCATAGCGCCCAGGCCACCAGCAGGGGTTGAAAGAAGAGTCGGATCAGGCGGGCGAGATCCGTATTCAGGCCGAAGGCGTTGCGATGGCTGAGATACTGCGCGATATTGCCCGGAAAAACACAGATGAAGAATGCGGCCGCGAGCCAGCCGACGAGTTTCTGCTGGCGGTAGAGGAAGATGAGGGCCAAGCCGAGGGCGATTTCGACAATGCCCGACAAGATGACGACCGTGTTGGGCGAGATCGGCAGCCAAGGCGGAACTTGTGCCTGGAATTCGCCTCGGGCGAAGGTCAAGTGCGAGAAACCGGCATAGGCCAGAAATGCACCCAGCAATAAACGCCCGATCTGAAAGCGCGAAGCGAGTACTTTTTTCAGGTTCATCGTGCTCCTTTTTTGTGCTTTGCCGCGTCGGGCGCGGCAAAGCGCGGTTAGCGGTTTGCTGCTTAGGTCATCTCCAGACGGGCGATCAGCCTTTTCAGGCTGGAGCGCAACTGGAGCGCTTCTTTAGGTGGAAAGCCAATGCGAGCGAAGAGTCTTTCCGGGATATGGATCGCTTCGAGGCCGAGCGCCTTGCCGGTTTTCGTCAGCGAGACCTCGACGACGCGCTCATCGCCCGGCCGTCGCTTTCTGACGATGAGCGCTTTGTCCTCGAGTTTTTTAAGCAGCGGCGTCAGCGTGCTTGAATCGAGATAAATTCTTTGGCCAATCTGCGAGACGGTGAGCGAGGCATCTTCCCAGAGCAGCATCATGACCAGATATTGGGGATAGGTCAGCCCGAGCGGTTCGAGCAGCGGCTGATAGAGCCGGATGACCAGGCGGCTGGCCGCGTACAGAGGGAAACAAACTTGCTCGTCGAGGCGAGGCGGATGGGGCATGATCAAATCCTTTTACCGCGCGCCGGGCAGGCCGCGCCTGTGGCCGGCCCGACAACGAGTTTAGAGCAGCGTGATGGCGAGATCGAGAATTCCGTCGCTTGATTCAACGTGGCCGTTGCGTCCGCCGGTAGCGGTGGCGCGAGCTTGATGCTGGATGTTCATGGTCTATCAAATTGCGTGCGATTTAATCGTATACGATATTTATGGCGCATGCAAAAGGCACCATCCGTGTGCGGCTTCAATTGGTGGACCTTGCCGGAGCTAGCGCCGTTTGCCGTTCCATTCGAGCATGCTGGAGAAGTCGCCCTGGTTAGGCATTTTCACCTCCAGAATGCCGTTCATGGTGCCTTCGACCCGCTGGTAGGTGAGCCGGTATTGGGGGCCGGGCTGGGTGGAGTCGGAAAGAAAGAGGGCGGTGTTGGCCTTGGGCGTGGTCACATCGTAGCGGATGACGTGGCCGGAATTGTCGAAGTAGATGGCCTGGAAGCCTTTGCCCTCGGGGCCGGGATAGATGTAGAGCAGGTCGTTGTGGGCGCAGTCGAAATCCTCTGGATTGGGGCAGAAACCGATGCTCGCGTGGCGGGCCAGGATGTGCGCGTGCAATTCGAAACGGAAGCTGTAGCTGCGGGCGGTTTTGCCTTGGGCGAGGCCGCCGGTGGTGTTGGCTTCCCACGATCCGATGAGAAAGTGCAGGCTGGCCCAGGGATCGGCCTTGCCCGGCGTCTTTTTCTGCGCCGTAGCCGGGCAAATCGAAAGCAGAATCGCCGTGATCGCCAGAGCCAATCGGATTTTCATAAGCTCCTCAACCTTAGAAGTTTAGTTTGTTGAAGCGGGGTTGGCGGCAGGGAAGGGCGGAGCGTGGTTTGGAGCAGACCAGAAATGAACTCGGATTCCCATCCTGGTTCTGGCTGCGCGGGGTGCGGCTTTCGGGCTCATAGAATAAAAAGCAATGGCTTCTTTTTTCCCCTCGTTTGCGTCGATTGATTTACAGTTGGTCGGACTGGTAGCGATCGCGTTTTTGGCTGGTGTGTTGAATGCGGTGGCTGGCGGCGGCTCGTTTTTGCTCTTTCCGGCGATGCTGGGGACGGGAATGCCTCCGGTGGCCGCCAATGCTACCAATACTGTGGCGCTGTGGCCGGGGCAGTTGACTTCGGTGGCGGCCTACTGGCCGATGATCCGGCGGAATTTGCGGCTGGCGGCGCCGATGGCGCTGGCGGGCCTGATCGGTGGCGCGGCCGGGGCGGTTGTGTTGCTGTCGACGCCGCAGATGACTTTTTTGCACCTGGTGCCCTGGCTGCTACTCACGGCGGCAACCATTTTTGCCGTCAGCGGTCCGGTAACGCGACACCTGGATGGTTGGAAGGCGCGGCGGCGTGAGCGGCCGGAGACGGGCAGCAGGCGGCCGCATGTGTTGCTGGTTTTTCTCTCCACGACCGCAATCTGTTTTTATATCGGCTATTTTGGCGCCGGCGCGGGTTTTTTAATCATCACGCTGATGTCGCTCTTTGGTCTGGAAAATTTGCACGAGATCAACGCCCTCAAGGTGGCCTCAACGACGCCGGCCAACGGAATCGCGTTTGTGATTTTTGTCGTGCGCGGGCAGGTGCTCTGGCATTACTGTCTGGCGGCCATGGTGGCTGCGGCCATTGGCGGCTACGCTTCGGCCAGTCTGGCGCGGCGCGTGCCGCAGCCGGTGCTGCGCGGGCTGGTGGTCGCGATTGGATTGAGCATGGCGGCGTGGTTTTTCTGGAGACAGTGAAGAGGCAACGGGGAGAGCCTGCCGGCTGATCCCCGTTTTCTGTCGCGTGGAGAAGCATTATGCCGCCACGGCATCGCTGCTTTCGGCGAATTTGAAGCTTTGCGCGTGGCGTTCCAGGGTCGAGGCCAGGCGTGAGAGTTCGCTGCAGGCCGCGACGGTTTGCTGGCCGGCGGCCGCGGCCTGTTCGGTGTATTGCGAGATGGAGCTGACGCTGGCCGAAACCTGGCTGACCGCCGAGGCCTGCTGCGTTGTGGCGGCGGCGATCTGTTGCGCCATCTTGTCGGATTCGTGCGCCTGATCGACGATTTTCAGAAGCGCGCCGTCGCAGCTTTTCACTCTTTCCAGGCTGGTCTCGACCTGTTGGCGTCCATCCTCCATCACCCGCATCGCACTGCTCGTGTCATGCTGCACGGAGGAGATCATCGCGCCAATCTCGCGCGTGGCGCTGGTGGTGCGTTCGGCCAGCCGGCGCACTTCGCCGGCGACTACGGCGAAGCCCCGTCCCTGTTCGCCGGCGCGCGCGGCTTCGATGGCGGCGTTGAGGGCCAGTAGATTGGTCTGGCTTGCGATCTCTTCGATCACGTTGACGATTTTGCCGATCTGCTCGGAGTCCTTGCCCAGCCGCGCGATCTGACGCGCGGCCTCGGAGGTGGTTTCCGCGGCGTGGCCAATCGCCTGTGTGGTATCGCCAACCAGATCGTGTCCCTCGGCGGCGGCGTCTTCCGTGGCGGCGCCGGCGTTGGCGGCATTGGCGGCGGCGCCGGAAACCTCGGCGATTGTCGCCGACATCTCGGCCATGGCGGCGGCCGACTGCTGTGTTTCGCGGGCGTTTTCCTGCGAGCGCTTGGCCGTCTCTTCGGCGGCCGCGGTCAACTCGGCGGCGGCCGCGGCCGTGCTGCGCGCCGCGTCGGAGATGGCCGAAAGCACGGTGTGGAAGGCGGCGACGGTGCGATTGAGCGCTTCGGCGACGTCGCGCATCTCATCGGCAGAATCGACTTCAAGCGGGCGCGTGAAGTCGCCTTCGGCCATCGCCGACAATACCTCTACCGTGCTGCGGACGGGCGCGACGATGCCGCGCGAGATGGCCGAGCCGATCAACCACAGCGCCGCCGCTACGAGAACGAAGAGCGCTCCCAATTCGATATTCCGGCGGCGAATGATCTCGGCCGCGCGCTTTTCCTGGTTGGGAATCCAGTCGGCGGTGAGCTGTGCGAGACGGTCGTTGGCGGCTTTGTGCTGCGCGAAAAGCGGGTCCATCTTTTCGATGCGGATTTTGCGCGCGCGCTCGTGGTCGCCGGCCAGCAGGGCGGGAATGTACTCCCGTTCGGCGATGGCGTACCACTGCTCGCCGGGCGGATAGCTTTCGTCGCGCATCAGGTCGCGAATCGCGCCCTGCGGCAGCGCTTCCTGGTAGTGCTTATGGGATTGATCGAAGCCCTGGTGCTCCTGGCGGAGTTGTTCGACGGCTTTCTGCGTCTCTTCGGGCGAAGCGGCGTCTTCGGCTGCCAGGGCCGGAGGCAGCGCCGCGACTACGCTGGCCGGCGGGTCGTAACAATCGCCCGCCAACTGGTAGGCGAGCGCGATGTCTTGGTAGAGCGCGGAGTTGATGCGCACTGTCTGCAGAGTAGAAAACGCGATCAACGCAAAGAGGCCTAAGCCGGCCAATCCAGTGGCGGTCATCAGCCTCAACTTTTGGGAAAACCTTATCCGGTTCAACACGTTCATACGGTCCTGTCTTTCAACCGAAAGGTTAAAAAATTTAACGTCAAAATTTTTCCTTGGTGAATTGAGCGCCATATCGGCCTGTTTTGGTCCAAAAATAAAATGTATAAAAACAAGACAGCCTGTGCCTCTAAACGCCTTAGAGGCTCAATCGCGGCCGGCCAACGTTAAACTATTCTTATGAGCCACGAGGGAATTCGCTTTGTGCCGAAACAGGAACAGGAACGCACCGATCAGGAGAGTCAGCCGCTGAGTCGTCTGGCCGTGAAGCCGGAGAAGGTGCGCGTGCTTATGACCGAAGGCAAGGGCTTGGAGATCGACTGGGCCGACGGGCACAAGAGCGCGTGGAGTTTTGCCTGGCTGCGCGAGGCCTGCCCTTGCGCCACCTGCGTGGAAGAGCGCAAGGCCGACGGCCGCAAGCCGGGCCAGCCCAAGCCCCAACCTGCCCAACTGTTGCCCGTCTACACGCCCCCGGCCAAGCCGGCCAGCGCGCATCCGGTGGGTCGCTACGCGATCCAGTTCAACTGGCTCGACGGCCACTCGGGCGGCATTTATTCGTGGGAGTATCTGCGCCGCGTTTGCCAGTGCCCGGAGTGCGCCGGCGCCGAGGCGAAATGCGCCGAGGCGAAGGGCGAACAGAAGAACGCATAGAAATAGGAGGCGGGAATGCCTTCTACGAAAAGATCGAATTTTACCGTATTTCTGAAACCGTTCTAAGTAGCACGGCTTCTATTCTCTACAGACTTTCCGGGCAAGGCCGGTCTTTGCCCGCCATCGCGGAACGAATGAGTGCGTATCTTTTTGCTCATCAGCCGAAACGAATGAATGATATTGATTTGAGTATGAAAAAGATTATTCTGCTCGTCGCAGGCTTGCTGTTGAGTGTTGGCATAATGGCCTCAGCAATGCCAGTTCCTCAGGATGGGCCGCCGCCTCCTCCTCCGCCGCCAATCCACCACCATCACCACCACCATCACCACCAGCCGCCGCCGCCTCCTCCTCCACCTCAGCCGCAGCCGCCACCGCCTCCTCCTCCGCCAATGTAGTAAGGACTGGCTCGCTCGCCTCGGAACCTCGCCTCAAGGGCGCAATCCGCGCCCTTGAGGAACTCCCTCGCCACGGACAGCGACAGGCCGGTGAATCCTTCTAGAGCGAAACCGGAGTTGCCGCATCCAGTTTGAGGCGCTTTCTATTGAGGCTTGTGCTAGGCCGCCGGATCTTTCGGCTTCGGCCTTTCTACTTGTTCTCCGTCTTCAGCGCCACATCCAGATCCGTATCGAAGGCGAGTTTGGTCACGATCGCGTCCAGTTTCTCTTGCGCTGCATTGCGCTGTTTTTCCAGCTCCGCCTCTTCTTTGCGCAGCGCCGAAATTTCGTCCTCGGCCTTGGTCAGCTCGATCGCAAAACGGCCCGCCGCCTGGTTGCCCTTGAGCGCGGTCAGGTTCTTGCGCGCGCGATCTTCGTCGTCGGCCAATTGCTGCTGCTTCTGGCTGTTCTGCTCGATCTTTTCGGCCAGCGCGTTCAGCGCCATTTGCGCCTCGATTGCAGGCCTGAGCGATTCGGCCAGCGCCGGCGCGTCGTTGCCTGCCGCGATCAGTTCGTCGCCGTTTTCAAAGTGCGACTGGAGCTTGATCTCGCTGGCCAGATTCGCCCGCTCCTTCACGCGCAGGTCGGCCGTCTGGTGCGGCGCAACCACTAGCCGGAAGCGATAGGCCGTCGCCGTGCTTTCAGTCGGCTTGGCGTCGGACTCGAGCTCGGCCTTCGGCTGGCGCTGGTGCTCGACGATCACCGTCCGCGTTTCGTCGGCCGTATTGTTCACCGTGTAGTCGGTTTCGCTTACCGCGCTCACCGTCCGCACCATCACGCCTTCATGCACAGCCACATGGCGCAGCCGCCGCGCCACGGCCGGTTTTTCTTCATGCACCTTTACCGCCTCGTCGTTGGCGTAGGAGAGCAGTCGCTTCTCGCCGGGATGAACCGGCTCCAGCAGCCCCTCGCCGGCAAAAGCTCCACCCTCGAAGATCGAAAAACTTCCTGCGTCCAGCGTCAGCTTCGACTGGTTGTCGAGCCAGATCGCCCGCAGCGGAGCGCCGTGGCCGCTCCATAGCGTCACGCTTTCCACCGGCAGTTCCTGCTCCAGAATCGGCACCATCGCCGACTGGTTTTTGTGGATCGTTACCGGCTGCGCCAGCGCGTACTCAAAATAATCGTCGAAGGCTTTGGTAGCCACGTCGCCCTGGTCGATGGCGTGGCCGGGTTGATAGACGCCGCCAGCCGAGCCAAAGCCACCGCCGTACCCGATGCCGAAGCTTACAGCGGGAGCTTCTTGCGCGGATTTCATCTGCATGCGGCGCGGAATTCCAGTGGGAGCCGTGAGTTGATTATTCATCATTTCGGGCGCGGCCTCCGATACGGTCACGCTTTCCGCCGCCTCGTGCGTCTCCGGCGCGCTCTGTATCGCGGTCGCAATCGGAATGGTTTGCCTGTGCGCGTAGAGCGGCTCGGCCAGCGGTTGAATGAAGCTATGCGGCGCGCCGGCCACCAGCGATAACTGCACGTCGTTCCAGTCCACGCCTACCGTGTTGTCCACCACCGCCCAGCCCTGTACCGTGGCCTTGCCGTCGGCCTCGCGCGGAAAAACAATCCGGTAAGTCGCCTTCCACACTGGAACTTCGCTGATGTAGCTGACCTGTAACTGGCGTTCGCCTTCGCCACGGTCTTCGATCGTTACATGCCGCATCTGCTGGCTCTGCGCCGAGGCCAGAATCTCAAGATACGAGGCGAACTGTCGTTGCAGCGCCGGTTCGAGCATGCGCACCGTTACTCCGTCACTCAGTTCGGCCGTGCGTAGTCCGCCGTTGTCTGTGGCCACGATCAGGTAGTAATGATCCGTGGAACTCGCGCCGTTCTTGTCGCTCTCCTGGCGATATTCGATATTCACCAACCGCCCGCTAATCGCCGCCCCTGCGCCCGTCACCTCCACCCGCTGCCCGCGCAGCGTTTGATAGATGGCGAGCGTCGGCGGGTAATCCTTCAGCCCCAGCCCCAGCGCGTTCAACTGCTGCTCGATCGGTGTCGTCGAGTTGTATTCCACCGCGCCGATTTTGCCGCCCTTACTGTCGAGCGCCGTCAGCGATTGCAGCACGTCGTTCAACTGCGCCGAGGTGAACTCCACCGTCACCTTCTGGTTGCCGTTCACCGTTCCGGCATGTTCAAAGTAGCCCACGCCGTTTTTGTAGAGCACCACTTTGCGTACCGGCAGATCGGCGATTGTTCCCGGCGCGGGCTGCGGCTTTTGCGCCGGCAGCGCCGGCAGCAGTGCGGCCATCATCGTCAAAACAAAAAAACGTAGGCGCATATCTTCCTCCATCAGGTGCGGCCGGAGAGCTTCGCCGGCGATATGGAACGGGCCCGTGGTGCCTGTTGTGGTGCTTATTGCGGATAGAGTATTTTTACCAATATAGAACTTGAGAATCGCCGAGTTGACGCGAACCTCAGTGAGCGGCAACCTTCAGCACCATTCGGCACTCTACAGAATTGGTAGAAATGCTCTGAGGTACTGCTTCCTTTGACCCCGCCCATCGCAAAAAGGTTCCCATATGCGCCCTGTTTCGCGTAAAAAAATATTCGTCACAGGCAGCTTGGCCCTGAAGCTGCACAATGGCGCGTTTTCACTATTGATGCAGAGCGGCTTTGAAAGGGCGCGGCTTTCAGCCGCGACGGATGCCGCAAAATTGCGCCAGCATCGCAACGCCCTATTGCGCGTCGGATGAGAATTGCAGATTGAATCGGAAATCCATGCCGCCTCTGCGAGATTCTCGGCTTGAACGTGGCTGATAAACGGTCGTCCCGCCATCTGCATCGTTAGGCAGAGAGACACAAATTAACGCAGTAGTAAATTACTGCATATGCAGTATATTATTACTGCAATGATTCCTCTCCGATCCGAGCTGCGGCGCAAGGTGCTGACCTTCTTTCTGATGAACCGGGAGGCGCGAGTTTACGTGCGCCAACTGGCCGTTGCGCTTGACGTTGATTCGACCAACCTTTCCCGCGAACTGGCACGGCTGGCTGCCGAAGGGTTTCTGCACGCGGAACCAGAAGGGCGTCAGCTCTACTACAACGTCAATCGCGCCTACCCATACCTGAAGCCGGTCTTCGCGCTCCTCCAGGGTTCGGTCGGGATTGAGCCGACGCTCAAGGGGGCGCTCCAGCCAGTCGGAGGAATCGAGTCAGCCTGGATTTTCGGCTCCTTTGCCAAAGGGGAAGCAGACGCGACCAGCGACATTGACCTGTTGATCGTGGGGCAGCCTGACCAGACACGGCTTTCGCGCGAGATACGCAAGGTCGAACGAGCCCTCCGTCGTGAGGTTAGCTATACTGTCTTCACTTCCGAGGAGTTGAAACGGAGACTGGCTCGGCGTGATCCCTTTGTCACCGACATTTGGACCGGAAAGCGGATTGAGGTCATTGGAAATGGCAACAACCAAGCCGCAAAAGATCCTTCCAAAACAGGTGAAGGAATTTCTGGCAGACGCGGAAAAGAAGGCCGTAGCCGCCCGGAAAAATCTGGTAATCGATGAGGAAACCGCCTATCAGACGGCTTATCAGGCTGTGTTGAAGGCCTCCCTGGCCTTGATGTTAAGCCACGGGCAGCGTCCGCGAGTACAACTCGGCCACCATATCGCCATTCTTGAGTTTGCTCAGAAACACCTCGACCCAGCGCTTGAGCCTACCTTCGACCTCTTTGACCGAATGCGCCGCAAACGCAATGACGCCTTTTACGACATCGCGCTCATCGGCGAGGTAGAGGCGGAGCAAGCAGTCGCGGCAGCCGAAGCGTATATGTCGATTGTTGCCGCAGACATCAAAAAGAGAATGCACTAAGCTGACAGCTGATAGCTGACAGCTGACAACTGAAAGCTGTCTCACAAATACTGTCGCGCCATCCGCTGCCAGGTCGGCCAGTCGTGCGTATGTTCGGCCTCCCAAACGTAGTATTCGTGCGGAAGGTCTTTCTCGTTCAGAATGCGATCGAGGTTGCGGTTTTCGCTCAGGCATTGGTCGTCCCAGCCCGTGGCCAGAATGTAGCGATTGCCGCGGAAGCGCTCCAGGTACCATGGATCGGTCAGATTAGGCAGGTAGTAGGTGGGCAGGTGAAAGTAGCAATCCCGGTCGCAGTAACCGTCCAGAAATCTGGCCAGTTCGAAGACGCCGGAGAGCGAAACGAAGCCGCCGAAGATCTCCGGGTGGCGCAGCGCGATATTCACCGCGTGGTAGCCGCCGAAGCTGCATCCTGCCGCCAGCAGATGCGGCGCGGCGTTTTTCCTCCGCATCAGCGGCGCGACCTCGTCGAGCAGGTAGGCCTCGTATTGCATGTGCCGCTCGATGCGCTGGCGCGGCGTCGCCCGGCCGTTGTACCAGCTTTCGCGGTCTACCGAGTCCACGCAGAACAGTTGCAGCCGCCCGGCGTCGATCTTATCGGCCAGCGCGGCCACCATTCCCCGGTCTTCGAATTCGAAGAACCTGCCGCCCGAGGTGGGAAAGACCAGGGCGGGTTCTCCTGCATGGCCAAAGACCAGCAGCTCCATCGGCCGGCCCAGCCGTTCCGAATACCACTTGTAATATTCACGGTTCATCATTTGCGTCCCGAAGCGGTACGTAAGTACTCCGCGCCGGTCTCCAAATCCCATTATTTATGATGCGCCTCGTTTACGATTTGCTTCCTGTGCCCAACTTCGGCGATACTTATCTATTGTGACCGGTGGCCGGGCGCATCTGTTCGGCCGTTACTGTGGATGCACATGCAGATTGTCCATTCCGGCGGGCCCGGTTAGGCGGAGGGCCGCCTGCAAGGCCGATACCCCAGAAAAGTTTTGAAAGAGGAAAGGAACCAATTCACCGTGGTTATGATTCGTTTGGCGCGCGTTGGCGCCCGTAAGCAGCCCGTTTATCGTGTTGTCGTCATCGAAAAAGATCGTGCCCGCAACGGCCGCTTCATCGAGATTATCGGCACTTACAATCCCCGCACCAACCCGGCTACGGTCGAGTTGAAACATGAGCGGATCGCTTACTGGCGCGGCAAGGGCGCACAGCTTTCCTCCACGCTGGAGAGGCTCGTTACCAAAAACCCGCCGGCGGCTCCGGCTCCGACTGAAGATACTGTCGCGGCGTAATTCCTCGAGCGCCCTGCCTCGGCGGGCGCTTGAGGCGGTCAGGCTGGCAATGGGCCGGCCTATAATTCATTGTCCATCGCGATTCCGCATGATACTATTCGCGCACGGCTTTATATTTCGCCAATTTGCGAACGCAGATGGTCAGAGGCACGATCATGGCCCAAGTCGATACGGTGCAAGTGGACGAGCTGGTCCGCGTCATAGCGCGGGCCTTGGTAGATGAGCCGGATGCCGTAGAAGTGGAAGCTGTTAGCCGGGATGAGAGCACCGTTCTCAAGCTCCGGGTGGCGGCGAAGGATGTAGGCAAGGTCATCGGCAAACAGGGGCGCACAGCGCGCTCCATGAGAACGATTCTCGGGGCGGTGAGCATGAAAGTGCATCACCGCTATACGCTCGACATTCTAGAAGAGGATGACAAGCAATAGGCGAGACCCCGAAATCGGAGATGACCACCATGGCGCAGCCGTGGGTTTGGCTGGCGAGGATTCGCCGCCCGCAAGGGCGTAAGGGCGAAGTCCTGGCAGAAATTCTGACTGATTTCCCCGAAAGATTTGCCCAGAGAAAGCAGCTCTGGCTGCTTCCGCCTGAGCTGTCTTCCGCCGGCGATCATTTTCCTTTGTCCGAAGGAACTCCTACTTTGAGCGAACGCGAAGCCGTGTCCTCGGCCCGTTCCGCGGAACTCCTCACTTCCTGGATGCACAAAGGCGACGTCGTGTTGCACTTCGCCGGCATTGACTCGATCTCCGCCGCCGAGGAGCTCAAGGGCTTGATTGTCGCCATTCCCCGCTCCGAGCGCGCTCCCCTCGCCGAAGACGAAGCCTACATCTCCGATCTTGTCGGCTGCACGGTTATCGACGTGGCTGGCGCTAAACCCGCCACCATCGGCGTCATTGAAAACGTCGATCGCTCGGCCGGTTCCGCGCCACTGCTCGTTCTCCACAGCGCCCAGCGCGAGTTGCTGATCCCCTTCGCCAAAGCCTATCTGCGCAAGATCGACCTCGAGGCTCGCCGCATTGAGATGGCTCTGCCCGTCGGCATGGTCAACCTCGACGAAGCCGAAGAAGCCTGAACGGCTTCGCTGCCTAGAGCAAATCTCTTGCAGATGTAGAGTGGCTTTGAAGGGGCACAGCTTCAGCCGTGCCGTAAACTCAATCAAATCTACGTGGCCTTTAGGCCCCGAGGGACGTTTTTCCTCTATACCATCAGGCGATTTGCTCTAATCTACTTCAGCTTCAGCGGCTTCCAAATTCCATTCTCTTTCACCGCCAACTGAAGCGGTCGCGGCGCGCCCTTGGGCGGCACTATCACCTCGACCCACAGCTCCGCGCCAGCGGTCAGCGGACTCGGCGCATGCTTGCCGATGAAAAAATGTACCGGCTGCTTCAATTGCATCTGGTCGCAAACGGCTCCGGCCGCGGCCGAAATCCACTCGCCCTCCTCCGTATTCTCCACGCCCTCGGGGCGCACCGCGATGAGCCGTCCATTGGCGGCCTTCAAATTCGCGCGAAAAACCACTGGTTGCGCCCGCAGCACATACGGACCCGGCTTTACCGCTCCGCTATAGTCTCTGGGAAACTCCGCCAGCTTGGCCGAGGGCAACGTGCTTTGGCAGCCGTCCACCGTCAGTTGCAGCGCCAGATAGCGGCCGCGCATTGGCAGCTCGGAATCGACCGCCGCGGCGCGCGTCCACACTCGCGGGCAGCGCCAGCGCTCGTAAAGATGCTTTGCCGCCACGGTTGAAAACAGCACTGCCAGCACCGCCACCGAGAGGCCGGCAATCGTCCATCTTCCGATCTTCATTGCGCGCCTCCCGTGGCTGTTTGATCGAGCCGCGACCGATTTCGCATCCAGAACGCCTGCCTGCCGCCAGCGCGTCAGCCGTGTCTCCTGATCGGCCATAACGATTGCCCTCCATCATAGGCGGCCTCTTTGCGCGGGTAAAGACGAATTTTCTTCTGGATGATTGCCGCGCATCATGCACACAGAAGCTCGAAAAAAAGATTTCACGCCATGCGCCAAATTCTCCTGTATATTGATCCACATTCCCGGGATTTTGGCGGTTTGCGGTATCGGCGCATTTCATGGGCCCCTCCGGAGAGGTGCGAACGCATGGAAGCGAGCGGCAAACAGGGGCCCTCTCAGGCTCGCGGAAAATCCAATCCCCTCCCGAAAAACTCAGGCGTCAGGCCGCGCTCCCCATCTCGCACGGAAAATCCAGGAGCCTATGATGCGCAAACACTACGTTGTTCTCGCTATCTTGGCCGCGTTGAGCAGCGCGATTTTCTCCCCCGCCAGGGCGCAAGACAACTGCCCGCAACCTTCGGCAAAGTTGAAGCTCTGCTCCTACACGGCGCTGAACGAAGACTGCCTGTTAACCATCGACCGCAAGAACCCCATCACGTCGCCCACGATTTACGTCGCGCGCAAACATACGGTCACGGTTGTTGTCTGCCATCCATCGCCGCTGGAAGAGCTCAGCTTCGATTGGAAGTCGAGCACTCTTTCCGTGCCGCAAGATGTGTTTCAAAATCTTGCGCAGGCGCTCCAAGGCTATGTGGGAAAGATTGAAATTATCAGCGAGGTGGTCAGGAGAAATCCCGAGAGGCATATCCTGTCCTCTCAGCCGCCGCAGTGCGAAAACGAGAACGACGTAGATCAATGCACGAAAGCATCAGATATTAGCTTGGCGCAAGCACGCGTGAATCAGCAGATTGCCGACCTTGAAACGGCTTACCTCAACGAGGCAAGCAATTCGCTCCAAGATATTCACGCGGCGCTGCAATATACCGCCGGGGATGCGCCGTGGTTCAATTGGCCGGCGTGGGCGGCAAAACAATCCAGCGCCCTGAGTTCGGCCATCGAGGCTTTGCCAAAACCGAAAACGTTGAATGATATAAGCCTTAAGATCGCGACTCTTTCCCAGGAAGTTGATAGCTTCAAGAAAGCTCATCCTCAAAATGATTCTGAAGCCTTGCAACTGGCAACCAATCAAACGAATCTTCAGAATGCATTCGCCTCTTTGCAGAAAAATGTTGATGCCGCAACCGCCAAACTAACAGCCTTAGAGGCACGTATCGATCAGCTTGAGAAACAGAACATTGCCGCGAGCATTACTTTCCAAATCACCGAGTCGAAAGATTGCGAAAAACTTTCCGTTGGGGCTGGGCCAGTGAGTGAAAGCTCAAACCCGTCTCACGTGAATGGCGGCGATCTCACTATCGCCTGCGACATCAACTACTCCAACAAACTTGCCGCCACCATCGATCGCATTGCCGCCAATCCCATTCCCACCCCGGACGAGTACCTGCTCGCCAACCTCGCGAAAGCTCCCGCGAAGCAAAAGCTGCTGACCGTCAACATTCAATTTCAAAGTCAGCCGCGCATTGAGCTTGCCAGCGGCCTGTTGCTGCCCATGGCGCCCTATCATGGCTACGCCAAAGCCGCCGTCTCGTCGGGCGGCGCTATTACCGACAATGTGGTGCAAGAAACCAAAACCTGGGCCGTCGTTCCCATGGAGTTCGTTAACTTTCCCTTCAAGCAGTGGATCGCGCGTCAGCAGGCATCGGCGCTCTTTGCTACCGGCGGCGTCGGCTACAACTCGGTCATGTCCAACGTGAACTACGGCGCCGGCCTCACCTTCTCCTATCGCGCCTTCGCCATCAGCGCTTTGGCCGACATCGGTACAGACACCAAGCTAAGCGGAGGCTTCACGGTCGGCCAGTCGTTGGGTACATCGAGCCCGCCCACGCCGGCCACCACTAACTACTGGACTGCCAAAGCCGCCATTGCCATCAGCGTCAGAATCCCTTTGGGCGGCGGCAAATAAGCCGCTGCATGCGCGCGGACGCGGCCGGTTGTCTACTCCACGTCCGCGCGCGGCAAGCCTTTGCCTGCCGCCGGCGTCGTTTCAGGGCCATTTCATGCGGCTTTCATTCACTCAGTGTTAACATTAATTCATGCCCGGTGCTTTCCCTTCCAAGGAGTCAACCCCAACTCCTCTTCCTGATTACGAGGCCGGGATTGCGCGTCTGAAGCGCGAGATGAACGCCGTCATTCTGGCGCACTACTATCAGGATTCCGAGATTCAAGATCTCGCCGATTTTGTCGGCGACAGTTTGCAGCTTTCGCAGCAGGCGGCCAAAACCGACGCCGACGTAATCGTTTTTTGCGGCGTGCTCTTCATGGCCGAAACCGCTAAGATTCTCAATCCCGGCAAGCTCGTTCTGCTGCCCGACATGAAGGCCGGCTGCTCGCTGGCCGATGGCTGTCCGGCGCCGCTCTTCCGCGCCTTTCGCGAACGCTATCCCGACCACATCGTGATCAGCTACATCAATTGCAGTGCTGAAATCAAGGCGCTCAGCGACATTATCTGCACCTCGAGCAACGCCGAAAAAATCGTTCGCCAGATTCCCGCCGACAAGCCGATTCTCTTCGCTCCCGACCGTCACCTGGGCGCGTATATCCAAAAGAAAACCGGGCGGCAGATGCGGCTCTGGCAGGGCTCCTGCCTGGTGCATGAAACTTTTACCGAGCGCAGCATTATCGAGCTGCGGCAAAAATATCCGCGAGCCATGGTGCTGGCGCACCCCGAATGCAGCGAGGCCGTGCTGCGCCACGCCGACTACATCGGTTCGACGGCCGGCATTTTGCACTTTGCCGAGCAGAACGCTGCCACTGAGTTCATCGTCGCCACCGAGGCCGGCATCCTGCACCAGATGCAGAAGGCCTGCCCGGCGAAAACTTTTATCGCCGCGCCGGGCGAGGGCGGCTGCGCCTGCAATCTTTGCCCGCACATGCGCCTCAACACGCTTGAAAAACTTTACCAATGCATGAAGACCCGCCAGCCCGCGATTGAGCTTGACGAGCCGCTGCGCCAGGCGGCTTTGCAGCCCATCCAGCGCATGCTGGCTATGAGTTAAAGGACGCCGCGCGCACATGGAAACTTCGCTGACCGCACCCATTTACCTTGCGCAACTTCGCCTCTTCCTCGCTGAAGATATGCCCTCCGGCGACATCACCACCGAGCCGATCGTCGCGCCCGATTGCCAGGCGCAAGGCGTGCTTCTGGCCAAGGCCCCGCTGGTGCTGGCCGGTGTTGAAGTCTTTCAGACGGTCTTCCGCCTGCTCGATCCGGCGGCGCGCTTTGAAATCGTAGCCCACGATGGCGATGAGATTCTTCCCGGTCAAATTCCCGTACGTGTCCAAGCCTCGGCCCGCGCGCTTTTAGGCGGCGAGCGCACGGCGCTCAATCTGGTGCAGCGGCTCAGCGGCATCGCCACGCTTACCCGTCAATTCATTCGCGCCGTCGAGGGAACCGGCGCAAAAATTCTCGATACGCGCAAGACCATCCCCGGTTTTCGCGATCTGGATAAGTACGCGGTACGCGCCGGCGGCGGAAAAAATCATCGCCGCGATCTGAGCCACGCCGTGTTGATCAAAGACAATCACATCCGCATGGCCGGCGGCGTGCGTCAGGCTCTGGCCGCCGTCGAGCCGATGCGCGGACGCGCCGCCTGGATCGAAGTTGAAGTCACGACGCTCGAAGAGCTCAATGCCGCCATCGATTCCGCGCCCGACGTAATTCTGCTCGATAATATGACGCCGCCGCAGGCCGCCGAGGCCGTGCAACTGCTGCATCGCCGCGATCCGCAACATAAAATACTCGCCGAGGCTTCGGGCGGCATCACGCTTCAAAGCGTGCGCCCCTACGCTGAGGCTGGCGTCGACTGGATCAGTGTCGGCGCGCTCACCCACTCCGTGCCCGCCGTCGATCTGAGCTTTGAGATCGAGCCCGAACCGTCGCTCCAGGCCCATCAGGTAAGGACTCAATCTTGAATATTCCCGCACAAACCGACGTTCTCGTGATCGGCGGCGGCCTCGCCGGCCTTTCCGCCGCCTGGCATGCCGCGCAAAAAGGCTGTCAGGTCACGCTCATCATGCGCGTGCACGAACCCAGCGAAACCAATAGCTATCGCGCGCAGGGCGGCATCATCTACCGCTCTCCGGGCGAAGACCCGGAAGATCTGGTCGCCGACATCATCACCGTCGGCGCGGGCCGCACCTATCCCGACGCCGCGCGTCAGCTCAGTATCGAAGGCCCTAAGCTCGTCAAAAGCATTCTCATCGACGAGCTCAAGATTCCCTTCGATCCCGCGCCCGACTCGCCCGGCGAGCCGCACCTTACCCGCGAGGCCGGCCATGCCCGCCCGCGCATCGCTCACTATAAAGACCAGACCGGGCTGGCCATCGAGCGCGCTTTCTTCGAGCGCGTTTGCAACTTGCCCAACGTTACGCTGCTCACCAATGCCACCGCCGTCGATCTGCTCACCGGCTCGCACCATTCGCTCGACGCCTCTGACATCTATCGCCCCGTGACCTGCTACGGCGCCTACGTTCTCGATCAGGAAGCCAAAATCGTTACGCCGCTGCTGGCGCATGAAACGATTCTCGCCTCTGGCGGATTGGGCGCGGTTTTTCTTCACACCACCAACCCGGCCGGCGCGCGTGGCGACGGCTTCGCCATGGCCTATCGCGCCGGCGCGCGGCTCATCAACATGCAGTACGTGCAGTTTCATCCCACGGCGCTTTACGCCCCCGACGGCTGCTTCCTGATCTCGGAAACCGTGCGCGGCGAGGGCGGCAAACTCGTCGATCGTCACGGCAAAGAATTCATGCAGCGCTTCCATCCCGACGGTTCGCTGGCCCCGCGCGACATCGCCGCCCGCGCCATCTACCAGATCATGCTCGAAAGCGGCGAGCCCTGCGCCTATCTCGACATCACGCACAAGCCGGCCGACTATCTCCGCCAGCGCTTCCCCGGCATCTACGCCGTCTGCATGGAGCACGGCGTCGATATGACCAAGCAGCCCATCCCCGTCGTTCCCGCCGCGCATTATAGTTGCGGCGGCGTCGCCGTCGATAGCGAGGGCCGCACCAACATCGACCGTCTGCGCGCCGCCGGCGAGGTGGCCTGCACCGGCCTGCACGGCGCCAATCGTCTGGCCAGCACCTCGCTGCTCGAGTGTCTCGTCTGGGGCACGCGCGCCGGTCTGGCTGCCGCCGAGCGCATCCGCTCCGGCGGAACGGCGGTCTTCCCGCAAATCGCCGCATGGCGCTATGAGCGCGAGCCCGCCGACCCGGCGCTGATCGCTCAGGACTGGCTCATCATCCAGCAAACCATGTGGAATTACGTCGGCCTGATCCGTAGCAGCCGCCGTTTAGACCGCGCCTGGCGCCTGTTGAGTGAGCTTGATCTTGAGATTGCCCGCTTCTACAGTCGCTGCGAGGTCAGCGACTCGATCGTCGGTCTGCGCAACGGCATTCTCACCGCGCAGTTGATTCTCGATCAGGCCCGCTGCTGCCCGGAGAGCCACGGCTGCCACTTCCGCGTCGATTAGCTTCCAGACAGCTTAAATTCCTGTCATCATGGGTGCCCCATTCTAGCCGCGTTCTTTGTGGCTAGGGTGGGGTGCAAGTCAATCAATACTCCGATACACCCATTGTGAAGATGCTGCGTGCCCCAGCTCTCGACTTTGAGACCGGGGAACCACAACAAAAAACGCCGCCGTAACCCCAGAGCTAGAAGCGAGTAGCTAGAGGCTAGAAGCTGTCATCGCGGGTGCAAATCCATCCACCCCCATCTAGTTCCCGCTGCCCCTCCTCCGTGCGCTGTCGTACACTGTTCCCGTGCGGGTTCGCGGCGTGCCGCCGCGGGGCACGGAGGCCGTCGCATGAAAAAGATCGGCGTCTTGTTCGGTGCGGAAAACAGTTTTCCCAGCGCACTGGTGGAGCGGATCAACGCTTTGCATCCGGCCGGCATCGCGGCCGAGTTCGTTGAAACCGGCGCCGTGCGGCTCGATGCGGCCTCGCGCTACGCGGTGATCGTCGACCGCATCTCGCATGAAATTCCTTACTATCGCGCCTTCTTAAAGCACGCCGCGCTCTCCGGCGCGGTCATCATCAACAATCCCTTCTGGTCTTCGGCCGACGACAAATTCGTCAACTACACGCTGGCGCGGCGGCTGGGCGTCGCCGTGCCCCCCACCGTGCTTTTGCCGCAGAAGGAGTACGCGTCGGGAACCACCGAGCACTCGCTGCGCAACCTGGAGTTTCCGCTGGACTGGGACGGGGTCTTCGCCGCCGTGGGCGTGCACGGCTTTTTAAAGCCGGTCGACGGCGGCGGTTGGCGCGAGGTGCATGAGGTGCGCGGGCGCGAGGAGTTTTTCCACGCCTACGATCAGTCGCGCCAAGCGTGCATGATCTACCAGAAGGCCGTCGAATACACCGAATACTATCGCTGCTACGTGGTCGGGCAGAAGAAGGTGCGCATCATGCCCTACGATCCGCGGCGGCCGCAGAACGAGCGCTATCTGCCGGAGGTGGGCCGTGCCTCTACCTTCCATGCGCGGCAGCTTTTTGCGCGAATCGAAGAGGATGCGCTCAAGCTCTGCCGCGCGTTGGGCTATGAGACCAATAGCATCGAGTTCGCGGTAGAAAATGGCGTGCCCTACACCATCGACTTCATGAATCCGGTGCCGGACGCCGATCCGCGGTCGGTGGGCGCCAAAAACTTCGAGTGGATCGTCGAGCAGACGGCGGCCCTGGCCATCGCCAAGGCAAAAACCGCCTCGCGTGCGCCGGTGCCGCGCTGGACGGCGATTCTCAATGCGCCGCCGGCCGCGGCGCGAGGCAGAAAAGCCGCGCGTCGATAGGCTAGAGCCAATCTCCTGTAGGTGTAGAGTGGCTTTGAAGGGGCACGGCTTTACAGGCTGCGGAAAAACTCGCAGAATGTCTTTCAACGAGCGGTTTTGTAACAGGGCACGACTTCAGTCGTGCCGCAAACGTAATCAAATCAATGTGGCCTTTAGGCCCTGCTAACCT
>Ga0182014_10001879_pt1 | contig 27439 bp, 21 predicted proteins | sample 612S2DmetaG_FD_120489 | JGI IMG/M metagenome (GOLD analysis project Ga0182014, IMG submission 120489) | Permafrost microbial communities from Stordalen Mire, Sweden - 612S2D metaG | ecosystem: Environmental > Terrestrial > Soil > Wetlands > Permafrost | place: Sweden: Stordalen | collected... | reverse complement strand
TGGGTACGTCTAAGTCTGTAGAACTGATTTGCAAAATGCCTTTACGAGGGCGAAACTCGCACCTCGGGGGCTAAGGCCGGGTTCTTGCTATTTCGATCGGTGCGGCTGAAGCCGTGCCCTTCCGCAAAACTTTTAAGGAGAAACCTATGCGCAAGCAAATTGTATTTCTGACGTCGCTGTTGCTCACCTTCACGGTGCTCGCGGCATGCCAGGACAAGAGCAAGCGTCCCAGCCCACCCGCCCAGGCACAGTGCAAGCTCTCGGATGGGAAGACGATCACGGTTGACTATTCCAGTCCGCGGGCGAAAGGCCGCAAGATTTTTGGCGGGCTTGTGCCCTATGGCCAAGTTTGGCGAAGCGGCGCCAATGAGGCGACCACGTTTGTCACCGACGCGAACCTGACGGTTGGTGGCAAGTATGTTCCTGCCGGCAACTATACGATCTTTACTATCCCCACGGCCGACAAGTGGACGCTCATCATCAACAAGAAAACCGGGGAGTGGGGCACTCCTTACAAGTACGAAGGGGACGAACTGGCGCGCGTTGATATGAAAGTTTCAGCCACACCATCGGCGGTCGAGAACTTTACCATTGCCCTCGCCTCGATGGGTGGGAGTTGCAATCTGAGTATGAGCTGGGAGAACACGCAAGCATCCGTGGAAATCAGCGAGAAAAAGTAGGGAACCCAACACCTTTAACCACAAAGGACACGAAGGTTCACAAAGGAAACGTGTGCGTGGGAACCTTTGTGAACCTTCGTGTCCGGAGGCTGCCCCTGAGCGAAGCCGAAGGGTGGTTGATGAATTTCAGGCGGTCGCTATTGAGCCGGTTTCCAGCGCAGGACGGGCTTCCTGGCGGCAGCCACTTCGTCCAGTCGCGAGACGCGAGTGGTGTGCGGCGCGTCCAGCACCATCTGCGGATCTTCTTCCACTTCTTGCGCGATCGATTTCATGGCATCGATAAACAAATCCAATTCTTCTTTGGGCTCGCTCTCCGTGGGCTCGATCATGAGAGCGCCCGGCACGATCAGCGGGAATGCGGTGGTGTAAGGATGAAAGCCGTAATCGATCAGGCGCTTGGCGATGTCCATGGTCTTCACGCCTTTTTTCGCCTGCAGTTTATCGCTGAAGACCACTTCATGCATGGTGGGCGTGGAGTAGGGTAAATCATAAACGCCTTCGAGACCTTTGCGAATGTAGTTGGCGTTCAATACCGCGTCTTCCGTGGTCTGGCGTAAACCGTCCGGCCCGTTGGCCAGCGTGTATGCCAGGGCGCGGACGAACATTCCGAAGTTCCCGTAGAAAGCACGCACCCGGCCCACCGACTGCGGCCGGTTGTAATCGAAGCCCAGAGAGCCGTCGGGCTTCGTAATGACCACCGGCGTTGGCAGAAATGGCTGCAGCATCTTTTTGATTGCCACCGGACCCGATCCAGGTCCGCCGCCGCCGTGGGGGGTCGAAAAAGTTTTGTGCAGATTCAGGTGCATCAGATCCACGCCGAAGTCGCCGGGACGCACTTTCCCCACCAGCGCGTTCATGTTGGCGCCGTCCATATAGAGTAGGCCACCCTTGGCGTGCATGATTTCGGCGATCTTATAAATCTCCTGCTCGAAAACGCCCAGCGTGTTGGGGTTGGTCAACATGAGCGCGGCCACGTCTTCGTTCATCTGGGATGCAAGCGCAGCTACGTCCACCATGCCGCGGGCATTCGACTTCAGATTTTCCACCGCGTAGCCGACCATGGCGGCAGTTGCTGGATTGGTGCCGTGGGCGGAGTCGGGAATCAGAATCTTTTTGCGGGGTGCGCCTTTCGATTCATGGTAGGCCCGCACCATCAGCAGGCCAGTCAGTTCTCCGTGCGCGCCGGCGGCGGGTTGCAACGTGATCGCGTCCATGCCGGTGATTTCGATCAGGCACTCGCTGAGAGTCTGGAGGATGCGCAACGCGCCTTGCGAAATTTTCTCCGGTTGATAGGGATGCCCGTTCGCCAGCCCATCCAAACGCGAAACCACTTCGTTCACCCGCGGGTTGTACTTCATAGTGCAGGAGCCGAGCGGATACATGCCGAGATCGATGGCGTAATTCCAAGTTGAAAGCCGAGTGAAGTGGCGGATGATTTCAATCTCGCTCACTTCGGGCATTTGGCCCAGGTCTTTTCTTTCTGACAACCCGAGAAGCTCTTTTGTATCAACCTCGGGCACATCGAGCGGAGGCAGCTTCCATGCGGCTTTCCCAGCGGAAGATTTCTCGAAGATCAGTCCCTCATTCTGATTGATGTGTTGTGTGGCTTTGGGAGTGGCGTGCTTCATCGCACCACCTCCTGAACATCCTGCACCGCGGATTTGGCGGATTGCGCCGAGCTCTCACTTTCGGCGACCAGTCTTACCGCCGTGTCGATCGAGGCGCGCGTGGTCATCTCGGTGCAACACCAGAGCGCGGTGTTGCCGAGCTCCGGGTAAAATTTCTTCAACGGAAAGCCGCCAACAATTTTGTGTTCCAGAAGCTGGTTGTTGATGGCGTAGGGATCTTCGCTGGTCTGCAATGCGAATTCGTTGAAGCGGGGCGCGCCGGAGAACAATACTTTCGCATACTTGCCGAATTGCTGGGCAGCGTATGCGGCTTTTGCCAGGTTTTGTTTTGCCAGTTCCCGCAGGCCCACTTTCCCGTAAATCGTCATGAAGATGTTAGCCATTAAGGCAATCAACGCCTGGTTGGTGCAGATATTCGACGTCGCTCTTTCGCGACGGATATGTTGCTCCCGCGTAGCCAAGGTGAGAACGAAACCACGTTTGCCGTTTCTGTCCGTGGTCTGGCCCACGAGGCGGCCGGGCATCTGACGCACGTATTGCTCGCGCGTCGCGATCACGCCGCAATAGGGTCCGCCGAAACCCAGGGGCACGCCAAACGATTGCGCTTCCATGGCGATGATGTCGGCCTGCCGCGGCGGTTCCACGATGCCCAACGAAACTGCTTCCGCGATCGAGACCACCAGCATAGCGCCGCGTTGGTGCGCGATCTCGGCAATCGCGTTTATGTCCTCAATGGTCCCGAAGAAATTCGGCGACTGAATCAAAACGCACGCCGTGTCCGTCGTGATCGACTTGTCCAGTTGGTTCAAGTCCAGCCGCGCGTTGTCGGTGAATGGAACAGTGGACAGTGGCATGCCTTGGTGATGGGCATACGTCGCCAGCACTTCCCGATACTCGGGATGAACGCTGCGCGCGATCACCACCGAGTCCCGTCCGGTAAGGCGCGCCGCCATCATTACAGCCTCGGCGGCGGCTGTGGAACCGTCGTACATGCTTGCGTTGGCGACTTCCATCCCGGTCAATTCGCAGATCATGGTCTGGAATTCGAAGATGGATTGCAGCGTGCCTTGCGAAATTTCCGCCTGATACGGCGTATAGGCAGTGAGGAACTCGCCGCGCGAAATCAGCGAATCGATAATCACCGGGCGATAATGGTAGTAAGCTCCGGCGCCGAGAAAAGTGGCGTAGCCGTCGCCGTTCTCGCGCGAGCGCTCGCGGAACCAGTCCACGATTTCGGACTCGGCCATCTGGCGCGGAACTTTGAGATCCCGATTGAGCCGGTACTCGGCGGGGATGGGCGCAAACAAGTCATCAATGGAGCGCGCGCCAATGGCTTTTAGCATGGCCTCGCGGTCGGCGGGAGATTTCGGCAAATAACGCATAGGAATTACATTAGATGTAACTGGCGGTCAGTTCGATTGTCGATTGCCATTTATCACCACAGAGACGCAGAGAAGAAGAGCCAAAGAAGTTCTCTGTGACTCTGTGTTTCTGTGGTGATTCTAGCCGCCTTCTTCCGCTACAAACTTTTCGTAATCGGCGGCGGAGAGCAGGCCGTTCAACTCATTCGGATCTTTCAAAGAGAGTTTGATCATCCACGAACCGTGCGCATCTTTATTGATCTTCTCCGGGGCTGTCGCCAATTCGCCATTCACCTCGGTAACCGTGCCGGAGGCCGGAGCGTACAGGTCTGAAACTGCCTTGACCGATTCAACCGAGCCAAACGTCTTGCCCGCAGTAATTTCAGCCCCGGGCTTGGGCAGTTCGACGAAAACAATGTCGCCGAGGGACTCCTGTGCATGATGCGTGATGCCGATGCTTGCGCTCTTGCCATCGGCTTTAATCCACTCGTGCTCTTTCGTGTATTTGTAATCGCTTGGGTAGGCCATGATCTAGCTTTCCTTTGTGATCCTTCGTGTCCTTAGTGGTTCAAGCCTTTTTCGGACGCTTGTAAAACGGCGTTGGTACAACCTGCGCTTTCACGCCTTGGCTGCGGCACTCAACCTTCACCGTCGCTCCTATATTCGCGAACTCAGGCGGCACATAGGCCAGCGCAATATTTGTTTTCAAAAATGGCGCGTAGGATCCGCTGGTGACGCAGCCGATCTCGCTTCCGCTGGCATCGAAAACCTTGTATCCATCGCGGGCAATGCCGCGCTCAATCATTTCGAGCCCAATCAATGTCCGCTTCAATCCCGCCGCCTTGGCTTTCTCCAGCGCCGCGCGGCCGATGAAGTCCGGCTTTTCCATTTTGCAGAAACGATCGAGGCCAGCTTCCCACACATTGATCGTATCCGAAATCTCGTGTCCGTAGAGCGGCAGCTTGCCCTCAAGCCGCAAAGTGTTGCGCGCTCCGAGGCCGCACGGCACCACACCGAATTCCTTGCCGGCATCCAGCACCTTATTCCAGACCATGGCGCTGGTCGCTTCGTCGGCGGGCACATAGATTTCGAATCCATCCTCGGCGGTGTAGCCCGTGCGTGCGATCAGAATGTTTTTGAGTCCGCAGACCGTCCCGCGCGTCACCCAGTAAAACTTCACTGAGGAAAGATCCGCGTCCGTCAGCTTCTGCAGCAGGTTCACGCCCTTGGGGCCTTGGATCGCGATCTGGGTAAAGTCGTCGGAGAGATTTTCCACCTTGGAGTTAAACTGCCGAGTGTTGTCGCGCACCCAGTTGAAATCTTTCTCGCGCGTTCCGGCGTTGATCACCAGCAGGTATTCGTCTTCGCCCAGACGATGCACGATCACGTCGTCGACGAATGTTCCCTGCGGATAGAGCAGCGCCGAATACTGCGCCTGGCCGAGCGCGAGCCGCGAGGCATCGTTCATGGAAATGTGCTGAACCGCAGCCAGCGCCTCGGGTCCTTGCAGTCGAATGTCCCCCATGTGCGAGACATCGAAAATGCCAACGCCAGTGCGCACCGCATTGTGCTCGGCAATAATGCCTCCGGCTGACGGGTATTCAACCGGCATGTCCCAGCCATTGAAATCGACCATCTTCGCGCCCATCTGGCGATGGACGGCGTTCAGCGCGGTCTTGCGAACGGTCGGCGTGGTCGACTGAACTGCGGACAATGGTTCCTCGATCGGAGCAGCTGGCTGCTGGAACGGTGAAACTCACTACCCTAACATGGGGATGGTAGGGTCATCAACTGGGAGAAGTGGGCGGGCAGTGGCCGAAATGTGCGTAGGCTGATTCGGCTTAGAGGCCAGTGCCGGGATTACTCACTTCGCCTTGGCCCAGACCGAGGCATTCAAACACTCGACGGCGCCATCGATCATTTGCCCGAGACCTTGCTTGAACTTCTCGGGATCGACGATGTCTCGATTGGCAACCGCGGCGCTCATGGACAAGGCCGCCTGCAGGAATGACAGTGCGGCGTCTTTTTTCTCCGTGCCTGTCTGGTGGCTGAACAAATCTTCAATCCCGGTCACCACTGCGGGGACGAAGGCAATCGTGTGTAAGAGTGTGGCTAGAAAGTTCATGGTTGTTTCTCCTGAATTCCCTGGAAGACTTGGGATGGATTGGAATAAGAAGCAGATTGGTTAAGAACCGACGAATGAAAAGAGAAGTAAATCTATTTCGGGAAGCCGTTTAACATCGCTTTGGCGATGTACATAATCGTCGCGAACAGTGCGCTGAGAGCCAGTCCTCCAACCGCGCCGGCGACTCCCGACGTCACTGACGATCTGCCTTGCCGGGTGGACAGCACAGCATTCACTTGATCGCGCCATTTGTTGTTGTCTTTCACTTGACTCTCGTACACTTCGCGTCCGACGAAACTCGCTTCTTTCTGGCGGGCGTCCTCGTGCGCGTGATTCAAGAGATCGAGACGCCGAAGCATTTCAATATGGTCCAGCTGCAGCGCTCTTTCGGCCAGCTCAAATCGCAGGTCGATAAAAGACTTCTGTTGCTCCGCCTTTTCGCGCTCGACTTCCAGCATAGCCAGAAGATGCTCCTTCAGCGATACCGAATTGCATTGGTCATTAAGAGTCATAGGGCACCTTTCGCATTGAATGTTTTCTTCCGGCCGCGCTCAGAGTGGATAATCCACGTGAAGCGCGGCTGTGTATCTGGAATACTTTGGCGGCACGGAATTGTCGTACTGTTGCAGATAGCAATCCTGTACCCGAGCTAGCCGGGGTATGGTGAAAGCTTGTGTCGTGAATCGACCTACCAGGTTGCGGTCATCGCCCGCACCCCATCCGGCGTCGCTCCAGCGAACTTCAATTCCGCCGCCGCTAACGGGCGCGGCGCCTGCATCTACGCTGACCGTAGTTGACGTGACCTGCGTGATTTGAGCTGCTGTCAAGTCCGCCAGGTAGGTCACCCCGACCTGCGCATTGGTCAGCTGAGTCACGAACAGAGCGGTTGTGGCGTTGGTCGCTTCGAATTCAAAGGCAAGAGCTTTCGCCGCGTCGTTCGCAAATTTGATTTTGTAGCTGAGGCGTTCGTCTTCCAAATTGCTTACCGTGATCTCGACATCTCTCACGATGGCCGGGAATGCCGCTCCTCGCGAAGGAACGGCTATGTTCAGGGCGTCTCCCGGGAAGATGTCGGCGGCATTTCCGGGCAAGAAGTCGCTCCACACTTCATACTCGCCGGTCCATGCCGCGCCGGTGGCGTCATCCAGCAGTGCCAGAGCTGCCAGCTCGCAATCTGCCGCGGTTCGAGCCGGCGGCTCTTTCACGTGGCGCACCGCTCCGTGCAAACCGTTGTCGATTCCGCGCTGCTGCGCGGCGATGCTCGCCGGATTTGTGATCCGGGCAAGAGCAGGGCCAAGGCTGCGGTAGTGCACTTCGATATACTGATTGGCCGCGGGCGCGTATTGCGGATAGAACTCCAGAGCGGAACTCGACGTGATCTCGCACTCCGCTCCTTCCTCCAACGAGCCGACGAGTTGCGTGATATAGCCCTGCCCCGGCAGTGCTGTGCGCACCTCGGCATCCACGGCTTGAATCAGTCGTGTGAACGCAATGGCGCAATGCAAATTGGCAGAATTCGCCAGGGCGCAAGTGCAGAAATCCGGCGCACTTGAGATCACGCCGTCATAGAGAACGGTTGCCGGGGCGACTTGCGTAGCCGGGTTTGCCGGATCAATGTCTTGCAGCTCCAGTACGATCCGCACGTCCGCGCGGACCTCGGCCCCACCAAATCCGCTGCCTGAGGGATGAATCGACGAATGAAATATCTGCTCTAACCGATAGATCTCCCGGGAATATAAACGAGTAGTTAGGAGATAATGATGTCCCGCCGTTGTAGTAATAGGCGTGCCGCTGCTCACGCCATTTACCAGGACCTGGATATTCGATTGGGCTCCGTTGGGTGTGATCTGAAATCCCGCGAGGCAGCCTGCGATAGAGACTGCGCCGGGATAAAGTCCGCCCAGCACTCCGGTGGAAGCGGCATTGAAGATGACATCGCCGTGCTGGATTACCAACGCTCCCCCAAGTTCGATCTGCTCGGCGAACTCCACGGTCGTGGCTCCATCCACTCCCGTGCCGCCGGCAATCTGCAGTTCGCCCCCACTGACCGAGACCACGTTCGCCGGATCGGTCACGCTCCACAGCGCGGGATCGAGCGGCGAAGTTGTGAACTCTTCGTCGAAAAGGGTTTTGCTCTTCTTGGTGAACGGTGTTTGGGAAAGGTAAAACTTGAGGGTCAACCCATCGCCCACAAAGTAATCCGTAACGTAAGCTTGGGGTTCGTTTTGTCCGATCACCGTTACGTCGTTGATCAGCGCATTCACCGGTTGCAACTTCAGCCCCCCCGGGCAGAACGTAGCGTCTGTTTCATTCAGAGCGTAGGCGCTTGCTCCCAGCCGTACGAAAATCAGTGCCCCATCCATAATTCGGTAGCTGGCGCGAGCCTGGATCGCAATTTCTGCTGCCTGTTGCGACCAGGTCTTTCGCGGGTTGGACGCATACCATGCCAGGGTGTCCAAATCCTGGACAGCGCTGGTGTCGAAAACCCCGGACATCAAGTCCTGGGTCAACTGCCGGAGCGCGTCACCGGCGCTCCGGTCAAGGAAAGGGCAACGATCCGGCAGCCGTTTCTCATCGAGCAACCCCTCGTCGCTCAGCGCCACCAAATCGTAGCGGTACATGGGGCCACGCTCTCCCCATCCCAAATACTGGAAAACAGGCGATTGCATCAGATATCCAGTGAACACATCTTGCCCATTGGTAAGCCCCAATGTAATCCGTGCTCCAGTTACGGGCACTACGAAGTCAGGTGCGTCAGCCACCAGGCTGAGCCGCAGATGGGATGGCTGGTTCAGTTTGCGGACTACCTGGGGTGAGTGCGACCCGTCAATCGATGAGGTGTAGTCGACTGGCCCGAAACCATCGAGATTATCAATTTGTAATTTCATTTGGGTTCAATACGAATGATTAATCGACTTTGATTAAACCGGCGAGAATTCGGCTTGCTGTTACGCTGGCGTAACAGAAAAGCACCCGGACCGCCCGCTAACTTCCCGCGAGCGCACCCGGCACCGGCGAATATCTTCTTTTGCTCTTGAGGGAACGAGCTGCAAAACAGCAGAGTGGTCGTGGGTTGTGTTTGGCCACAGCCGGCCGCGGAGTCCTATCGCATATTAGGCATGATCGGAGTTCCAGCGCAAGGACTGCCGCTCGGCTGCCGCAGTCTAGTAAACCGCTGCCATAGCCGCGGGGAAGTAGCTCCGGTAACATACCACCGTCTGACCATCATTCTCGTCGACGTGCGGCATCGCCTGAAACGCAGCGTGCAGGGCCAGGGAAGCGATTGGTTTTGTAATCTCCATTTCTTGCTCCCGCTGAAAAGCTTTGACTGCGCGGGGCTGCGCCGTCGCCGTCAGCGGCATGGACATCTCGATCGCAGTAGTCGGACTGAGCCACGGATAGTGAAAGCACACTCGCCCTCCCGACTCTTCCTCCGCCACAAACAGCGCTGACCAGTCCTGAAAGAACGATCCACCTTCGCGGTCCACGAATGCGACTACCTGTTGCACGGAAGCTCCAGTAGGCGGTGCTCCGCCCAGTAAAGGCTGGGCCAGCAGGAGGGAAGTGACCGTTTCCTGGGCCACGCGGCCGACATTAAAGGTCACTCGTCGAACGTAATTGGCATCGTGGTTCACATTCGCTGGATTGGTGACATATGCCGCTGAGATTCCTGTGCCCACGTAGCCAGTCTGCTGCTGATAGTCAGAGTCCACGGCCACAATGTTCCCCACCGAGAAAGCGTTCACCGCTCCCTCTCCCAGAATGATCTCGCTTGCTGTCGATCCCGGAAGTACGGCTACGCCCGGCAATGGTGTTCCACCGGAAGGCTGGGCATTCGCATTCGGATCGGATGCCAGCACGTTCATGTGCTCGGATCCGCACGCCAGTGCCATCTGGAGTTTGCCCCATTCGCGAAAATCGAACTCAATGCGCGCGTCGAGTGGACCCCGAAATTGCGCAGTCGGTGCTCCGGGAACTCCAGCCCGCAATGGTTCCGTGAGGGTTGTGCACAACCGTTGGAAGTTATCTACCCATCCCAGGTCAAGCCACGGTGCAGGCGGCGCACCCAGCAGAAAAGCGCCGTACTTGCCCGGATCGAAGATCGTTGGGGTTCCTGCCGTGCGATTCATCGGCGCAAAGTAGGCCCGGATTTGCCGCGTCACTGGAACCATTGCAGCGCGAACCGGCGAGCTGCTCATAAGAAATTCACCTCGGGGAAAAAGAACACTTTCAAGCTGGCACTACGTTCGAGCCGTACTCCTTCGTTTCCTCTCGGAAGCCCCTCATTTTTCGCAGCATCGCTGCCAGAAATTTTACCCAGGTTCGGCGTCGTCCACAGTATGTAAGTGCCCAAATCTGCGCTGGGCGTCTGGGTGTAATCACGCTTGGAGGTCCGGGGTGGTTCGCAAATACTCAACAACTCCATGTCGAGACCCGCCAACGCGCGGCCTCGATCAACACCGCTCTGCACTGTCCCGAAGGTGTGATAAGAAATCACGCATTCCATTTCCATCACGCCCCTGTCGCCGACCTGCCCCTGCACCATCTGTGCCGCCCCCCATTCGATGTAAAACGCATCGGAGACCGGTGGGGCCGAGATCACTAATTCGTTTTCCGCCACGATAATCGCGGGTCGAGTCGTTCCATCCAGCGTCACCGTTTGAAGTGGATTCAGTGACACTAACCGCTGCAGCAGCGCCATATAAAAACTGTCTTTTGTGAATTGCATAAAAGCTTTTAGCTCCTAGCTCTTGGCTTTTAGCTCGAGCGGGTCATAAGTGCTCCCTTTGCGAGAGCGCTGCTTCGAGTGCTCTCCATTTCTTTCAAGAAACGCGGACCTCGGTTTCAGAGGAAGGATTCGACGTTCCAAGCTAAAAGCCAAGAGCTAGTAGCTAGGAGCTTCTTTTTTCATTCCACAGCGAGCACACGATAGAGATAAGCTGTTCCGGCGAAATACTCCGTGGTGACATTCTCGATATGAAAGAGGTCGTTGTCATACAGCAGGCCGAGCGCGCCTTCGAAGAGGACTTCGGCCGAGGCCACATTCCGGGACGTCAGCTCTTCCGCCACAGCCGTGCCCGAAAACAGAAATTCCAAACGTCTTCGAGGTCCCGTCGTCGGAGTCACCAGGGCCCGCACGACCACGGGACAGAAAATCACTTCCTCAACTCCTGGATCAGCTAAACCAAGTTGAGCGCTGGGATCGTTGGGCATCGTTATCAGCGGATATAGCATGCTGACCTGATCCCCACCCAGCGCCTGCAGCATTGCATCTGTTGCTCGCACCACCGCCGCCGAACTCATTCCTGTCTGAGTCATTTTCAGCCCACTTTCTGCGCCACATACGGAGCCAGCATGGCCTGTACGGTTTGGTCGATCAGTGAGTCAGAGAAGTAGTTCATGCTCATGGTGTCGATCTTCCCCACGCTCACGTTCAATGCGGGCGTCGCCTGCGCGTTCCGCACAATCTGCGCGCAGGCGAACTTCACCGGATCGGAAATCACGGCCATCCCGGCGGTATAGACAATGTCCACTTCACTGAACCACAAGCCCACAATGTTCAGCGGTAGTGTCAATTCGCCTGTATTGGCAAATAAATCGATCGCGGCCGGATCAATGGGCGTCCAGATGCCCGGCAATCCGAACATGAGTGCGGCATCCAGTCGCAGATCATCGAAAGGCCAATCGCCCCGGCGCGGGATCGTGTAGCGTCCTTGTGCCGAGACAATCGGAGTGGTCGCCGGTGCCACGACAGCGAGCGGAATGTAGCTCAGGCGTACCGTGTTGCGGTCCGCCGCAAGGCGCAACCGTTCCTCATATTGGTTCACTGCCAATGTAGCCCGCCGGCAATGCGCATCGATCAGCGACGATGCAGCGGCCACAACTGCGGCCGGCGTGGTTGCGTCCAATCCATAAAGCTCGTATTCCGTAGGAGCGAGATAAATCATAAGAGTCCCAAGTTTCCCGGTTGCCAGTCGTCAGTGGACTCATCGACGAACTCGCGACAAGCCGCTGACGACCGGCAACAGCCTTTACCGGTTTACCTTCACTTCGTAGTGCGCATAGGCTGCGCCTTTGACGACCACGGCGCCGAACTTCACCACCACCATCTGCGAAGCCAACGCCCCGAGCAGTCCCAACTGGAAGACCCGCGGATTCGGATCGGTGAGCCAGTGGTACTCGATCAGGTCTTCGGTCACGATGTAGGCGGGAAGTACCGCATTGCCGCTGCCCGGCGTTCCGGTATAGGGAACCGCCCACTCCGGAATCAACGGCAACTCTCCGGCCTGCGTCGAAAGAGTTTTTACCGTTAGCCCGCCAGTAATCTCGGCAGTCGAAAGCACGACGTTGAATTCGGCTTTCATTTCGCGATCGATCAAGTCGAGCAATACCGGGTTCGCATAGATCGCCGTGGGACGAACCTCATAGGAAGAACTTGCCACCATGCCGGCAATTACTCCCTTGATTCCGTCCACGATGCTCTCAGTGGTCGTGATCGTGGTTGTGTTGCCCCCAGCTTCGATCTGGTTGATCGCTCCCATGTATTGGAGAGTGGTTGGCGTTACCAGCGAAGTATCGTTGCCATTCCAGAGCGCAACGTCGTGAGTTCGCAGTAGCCCTTCCACTGAGTCGGTCAGATCCTTCGCTTGCAGGTAGGCAAACTGGCTTTGCTGAGCGCCCACTTCCAGATCGAACAGGTTGTAGTTGATCTGTGAGACCAGCGCTTTCAGCGGCACCGTGCGCTCAATGCGGGTTGGGGCACCGACGGTCGCCACGATATTTCGTGGATCGACGAACGCCTGCGCCGCAGTCGGAGAATTGATCAGAGTCTCTTCGAAGTATCGCGAAGGCTGCCCGGTTGCAGGCACCTGCTTGCATCGTTGCCCGAACACGCCCCGCCGGCGCACGATGTCGAAGATCTCGGTTTGATATCGGTTGATCTCAATCGCGCCAGGACCCAGAAAGTCCGCTGCCGCGTTCAGATCGATAAATTGTGTGTTCATGTGTTCTCCTGAAGAATTGATTTGGTTGCGTCAATTGAAAGTTGGCCCAATAGAAAAGCGCGACCGTAGTCGCGCCAGTCTGCGAACTGAGAACCCGGAACTGAAAACTGATCTTGTCTTACTCGATCATCCCTGCCCGCGCCATCTCTGCCTTTACAGCGATGCGCTGCTCTACGCTCAGCGATTGCAGGGTTTTATCCAGCACCCCAACGTCCAGCCTGTCCCCGACCTCCACGCTGCTCTTGCTCAGCAACGCCGATACCAGAGGAGACAGAGTTTTCCGCGTCAACCGTGCTGCCTGCCCCTTGAGGTCGTTGTTCGCCTTTTCGAGTTCAATGATGCGATCCTTCAGTTTTCGCGGCCAGTTCGTTTCTTCCGTCGTTTCCGAGGCGTCTGCCCCGCGCTCTTCCACTGCCGCCGCAATGCGGTCCACCTTCGCATTCAGCGCTGCTTGTTGCGCATCGAGCTTTTCCAGCACCCGATCCAGAGTCTCAGCCGCACTTGCCAACCGTTCCGCGGTGGCGAGTAGTTGTTTCGTCGTTTCTGTGTCCATCTCTTCTCCTTTTGCTGTTGTTTAGCGCCCGGCGTCACTTTCGCGCCAGTGCGCTTCTAAGCTTCGTTTGGTTGGTTAGTCCAATTCGATCCAGGTGTCCCGATAAGCTGCCTTATCCCGTCGCAGAATGGCGGCTCCGGTAAAAGTAACTTGCGTGAGTGTCCATACTTTCGCGGTCATGTCCGCCACACGGGCATCCGCAATTTCGTAGGACATGGCCAGGCACTCGTGGCGCTCTGGACTAGCCGCATCCAAGGCTCTTTGGCAACTGCGTCCTTGCCCGATCTGCCTAACGATCTCCGGAAAGTCCTTGGCGAAGAGGTAGCCCCCGAGTTCAAGTTCCCTCCCCGCCAGTTCTGCGCGGGTAATCACTCCAACTTTCCGGCGCGTATCGTGGCGGTCGAGAGACAAGGAATAGTCCAACGCCATTCCCAACAACGATGCCAGCGCGGTCTCTGCCGCAGTTCGAGTCAGCACGACTCGATGCCCGCGAGCTCCCGCCGGCGCCTTATTGGAAACCACATCGACCAGCGTCAGTACACCTCGGAAAGGCTGCCGGTTCGGATGCCCAAGCACCGCGGGCATCGCAATTGCCATTGATTCCAGTTCAATATTCATCATTTGCTGTCATCCTCGGCGAAGTGTTTCGCTTGTGAGAGATCGGGATGTGGAGGAACTTGTGAGCCAGTGGGAAATCTAAGATCGACGATCTAAAGTGGAGGCAACCCCCTCATCCTCCTGACCTCGCCGATGGTGAGCACTCCGTTCTGCAGCAGGAGCGCCTGGATTTGCGCTTCTTCCATTACATCGCCGCCGGAGTCCACATCGGTAAAGACAAATTCCAGGTCATTCCATCCCAGCTTCTTGCAGATTCCGTCCCGCGTCAGGTATTCGGCCAGCAGTCGCGCCGTGGGAACAATCGCTTGCAGAAATGCCTCGTCCGCCATCTCCATCGCGGTCGAGCGGTTCAAATCCCGCTCCACCCCCAGGCACTGCGGAGGAAGATCAAACGCATCCGCGATGATTCGCAGCAGGAATTCTTGCCACTGCAACCGCAAATCCGCATCGGTACCGCCGCCGAACCGCAGCACCTCCGGCTTGTTCTCCGCCGAAAGAATGGGCACGCGCCCGGTGCCTTCGATCTCGTCTTGCCACCACCGAATTAATCGCTCGTGGTGCTCCGGAGTGAGACCTTGTAGCCACAGCGCGTACTCCACCACAGAGTTCGAAGCTAGCTTGGTCGCATACCGGTGCGCACCCAGAAACGCATTCACCGCCTCGAACGCAACTTCCAACCGCCCCAGTCCGAAAGGTGTGTGCGTTCGTGGGTTGAGCCGGATGTAAATCAGCTGATCGTCGTCCAGAAGAATATTTCCATCCGGCCCGGACTTCCCCGTGACCTGCACATAGCGCACCGACCCCGGCAGCCCATCCCAGTCCGTCTTCATTCGGATGGTCGCTCCATCCACCGGCCACATCACCAGAGGCCGCTGCGGATCGCCCGTACTTTCCACTTCGATCGCACCGAAACCGCCCACGATCACATCCTCAAGAACCTGCTCCGACAGGGAACGAAACGAATCGTCTGGATTCGGAGCATCGAAGTTTTCAGTAAGGATTTGTATCCGCAAATCGCTGCCCGGCGTTGCCACCGGCCCGCGTCCCGGCCGCGGCTGGATTCGCCAGCGCATTCCCGCAATCCGATCCTTGATGGTGTTGATCGCCTTGCGCGCGACCGGCGTCTCGGCAAACCGGCGTAGGTTGATGGGCGTGGGCTTCGGGAAAGCATCTGCCCTCGGCCCGTAGACATTAAGAATGGACGGCAGTGCCAAGGTCCGCCTCTTGCTCTGTGCTTTCTCCACGGCGGCCGAAGACACTCCCGCAATCCGGCGCATAGCGCCGCGCAACGTCTCTGTAATGTTCATGATTTTTTCTTTTGTGTGGCGCGGGCGCCCTCGCCCGCGAAAGTTGGGTGAACTGACTATTATTCGACGCCGCGCATCAGGCTCTCAAATCCCGCGATGCTTGCGCCGCAATTTCCGGCATCTCCGCCAGGGCTGCCACATGGATCCGTGCCTCTTCCATCGCGCTTAACGCAAACCGCACCTCATCTGTCCCCGGATCCGGCGCCTCGTCCACCACCGCTGTCATCAACGGAAGCGCCTTGTTCATTTGAGCGATGCTACTCGCAATCGCCGGATACCGCGACGCCAACATGATCGCCTGATCGACACTCGTCTTCAATGAAACCGCATGGAAAATCTTAATCGCATCCCCCACCCGGTAACCGAAATCAAACTTGAGCGGATCCCCGGGCTTGGTGTATGGCGCTACTGGAATATCTTTCATGAGCAACGTCCATACGCCGCTCTGTTCAAACGCATCGCGCATGTTCTTCAGAATTCGTTGTCGCGCCGAAACCGCCCCTCGACCGGCTGCTCTTGGACCTTCAAAGTACAACCTGGCCAGCATCTCAATCTCTTTCGCGGGTTCCTCCGTCAAACAACCTTTCATCGGCGAGAGCTGAATCACGTTCGAGAAAGAATCCTCCAGCCGTCGCAAAAGTACGCTGCGCTCGCGCGCTTCGCCGAGCTGACTACGAATCTCACGCTCGATCGCTTCCAGCATCTCGATATCCGCCTGCGGATCGAGACATCGCACTCGCCGCCAGTCCCGCGTGAAGCGCACATCGGCAAACCCCGCCCCATTCGCCGCTGGCTCGATCATCACAACTCCAATATTGACGAACTCATCCTTCACCGCGTCGGGCACGTATCGCAGCAAGAAAAATTCGAGTTGCCGTTTGTCAGCCATGAAAGACAGCCGTTAGCACCTGGCACTTAGCATTTCCCCACTCGGGCGTCTGGGAGCCACGGTGAGCCTCGATCCGCCAAATGCCAAGTGCTAATTGCGAATCACTGGATCTACGCCGCTTCCTTCCAATTCGGAAACGGATTCCTCGGCGACGCCCGGAACGCCGTAATCAACTCCCGCACCAGCGGCCGGCGCTCAACCAGCAGTCGCGTCAAATCCTCCAGCGCGCCCCAGTCGCTCCCATACCATTCCGGAGGAATCTCTCCCGCAGCGGCCCAGATCACGTCCTCCTTCATCCTCTCGACGCGCGACAGCCACGGCTCGAACGACTCCCACCCGCGTACGCTCACATACACTTCGTTGCGCGCATAAACTCCACGCATCGGAGAATCCAGAAACGTCCACTCGCCCGCATTGAAGCAATATCCCTGATCGATAAACGCCACCGTATACTTGCGCTCTCGCATCCGCCGCCAGAACGCAGCCTGCCGCCCGTTCGCATTGCCCGTCCACTTGTCGATGGCCAGGATTCCGGCGAATGTTTCCAGATTACGCACTCGCTCCAGCATCTCCACCGGGAGATAATCGAACACCTGCCCCTCGAGCGGGCTCACTACATATCGTGATCCGAATTGTAGTCCCGCCTGGCAGGGAATTGTGTTGCCCGCCAATTGGATACTCAATTCGGGAGTGTGCTCGACCAGCCAGCCTCCCACCTCGACAACCGCTGCAGGCGGGACTGGCAACTCTGCGCCTTCCGCCAATCGCGTGGCCAACAACTCGTTCGCGAGCACCCGCGTGTGCTGCGGATTGTTTCGAAACTTCACAACATAAAAGTTTCCGTCGTCGCAGCGCATGAGGTGTCCTTGCGCCCCACCCCGCATCCGCCGCACGTGTTGGACCGCGGTCACCGCCAACGGCTCTCCTTCCTTGCGAAATCAAAACCTGGGCGTCCAACCCTACACCTCTAACCCTGAGGCGAATGGAAACGCCCACCATGCAAACACCAGAAGAAGTGCGAAATGTTACTCCAAGTCCATTCCTCAGGCCTGTGACGGATGAACATTCACAAAAGTCGAAGGTCCCGCCGTATCTAATGCATCTTCGGTTGCTTTTGACGGACCCAATGGCAAACTAGCCAGCGTCACGCCTCGCGTTTGCCGAACTTGTCCCGCCAGCTTCTGCCTCGCCGCCAGCGCGATCGCCATCGCCATGACGCAATCATCATGCGAACCAGCCGCCGCGGAGGAACTACCATCAGCATGACGAATAAAGGTCCGGCACTCATTCAGCAGCCGTGGACTGTGGAAAATCGTCCGCTCCAGCGCCAGCACTGCAGCTAAGTTCTCAATCATCGCCGGACGGCTTACCGCCGAAGTCAGCCATCCATCGTGCCCGCCGTCGCGAAAGACGTTCATACATCCTTCCATGCGCAAGTGTGCCAGGACCGCGTGCCCATGATTATTCTGCTCCACCACCAGCAATCCCTGGTTATATAAATTCGCCAGTTCGATCAGCCTGGTTGCCAACTCACGCGGCGGAAAATGTCCGTGCAGTTCGGCGCACTGCAGCCCGGTGGTTCGTTCGATGACTGCGGCGCAGGAATAATCGCCCTCCGACCCGCCCCCAGCCGGATCGACTCCGATGAGGTACTGTTTCCCGGCTTGCGACGGCAACCAGATCAGCAGATGCTGATTGTCCCGCGTTTCCACCGGGTCGCTGCAAGCCTGCAGAGCCCGCTCGATGGCCTCCAGATCAAATACGCATTCCCCCGAAGCTCGGAAGCACGACACCGGGTCCTCGGCATATTCTTGCACCGCCAGTCCACGCAGTTGCGCGCGCTTCGTGCGCCGCCATGCAATCTGCCCCTCGGTTAACCCGGCATGCTGTATCAGGTGCTCCTCTTCAAGCGAGGGCGGCTCCGACGCACCCTTTATTTTATGGATTCGATACTCGTCCCCAAACCACCAGGGAAAGAAGTGCCGCGAGTATCCCGTTTCCTCGGCTCGCTGCCACTCTTCGTAAAAGATGCCGCCCGCACCGTTCGGTGTGGACTCCAGCACAATCTCCCCGTCCTCCGGCACCGCCGTCCGTAAGGAAGCCAGCGTTTCCTCTACATCCCGGGGCCAGCGGGCGACCTCCGAACAATGAAGATTGTGGATGGTCATCCCGCGGCCCGCATTCGCATCCGCCGCCGTCGCCACGCGATACTCGCTATCCAGCCGCGGAAAAACGATCTGACGGATGTTGGCGTGCGAAGTCACCAGCGCGCCGTCTTGCATCCCCTTGGGCAGGTTCTCCCAGAAGCGATGCACGATTTTGAAAATCTCCTCTGCCGATTCCTGGTCGTGAGCCACTTGCACCGTCACCGTGCCCGGCTGCGTGATGGTCTGAATGAAAAACCGCGCCGCCACATAAGTCGTGATCCCCAGTTGCCGCGCCTTCAACACGATGCTTCGCTTGGTATGGTTTCGCGAAAACTCCGTCTGTGCCCGGTTCGGCCTCAGCGGAATCAGGCCGCGAGTTTTGTTCCGCACCTTCAATAGACCTTCGATAAGCAGATCTCGCACTGCGATATCTGAGAGGGCATCCCCAACCGGCATTCCCCGGCGTCCTCGGAATGGCCGCAAGTCCAGGAATGTCCCCAAATCCTTGAGCAAAGAAAGATCACTCATCGCAACCCACCGTCCCGTCAATTCGTTTCATCAACAACCCCTCCTGTTCAGGCTGAACAAATGCCAGATTCGTATCAGGGCATCGCTTCAGCGATGCCGCCACTGCCGCAGGCTTGGTAGCGCCTTCAGGCGCTGTATCACTGACCGCCCTCGGCATGCCCAAGATTCTCCGGCACAAAAGCCAACGCCCCGATCTCCCACCCTGATCCAAACAGGTTCTGGTTAATTCCCATAAGGTCGTATTCGTATTCGGACGCGAGTGTGGCCCCCTGATCGACGACTGGCGATGCCTGCGTTGGCCTCGGATCCACAGGCGGCCCGGTGGTCACATCCGCGTAATAAGTTGTCCCAGAGTTTTGTTGCGTGCTGAGCAAGTAATTCACCAGTTGCGTATTGCTCATCAACGTCGCCCCTGCGGATTTCAACGTATCCAGCATTACGCCCACCTGGTGCGGCGAAAGTTCGTTTATATGCCAAAAGATCCCAAACGGAACCCCCCACACTGCAGATTTGAACACCATCGCTTGCAGCTTGTTCGCCAGTTGGCTATCGCTTAAGTTCTGAAAATTAGGAACCACCCCCTGGCTCAAGATGTTCTGAACGTCGATTCCGCTAGCCGCGACAGTCGCCGCATTCGGAGCCGGGTCCATGGAACCCGAGCCGCGCGAGCCCGAATATCCCGCCGCGACCGTAATCGCCTCGGTGGAAGTATCTTCATAGCTGCCCGGGTAAACGTACACCCGATTCGCCGGCATACCGGTCAAGTTCGCGTTCATCCACGCTTTCGACCAGTTAATCTCGTCAGCCATCAGGCGAGTCTTGTCCGTGAGCAGCAGGTACGGTGAGCTCTTGATGTCCTGCGCAGCCACATCCGCCAGGTCTTCGCTCTTCACCGCCGGCTTCATGTTTGGATCCTCGGTGATCGAAAAAACGCCCCGCTGGTTCAACGTGTCGACCACGCCGCCCAACGTATCCAAACCGGCCGGCAACATGTCCGTGCCCGACGAACTAAGATTCCAGCTCACCTGCGCATTCGTATCTCCCGGTGCGGTGATCGTGAATTGCTTATTGGAAATCGAAAGCGTGACGCTTGTGGCCGTATGCCCCGTGTACTGAATCGTGAACGCGTTCGGAAACACAAAATACTGATGCGAGACCGAGTGACAATTCACATCCCATCCCGCATTGATCCACGACTGGAACGTCGGGATCAACTGCTGCGACAGGTCATACCCCGTCACCACCGCAATGCTGAGCGGCACGCCTTTCGATTGGATCATCGGCAACAGCGATTCAATGTACTGGTGCGAGCCATCGAGCAATCCAGGATCGTCATAGGTAACCGTGATCCGTGCCGGATACTGCATGAAGCCCCGCACATTGGGCGCTGTGTCTGCCGCTACATTGTGTCCGCCATTGATTGGGCCGGGAGTGCCGGCCACATCGGTGGAAACTCCAGTCGCCAGATTATTGGCATAGAGATGGCAGTACGAATATGTCACCACCCCCGTGTTGTCCATCAACCCATAAGTACGATTGGCGTAAGCCCGACAGTTTGTTAATTCAAGCGCAGTCGGTGTTCCGTCAAACCGGTACCCAACATAGTTGCGGTGAGCGTCGGTGTTGTAAATGTGAATATCCCCAGGTGTGCCGAGAGGATGCACATAAAACCCGATCGGCACAGTCGCATTCGGCACCTGACTGTCAGCCATCATGTTCGCCAGCCACACATGGTCAGTCGCGCCCTGCACCTGAACCCCGTAGCCGTCGTACCAATCGAGCTTGATGTGCTGAATCTCAACGTAGCTGACGTTATCAATGTTGATCAGTGCCTGCCCGCTGAGAATGATCGGAGACACCGAGCCGTAGTGCGTGACCGGATTGCCCACCGCTGACCACACGTACAGATTTTGCGCGACTGGGTCGTAGTACCAATCCCGGTCATTCGCCAGCAGATTCTCCGCGCTCTGGGAATTTCCCCACCTCGTGGCGAATTGCACAAATTTGAGTTGCGTGATGGGCTGAGTTGCACTCAGCGCAATCTGCCAGACATTGCCGCCGGTGTTTGTCCATTGCGCAGCCACAGTCGCATAAAGACCCCTAAACTCGGGAGGCCGCCCGTTGCCATAGGCATCGAACTTAATCACATTGCCCGCCACGCCGCTGGAGGGCGGGGTGAGCCACTCATTCCACACCGCGTCCCGCTTGAACAAGATCACATCCCCGGGCTGGAAGGTTGAAATCCCAACCTTCAGCAGCGTGCGCCATGGCGTCTGCGGAGACAGCCCGCTGTTCCCGTTGCTCCCCGCCGGATCCACGTAGTACGTGGTCGCCGACGCCATCCCCGTCATCACCATCACCGCGAATACGATCTGCTTCAGCATCCCGGAACTCTCCCTCATGTTGTTTTGAAGAAAGAAGTGAACGAGCCGCAGCTGCTAACTGCGAACCGAGAACTGGGAACTAAGAACTGCCGACCCAATTCATCAGTGAATCCAGATAGCGGGCACGCACGCGCCCCAGGAGTAACTGTTTGCCGGAGGCGTGATGCTCGTAGGCAAAGCTCCTCCGGCCGCGGGCGTAATGGCGAAGCCGCCAGATCCCTGGGTCGTGCCGCAAGTTCCGCTTCCGCCGGCCTCGCCTTTATAGAACGTGAACGCGGTCGCGCTGGGACTCACCAGAGTGGGCGGCGTGGCTGTGGTGTTGCTGGTGTAGTACATCAAATAGTAGTCGCCCGGCTGCAGCGTCTTGGCCCCCTGCGCCCACGAGAGCGCGACTGCCCCCGTTGCTGGCGCGAACGAGCTGCCATGCAGCGTTCCGGAATTCAGGTTGAGTACCAGCGTGCCGCCGCTGTTAAACAACCCGAGATCGTAGTTATTGGTGCTCGTGTTGTCGGCATTCGATCCGATGTCGTAGGTCACCTGCGAAGTGCTGAGCGGGTAGGTCAAAGTCACCCCCCACATCATCGCTTTGTTTGCCGACGACGATGGCAGAACACCATTGTTGCCCCCAGTCAGTTCCGTCATCCACCCGATCGCATACGGTCCCGCGACCACGCTCGAATTGCCTACGGTTCCAGCCCCAGTAGCGCTCGCATAGTTCCCGCTGACTAGTGTCCCCGTCTTGGCATACCCGGGAACCACCGGAGTCCCAGTGAAGCTGGGCGAAGCCAGCGGAGCAAAACTGGTCGCCACAAAGGCATCGGTGGCAATATCGGTGGAACTATCGCCGGGTGACTGAGTAGGCGCAGTCGGCGTCCCGGTGAACGCCGGCGAGGCCAGCGGCGCTTTCAGGTTCAGCGCATTCTGGAGATCAGTTTGCGCCGAGAGCGTGCCCGTAATCGCTCCCCAAGCGGCGCCGCTCGGGCAAGTATTGTCCACGTAATCCGTACCATTCCCTACCAGACAATGAGTGTTGGGTGCGGCCCCGTTGATCTGAAAGCCCGTCGTGGCATTGAAGACAGCGGCTTTCTGGGTCGCAGTCGAAGACGTCGTAGAAACCGTCGCGCTGCCGCCTGCATAGTACCCCCACACGCCGTTGTACTCGCACCAGCCCTTCGTCATGTCCGCACAATTGAAATTAGTCCAGGCTGTGCCTGCACCGTCCAACCTATAGTAACCAGAGCCATTGGTATTGTGGGCGCACGTCATCGCGTTGCTGTTGATGTCGTCCTGAATGACGTTTGTCGTGCCCGTACCGCAGCTAACACCGGACAAGTTTAATACTCCGGCAAAGTTCGAGGCGACGTGAACTGCATTCACGCAGGAGTGGGTACCAGGGCAAGTGTTAAAATTTGTGATGGTCACCATGCCCGTGATGCTGCCGCCGCCGTTGGCGCTGTCAATGAGAATGCCATCTTGCATCCCGGAGGCGATCGTGCTGCTGCCACACACGGTGTTGTCGCAGCCTTCCGTGTGGAGATCATGGATGTTGATCGCGCCGCCGTGACCGTAGCTTGATCCCGGCGCGTTGGTGATGTGAAGGTCGCCAAAGGAAAGTTGAGCAGCCGCACCCACGTTTACAGCGTTGATCGTAACGCGATCCACTTCTTCAGAGCCGCCGTCAATCTCCATCGGAACAACAGGTTGAGTTGTGCCCCACTTGGCAGCAAACGACCCATCAAAGTTGATGTTGATTCGAGAGTGCGGCCCGCTATTAACCGTGCTGGCGCCGCCGCCCCCAGGACCTTCGATGATGAGACCGATGGCGCAGTCCGTAATGTAGAGGTCCTGAAAAAATGTGTTCTCTTGGCCAAACAGGTTCATGCCGCCGATGCACGCCGCGTTTGCCGTCCCCCCAGCTACGGCGATATCTTTTACCTGCGAACCAGTGAGAGCTGCGTTGCAGTTGCCGCAAGAGCTTTGAGAAGCAGTGTTGACGCCGGTGGCATCTCCGATTGTCACGATAGGAGCGAGCAAGGTCACGGCCGTAGCGGATGGGCTTGAATTGAGAGTGGGAACAAAGGAAATCGTGATGTTGCTCGATGGTGCCAGCGAATAGAACTGAGAGTAGCAGGCGCTGCCCGTGCACTGGCTCTGCACCAGGTTCGAGGCCAGGTAGCACGGTGCGCCATTGATGTTGCACTCCGTAATCCGATATTCGGTGTGATCCGTTCCCCCTGTGAGGATGAACCGCGTACCCGGACCGATCAGCACAGTATCCGAAGTGGCAGACCCGGAAAAAAGCGTTGCCGTAGTCCCGGTGACCTTGGTCATGGTGAAGGTGTTGCCAGGAAAAGCTGAACTAGCGACAAAAACCGTCCCGCTCGGTGGAGGAGAAGGGCTGCCCCCGGTCACCAGCGTCGTGGCGTTGCCTTGAAAGATGTCAAACGCTCCGAGGTGGAAGCCGAGGTCTGTGCTATAAACCGAGCCAACCGTGCCATTACCAGAACCGAATATCACAGTGCTTTTCGAGGTTGGATTCAGCGGGTCAAAGTCTATCGCACCACACGGCCATATTAATCCGCTTTGGTCAGCCTGAGCATTGATCATCGTGCTGTTGGTTGATAAGTCCTGAATGCGTCCGCAGGGGTTGGTCTTCAGCGCCCCGGTATCAGAGCGAGAATCAACCATTGTCGCTGCGGCAGCAGCCTGCCAGGTTGCTGCCGAGGTGCTGGTTGCCGTGGGGACGTAGCCAATCGCAGGCGTACCCGACACGGCTATTCCGTTAATTTTGCCATTGGTCATCACGCCTAGACTGGTCAGCGTCGAATCACCGCTCACTGTGACCGGGGCATAGGCTGAAGCGCCGGCATTCATCACCGGGATCTGCGCGGGAGCACCTAGAGGCGGACCGCCCCCCGTGCCATACCCCTGCGCTTTCACCCAGGCATCCGTGGCAATGGCAGTCGAATTGTCACCCGTGGCTTGCGTAGGTGCGGTCGGCGTTCCAGTGAGGGCTGGGGAAGCTAATGCCGCCGCCCCAGTGACCTGCCCCACCGAATAGTCGCCGGCTTGTGCCACAATCGTGCCAGCTCGTCCGAAGACCGTGTTCACGTTCCCCGCACTCGGAGCTTGAACCTCCGCTCCGGCCACAAGCATGGCGTAGGTTCCCGTACTGGCATTCGTTGACAGCACGCGTCCAAGCACTTGTCCGATCCCCGGGTAACTCGCGCCCGAGTCGTGACAATCGCCAGCCGCTGTACTACTGATCTGGACGTAATCCCCGGCGGTCGTCGCCCCATCGAACACGCAGGACGCTTGTCCCCCACGTGCGATCTGGGCGCTGCCTGTGGTCCCAGCCCCGTCCACTACGATCCCGATCATTCCACCGGTGTCGGAAGTCGCAGCGATGATCGCTGTCGCCGGTGAGCCCGTCACCTTTGCCAGCTTGTTAAGCGTGGTGCCGCTGGTCGGTGCATTGGGAAGGTCCGTTGCCACTGCGCCTACGGTCGTATCCACATAAGTGCCCGTATACAGATGCTTCAAACGCAGCGTGGGAGAACCAATATCCTTGACATTGTCGGACCACGGCTTGAAGTTGAATGAGGTATCAACCACCCACCGCAGAGAACCCTGCAACCACAACCCCAGTCCCTGTTGTGGATCGTTCGTTCCTAACGCGTCGGACCCCACGAAAAAGTAACCGTCAGTCGTGTCGTAGCCAAGCCGCATGCGCTCATAGTCCGAAGCATCCGTCCGCGTCCCATAGACATTGAGCGTCTGCGGATTCGCGCCGTTGTACTCTTCCAAAGTGTTTGCGTCGAGATTGAAGACGTTGAGCAGCCCCAACTGAACCGGTTGGCCATTGTTGCTGATCACCTTGGGACAGTGGCAAGTCGAATCGAACCAGAAAATTCCATAATTCGGAATACCGTTCGGTGGGCCGGTCTCTGCCAGTTCAACAACATCGGCAACGCTGCAATTCGCATTTCCGTTCGCCTGAACCCCGGTGACGAAGCTCCCATTGCATTGCGTCGGAGTTTGCGCCAGTTGCGTCGCTGTGTTCGCGTTCTCGGAAACCATCCCGTTGCTATCGAGTACTGCAACCCCGACCACGGCTCCGCCATTCTCGGAAACCTGAAGCTGTCCGCCCGTCCCAAACCCAATCGCCGACTTTCCCGCAAGCGCGGGACTCAGAGCTCCATAGCTTCCTTCCACGGCCCACGATCCCGCTCCCGTTGTCAGGAATGAACTCGCCTGCGCCGTTCCCGCAACCGTCAGCGTGTTGTCGAGTTGCACATTCGTCTTGAATTCCTTGAGTCCCGGTGTCAAACGCTCCAACCAGTTCGTCCCATCCCCCACGTTTCCGATGTAGTTTGAGATCGAGACCGGCGCCCCCAGGCTGATCCCCACAGTCGCTGGGTTCCCATTTCCCTGGTCATATCCTATGAAGGCATCGTTCGCGTCATTCGATGGACGGTTGTTCGCTGTCGCAATCGTCTTCTGGAAGTTCGAATCGGAAAGCGTGATGATGTGTCCCGGCGCCGTGCCAAGAGTCGGAAAGTTCAGCCGTCCTTTGAGGTTGGTGAGCAGCCCGCCGTCATTGTTCGGCTTCACCGCCATCAACAGCGCGCCTTGGTCGTAAAACGTCCCCGGGGCCATGGACGTGTAACAACTCAGCCAAAGCGGCGTCCATCCCAGGAGAGCATTGCAACTGGTAGAGATTACAGCCGGTGCCCCCATCCCCTGCACCCCAACGATGTCGCTGGGCGCACTCTGGACCCACGCCGTCGCCGCATTCAAAACGCTCCCCGAGTCCACGTTTGCCGCTAGGATCAGGCTCCCGGGCCAAAACTCCAGAAGCGGAAAATATGCGGGAGTCGCAACCGTGTAAGCCTGCAGCGTCGCTTGCGTGTCCGTGAAAGTGCAAACCCCATTCGCACAAACCGAAGATCGATTCACACTGGTTGCGACTGCGTAATTACCGTTTCCATAGGGCGCTTGCTCCCGAGGATCGTCAGTAGCCAGGTAGGTTACACGCAATAAATCAAACGTGCTGGCGCCGGCCACATCCGGCGTCGTTACAGTTATGTTTCCCGATCCACTGGTCAGGGCACGGCCTGCATAAAGCGGGTTCGATGCCCCGTAGCTCGCGCTGTTGGCAACAATGTAGTAGCGATAGTCTATGCTTCCCGTGTTGGTATACAGCGGAACTGACCCAGCCGGAAGCATGGCCCCCTCTACCTTGACTGTCGCTCCTTGGGCGATCACGCCCGCTTCCCCAATCGCCCCCGCCGGATTCGTGCAGCTTCCAACCTCTTCATAAACGTTGTCCAACTCAAATCCGCCATAGCCTCCGCGCTGTATCCCCGCGCGTACTCCGTATTGTGCGAATCCCTGGATCACGCTATCGGAAATCTTCACCGTGTTGCCGCTCTGCCAATCGATCCCATTCCCCGCGCATTGCATCGAGATGTTCAGATTCTTCAACCATCCCACCGCGGCGTTGCTGCTGAACGGCCCTGGCGCATAAATCACCGGATTGCAGACGCTCGCGTTACAGAGCACTCCGTAGTCGCTCGATCCTGTTGCCAGCGACGTGTCCAACCCGTCGAGCAGGAATGATTGATCGTTGTCCACCTGAACGTAACTGCTGAAGGTGCCGCCAGTCGGCGGTATCCTGGTGGTTACATTGAGCAGCCTGGTCTTTTGCGCATTAACTTCGATAAATGGATTCTGGCCGCTGACCACCATTGGCCGTCCGCGCGGATTCACAAGAGTGATGTCCAGGAACTCAGTAGCGTTTGAGCTATCGCCCGCCAGAATGCAAGTGTCGTTCATGTAGCAGTCAACGATGGATCCCGAAAAATCCACCGTCACGTTCGACGCCCGGATCGAAATCCGTGCGTACGCCTGCAACTCTCCCGGCGGAACGATTACTTTTCCGGATTGCGAAGGCCCTACTGGATTCGTCGGATTGAACCGCGCCACAATCAATGCTTCTTGAAGACCGCCCGATGCGCTCGATATCGTGTAGCCGGCCGGATGCGCATTGAGCGTGGTGAACTGCAGCGTTCCCGCCTGACCGTTCCCTACGCAGGTTCCGCCCGTGACTAACACGGCTTCTGCCGTGCCGGTCGCGGAGATATAGACGTAGTACCAGGGCTCGGTTCCAGTTACCCCCGCCGGGCACGCCGCCAGATTTACCGTCTGCGGCC
>Ga0182014_10001878_pt1 | contig 27441 bp, 32 predicted proteins | sample 612S2DmetaG_FD_120489 | JGI IMG/M metagenome (GOLD analysis project Ga0182014, IMG submission 120489) | Permafrost microbial communities from Stordalen Mire, Sweden - 612S2D metaG | ecosystem: Environmental > Terrestrial > Soil > Wetlands > Permafrost | place: Sweden: Stordalen | collected... | reverse complement strand
GCCCCAATTGAACGTTACACCTTTTACGCTAGCACCATTGCTTACTGTGTAGTGAGCAGTTGCGGTGAATGTTGGTTCCGTACCTGATGTAGTCAGGTAGTTACATGTACCACTAGGGGTAGGTACCGGAACTGGAGGAGTACTAACTTTAGCTTCAAAGTCTACGAACTCAATGGTTGAGCCCATTAGACCGCCGACATTAATGCCACTGCCAGTAATGCCATCAGACATCTTCTGGACTACAGCACCTTGTCCGTTGTCGAGGGTTGTCGAACCATTAACATAGTTAATAGTCTGAGCTGGGTTCAAATTAACTGTTACTGAACCGTTTGCACCTGATGTGCCACCTAAATTAGTGCTAGCTACAACTGTAGAAGTATTACTTGTGGCAGTATTGCCAGGCAAGTTAGCTGCTACATTGATACTTGTTAGGCTACCGTAAGCATCGTTATGAAGCTCAACGCTATATTCTAAGACATCACCTGCTTTTGCAGAGATAGTATTAGCATATGAGCCATTTTGTGTTAAGTCCCGAACTTCGTAAACAGAACCACCACCTTCAAGTTGACCTGGACTGTCGGCCAATGCAGGGGACATTGTGAAAGGTATCATAGCTAGGACGCTAAGTCCTGTTGCTATAGCAACTTTCTTTAATAGTTTATTCATTATAAATTCCTTTCTATAAGAAATTATTTGGATCATTTAGATTAATATTCATGTAAATTGATATCATTACAAACTAGATAGTTATTGAACTTTAAACTTGGAAAATGCTGTCGGTATAATTTTTGGTCCTGTGAGGGAAGAAAAAAGATACCGACAGCCGGTGAGAGTGTGTTCGCAAATAACTTTGCAGTTTTTATTGAACACACTCCCGTTCCGACTACCGATTACTAACGAATCACTTCTTTCGTAGCTAGCCGCGACTGGTACTTGGTGGAAGGATCTGGAACGAGACTGTCGCCGAGGCTGAAAGGCCTAATGGAGATGTAGTATCGTATACCGTAACCGTAACCGTGTCCCAGTTCGTTGTAACACCATTAATGGTGCTGAGGGGTGGCAATTCTGATGGTGCATAGTAGGTCGTGTTGACTTGATTCAGGCCTCCACCAAAAATGTAGGGTGAACCTTGGAACGATCCATATTTCGCACTTAATACGACCTTGAGGCTATCGCCGCTAGGACCAGAAACATCTGCCTTGAACGGTGTAGAGCCGACAATAGTCGTGCCACTAATACTAACCTCTTGAGGCTGCGTCAGGATTGTAACCGTCGGCGGTGATGGAGTAACTACTACTACCGGTGGTGGGGTTACCACAATCACTGGTGGTGGCGTCGTTACGACAACCGGTGGAACATATGTATTACAGTTACCGTTGTTAGTGACATAGATGATGTTATTCGACGATCCAGTCAGGTTCACATTGGTAACGCTACTGCAACTGGCCACTATGACCGTGCAAAAACCTGTAACACTGTTGTAGCTTCCATTATCGGTTGCGCAGGTTTGTTGTACCGTTCCAACACAGTTACCGCTTACGACGGTGTACCCAGTTGGGATGGTGTACTCAGGCGTTGTGCCTAAATAACAAACTACTATTGGCTTTGCCGGTGGAGTAGCAGGCTGAGTGGGAGGAAAATGTGTAGTTTCCACATTACCGCAACCCTTCAGTATTGCTACTAAATATCCATCCTCAGTGCGCCCAACCCAAGCCGAGTAACAAGTCTTACCCCAAACAGCAAGTGGTCTGGTGTAGTAGACTGTTGTCCCAACTCGGTGCGCAACATCTTCAGATGGAACTGGACTGTGGCGCCGTCCCGTGGAAATTAATCCCTGGTTACTGCACACCACTCCTGAGGCCATCGACTCAATAACCGGAAGCGTAGCTCCAGATCTTGCCCAAATGGTCGCAGTACCTTTTCCACCGCAGGGTGAAAACCCTTTGGCAATTGCAATGACTTCCTGCTTAGTAGAAAGTACGCCGCATGAAACCAAATTGTTCCCGTCATGTCCTTCTTGTTGTACAGTCATAGCAGAAGCAGCGTTTACGCTAATTACAGCTAAACCTCCAACGGACATACCAACCACCATGAGGGCGGTTAGGCAAAACTTAAATATTTTATTTAAAGCAGCCATTTTATCACCTCCAAGGTGTAGAGACCTTCGCTAGTTCGTGGCCACAAACTAACGTCAGGCTATACTCAGAATTGAGTAGAGCACTAAGCAGGTAAAATTCATTACCGGTTTAGTGCCCGACTCAAGAGAGGGAAGCCAACGAAAGTTATAGCCAAAAATCAAAAATGATAGTCGGATATAGGCCAAACTCATGAACCTAATAAAAGGCTCAAACGAGCTTAAAGTCCCATAACTATCTAGTTTGCTTAAACATCAGGTTAACTGTTGTCGTACAAACTATCTGAATTGTTAAGGTTGCACCCCACCGCTCGGACTAACAGATATAAGAACTTGTCTACTATCTGTTAGATGTTTCCACCCAGTCGCCCGAAGCGAGGATGCTACTAATATACCACGGAGTTTACATTTTGTCAATATATAAGCATAACAATTGTACATTTTGTCACAAGGTAACCTTAAGCATCATTTGACTTAAATGGGTTTTTCTGTTATTCTACAGACAGTTAATTAGAGGATAGTATGGCAGCATTCGAATATCACGACGGCGCAAGTGAGCTATATCAAGCAGGTATTCAGGCCGAATCAATCGGTCACTTTCGGAGTGCAGTTGATTATTTTAAAGAGGCCCAGGGGGCATTAAAAATCCAATCCATAATTGCTGACTCACTTCGCGATTACCCTGCAATCGAAACAGTCCCACTTCAATCGGCAATCGTAGAAAGAGAGAAGGGCCTTACCCTCGTACAATCCGCCATCGTTACCGGCGAATCATTCTTTCTGACTGAAGCCGTACGCGATATAGGGCACTCAATTCTTGTCATAGATATGATGATTCAAAAAGGCGAGTATCAAGTGAAACCTGGTGCTGAACCTAAGCGGCGAGCTCTGCTAGCAGAGAAAGGCTGGTCCGTAAGCATGCTTGGCCTAACAACAACTGTTGCTTCATATCTCTTTGACAAACCAACGCCAGAAGGGACTAATTCATTCGACGAAGCCAAAAAGCTGCTCGAGGCAGGAGATAACTGTGACTATTGCTCATGGAATATCAACTTGTCGAATAAATCAAAATTACTAGCCCAGAAACCCAAAATTGAAAGATTACCCGAAGATCTTATGCCGACGTTTCAGTTAATTGGCCGTGCTACGAGTAGTGCCGCCTGGACTATAGAGTAGTTTTTTATGTCTATTTACAACCCTAGACCGGCAGAGAAATCGGAAGCCGCGATGCTTAGTAGTTTGGCCATGCGATCTAAAGCAATCTGGGGCTACAGCAAAGAGTCTATGAAACAATTTGAAGGTGAATTAACCATCAGCGCTTCAGATCTTGATGAAAATTTAGTAATGATTGCCGAGGAAGAAGATGTGATTGTTGGCTTTTATACGCTCGCTATTCATCAGTCGGTAGGAGAATTAGTCAGCTTATTTCTAGAGCCCAACGAAATAGGTCAAGGAAAAGGCCGGAAACTATTTGCCACAGCCTTGTCGCAGGCAAAAGCCCTGGGCATAGTTTCGCTGACGATGATAGCAGACCCTAACGCCTCTGGCTTCTATGAACACATGGGAGCTGATATAATCGGAGGGACTAATAGTGCCTCTCTTCCGGATCGCATTTTACCTTTATTCACAATAAACACAGACGTGAACATCCTTGAATAGCCTGATGATCGTGAATGCCCCTTTTATCATTAAATCTAACTAGTCTCTCCAAAAATAATTAAAAGATTGCACCGTGACTTAGATAACTCCTTCTAGGCAATGTGTCCATGTAAGCTAGCCGACCTCTCTGCCTGGATCTAGATATGATGGGCTCTTGCTAAATTATTCTGGCAGTAGCATAATATCAGCACTATGAGCAAAGAAGTACTTACGACACACGAGCACTGGAAAGAGGAAGGCCGACAATCCCAAGGGATTCTTAGTCATGTGGCGACACCGACCGGAGAGATAGCTACAGCAGCGGCAGAAGTTACAATACCGGACGATCCTCCGGAGATCGAACCAGATGTAGAGCTGGGCTATAACTAGTGCCCAAAATATCGAAATACTTCAAACGGACAAGCAGTAAGTAGACAGATAGGCATTATTTAATCACCGTTTTAGGGAAGCGTATAATTAGATAGAATGCCTGCTTCAACAAAAAAACGACAGATTACTGTCCCGAAAGTACTACTCCTCCTAATTTTTCTAATCGGGGTATATTACTTTCTACCCCAACTCGGGGTATTCAGCCGGACTTTTAGCGTACTAGAGCATTCTTCCTGGCTATGGCTAGCGGCAGGGCTGATTATGGCTGGAGTATCTTTTGTTGCAGCTGGCTTTACTCAGTTTGCAGCGGGAAATTTTTTGGGCAAATTATCTGATCATATCCTTTTGCAGTTCGCTGGCTCTTTCGTTAACCATTTTCTACCCTTTAGTCTTGGTGGCGTTAACTTAATTACCCGTTATTATAAAAAACTATCACAGCCCCAAACCCAAGCTATCGTGATGTCAACAATTCCAATAATCTTTGGCGTTATAACCACATTCGTAACGGTAGCAATTATTTCCCCGGTTACTTTAGTTATCTACTTCAATAAGTTGCATGCCATTCACCTTAATAAGTGGGCAGTTATAGGAGTAATCGCAGCTGTAATTATTATAATTATTGCAGCCTTCATATATAGAAAAAAGATTAAAGATCTATTCTTTGAGACACTAAGTGGCCTTAAAAGCATTCAGAACTTAAAGCAGTTAGCCTTTCTACTCATAGGCTCACTGTGTATTACTTTAACGACGGCTACAGTCCTATATTTTTCGATACTGACCATCCATGGGTCAACGGCGTTAGTCGCAATTTTTGCCCTGTATGTGACGTCTGCACTAGTGAGCAACATCGCACCAACACCGGGGGGTATTGGGGCTACTGAAGCCTTTCTGGTCGTGGGGTTAACGGCCTTAAAATTTAGTTTGCCACAAGCTGTAGCTATTACCTTAATTTATAGATTATTAACATTTTGGTTGCCGATCATCCCGGGAGGCATTGCCCTCCATCTAGTGAATAAACGAAAGATCGTAGATCCAATCTAGCCCAATTTGTTTCCGCAACAACTGGCAATAGTCTAGGCCAATATATTTGACTCCTTTCGTGTATTGTGTTAATTTAACTTAGCTTTGTTGAGATATTGTTATCTCCGAAGTACCTTGACAAACAGGCATAGAACCATCGAGATGAGGAATAAGTACATAAATGATGTATGTATTTGTCCCTCATCTTGTGTTTTAAGAGAAAACACTGCCAAGCATAGCTTGGAGGCACATGGGCCTATTGAGGAGAGAGCAAGGTAATGACCACATCCGTTACATCGCAACAAGATCAAGCAGCAGAATTTCCAATAATATGTGATCTCAATGTTGTGGAACTTTTCGGCAACTGCAAATCGCAAGAAGGCGAAGATGTTTCCACGACGGTGAAAATAGAGACTATGGATGGGGAAGTTACTCTAAGCATACCTCGCCTCGACCAGCACCGCTCCGCAGTATTAAAACTACTGAGTCAACTTCCAAGGAAGTTTAAAACGACAGGGCTCCCATGCAACAAACTTGCATACGATAGCACGAATCGGACATGGGCTAGTTCTCTAAATAGAGTAATCGAATTGATCGGTCTTGCAAGTGCTCTAGGGTTAGTTGAAGTCTTTCCGTCCAAAATATGCCACAGCACACCAGTGGATTACACAAATAAGATTGTGAGATGGTCAAAGACTGCATAAGAATTAGTAGTTCAAGTAGTTTTTTGCGAGTGTGACAAGCAGGCGTGGGGATTCCATAAAAAAGATTCTCATACCTTCTTGGTATGTTTTTCTCTTTAACCCCTCTGTCTGTTTGTCATATTCGCTCAATAAATGTGAATTTATTCTGATGAGTCCAAAAGGACGAAAGCGAAGACCACCAAGCCTTGCCGCGAAGTGCTATAATTGCATCGTCATGATAAAAAAACCGATGGCAATTGACTTAGATGATGTCCTCGCAGCACACGTAGAGGCATTTGTTGAATTTAGTAATACTCAGTATGGTACCGATCTAACCATCGAAGACTATAGTGAGCACTGGACTGAAATATGGAAGATGGAACGAGAAGAAGTTGAAAAGCGAGCAGCAGAATTCCATATACACGAGAACACTGCCGAGTATGCCGTCAAGGAAGAAGCGGTAACAGCCCTAGAAACTCTGAGCAAGACTTATGATCTTTACATCGTTACAGCCCGCCGTGCAAGCATGGTTGATAACACCATAATATGGGTCGACAGACATTTCCCCGGCGTATTCAAAGACATCCATTTCGTCCCAATCTGGGAGCCAAATAATACGATAAGCAAGGCCGATATCTGTAAGAGAATTGGAGCCAATTATATTATTGATGACCTGGCCAGCCACTGTAATCTGGCAGCTTCTAACGGTATACACGCTATCCTTTTTGGTGACTACGCTTGGAATAGGAATGAAGAGATTACTGAGGATGTGACCCGCTGCAAAAACTGGTCAGAGGTACTGTCATACCTCAAGCTATCCTAAAAATTACCGCTAAGCTTTGGCTAAATATGCGGCCAACTCGTCGTTGGTTGGCTCAACGAGAACGCCACCATCAGGAAACAATATAGTTGGTATGCTTTTTAGACCATTATTGATTTCTGCGACCTTATCGGCCGCTCCAGGTACCGAGTCAATGTCTATATACTCATAGCTGATATTCTTGGAGTCTAAATAATTACGACTTCTTCGGCAATCGGCGCACCAGCTTGCGCCGTATAGGATCATTTGTTTCATATCTAAATATTAGTTCTATACCGAATACAGTGTCAAATATTTATAGTCATTAAACAATTGATTGACAGCATTAATTACCGCAAAAGGCTATTGGTTCTAGTAGTGAGTATCAGGTTACGGGTAAATTTTTATTTGACTAGAGAGAATCTGTTTCAAGCGTCACTTCCAGGCTGCTGAGTACCGGACGATACTTGTCAAATGTTGGTCCAATTATTTTAACTAACTGCTTAATACTTTCTACATGTGGATCTGTTCTTCCCGCCTCAAGCTTTGGGTGTTCGGCCACGTAGTCTCGCATTCCTTCGACCAGCCAGTAAACGTTAATCGGATTGACACCCTCCTGGAGAGATAAGTTGATTTCAGCCATTACTATCTATCATATCGTTGATAATTGTCTTAGGCAAGCATAAGCGACATAGAACTATGCGAAAGGTAATGTAAGTTAGGTGTTTTTGCTTGTGCTTGCGGTTATTCTACTCTGTTGATAAACTTCACTCGTGACGACGCAACCAGAGTACCCGCGATCTAAACCGGCAAGCCCAGATTATTGGGGGCCCACGGTGTTATTCCCTCTCGGCGATTCTACGCTTGAGCTAACTGAGGAGAATACTAGATTAATAATCGTGAAGCAAGGGGAAGGATCATTCGACCGCATCGTGCACGAACTTGTGGCCGAAGGGCTCATTATGATCTATCTCGATTCACCCATACCAGATCAGACTAGAACGCAAATACTTGAAAGATTTGTTCCAGAGATTTCCGAAACAGTCGACGACCAGGGGCTGGAAGGTTATATTACTAAACGGGCTACTACTATATTGGCTAATCTTCCTGGATATTTAGGGACAGACCGCCAGTTCGAATAAGCCAATAAATAAATATCTCTTCAGATAGTACGCTGGTTGGCCAACTGTTATAATTAGTCTAGATGAACCCAAATAGTGGAATGCGTGGCATGAGAGGCCCAATGAGATCTTTTGTGCGTGATCAGTCTGTGACTAAGCACAAGATTGCGCCTGGCGTACTAAAACGGATCTTGAGATTTGCCAAGCCCTATAAGAAATTATTGTATATCTTCCTAAGTATTGTTGTCTTCGACGCCGCTATTGGGGCAATAAATCCACTTATCCTAAGACAAATAATTAATAAAGGCATACTGGGGCATAATACCGGGCTTATTGTTGACTTGGCAATACTGGTTGCTGGGCTGGCAATTATAGATGCGTTCTTCGAGTTTTTTGAACGATTCATTTCGGCGAGGATTGGCGAAGGGCTCATCTTTGATATGCGCACCAAAATATTTAGCCATATTCAAAAAATGCCCTTGGCGTTTTTTACTCGCACCCAAACCGGCGCACTAGTCAGTCGACTAAATAACGACGTATTGGGAGCTCAAGAAGCATTTACTGACGTCCTGTCCAATGTCGTGGGCAATATTATAAGCGTCAGCATAGTCCTGATAGTAATGTTCATATTATCCTGGCAATTAACGCTAGTTATTATAGTAATACTGCCACTTTTCCTGTTTCCAGCACGCTGGTTGGGCCGGCGCCTTCACGCCATAACTTTAGAGAGCTACAACCTCAATGCCACCATGAGTAACACGATGATTGAACGATTTAATGTTTCCGGCGCATTACTCAGCAAAATATTCGGTGACCCAAAGAACGAAGAAGAAATTTTTAAGAAACGAGCTGGCCGTGTTCGTGATATTGGCGTTACCCAAGCAATGTATGCCAGGTTTTTGTTTATTGCATTAATGTTAACTGCATCGTTTGCAACGGCTATTATCTACGGCTGGGGGGGTATCTTGTCAGTACACGGTGCGCTAAATGTCGGAACTGTCGTTGCTCTAACGGCATATCTAAACCGACTTTATGGACCATTAACCCAACTTTCCAACATGAATGTCGATGTGATGACAGCCCTAGTGTCATTTGAAAGAGTTTTTGAAGTATTGGATCTAAAGCCACTGGTTAGGGATAAGCCAAATGCTATAGATATTCAGCAGGGCCCATCAAGTATTACCTTTGAACACGTAGATTTCAGGTATCCTACTGCTAGTGAAGTCTCATTAGCTTCGTTAGAGTCAGTGGCAACCCTGAGCAAGACTCGCTCTAAGCAAGTACTTGCAGACATCTCGTTCGACGTTAAACCTGGACAACTCGTAGCTTTGGTGGGGCCTTCCGGTGCGGGCAAGACAACCATCTCTCAACTTGTGAGTCGGCTATATGACGTAACGAAGGGCTCGGTGAAAATTAACGGCGTAGACGTCCGAGACGCTTCGTTAAGTTCCTTACGCGCACGCATTGGGATGGTAACGCAAGATGCTCATCTGTTTCACGAGACGATACGTGACAATCTACTCTTTGCCAACCCGAAGGCCAGCGATGATGATATTAAAGCAGCCTTAGACAATGCCCAACTTTCAGAGTTGATGGCGAATCTACCAGATGGGCTGGATACCATGGTCGGCGACCGAGGCTATAGATTATCTGGCGGCGAGAAGCAGCGTTTAGCGATTGCCCGTGTCCTGCTAAAGCACCCAGACATAGTGATACTTGATGAAGCAACAGCCCACCTTGACTCAGAATCGGAAAAAGCTATCCAGAAAGCTCTGCAGACAGCATTGATCGGCCGTACATCACTGGTTATAGCCCATAGACTATCAACCGTACAAAGTGCCGATCAAATATTGGTAATCGAGAAGGGTGAAATTATTGAGCATGGTACCCACAGCCAACTACTCAAACATAAAGGCCTGTATTCAGATCTTTATAAAACTCAGTTTCGTGCCTAACGATGCTGGGTATTTACAGAGATGTTATTATCTGTTAATATAGTTTTATTATGTCCAGACAATCCGAAGAATTACTATTGAGAGGTACGTTTGGTTATGTCCTAGGTGGTGATTTCATGCCAGCTTCTAACCGCTTGAAGTGCACACACTCCCTGGCAAGGCTAGCTATAGCCACTTTCGTAGCAGGCAAACCGGAACTAGACCTAGATAGTGATGATGGACGAGCTTTAAACAATTTTACCTACCGGCCCGCCTGGGAACCAAGCGTGAAAGCAGTCGCCACAGTACAGGATGGCTACCTTCTTACCGGTATTGGTCTATGGCACAATAATAGCGATGCGACATTACTCGTCCAGGACACGCCGTCATCTTATGACCGGGGTGAGGGGCGCATGGTTATGATTACCAAGAACCAGGAGCAGCATGATATCGAAACCATCCCGTTAAGAATCAGACCAGAGGGTCTAGAGGGTCAAGAAATCTATACCGCCAAATACATGGTGACTGGGCTGGTGGCGCAATTCTTTGAAGAAGTAGAGCAAGCAGAAAGAAATCTAGATCTATAGAGGCGCGTGTAGTTTATTAATAAGATATAACTATTTTAACTTCGGGTAACTATTGAATATGCTTCGATTTGCTTTTCAGTTATCCAGCCAATACCGCCAGCTTTTCTGCTTCTAGACCAGGCTTCGAAAATATCGCGGAATTTATTTTGACCAGAGATATGGTCAAGAATCAAAACATCACTGAGAGCATTAATAAAGAAATCTTTTTGCCTGGTTGTGTCCAAGTTCATGCTCGATAAGTGCCTAGTGGCATATTCTTGAAGATAGTTGGCAATAGTGGTATTAGCTAGCGCCTCATAACCATAACGATCAACATGATCCAAGATCACATCATCAGGAATACTAGTTTTAGTATCGACAGTCCGGCCAGTGGTTGCATATATTTGATGACCCTGCTCAAGCTTCATTCTCAGAGCAGCTTTTGCTCCTTCGACATCATCCGAAGATACGTCCGTAGAGGCTCTGATCAGGTCCTTAAATATAAGAGGATCACTACCCATTGATCTAACCAGCCTGTCGGCTGTCATGCGCCTGGGGCCTGCTCTATTGGACTTGCTATCTTCGGCATCAAGTATCGCGTTGGCTTGGCGAATAGTGTCAAAATCGTCACTCGATAAATCTGTCAGACTATCAATCAGATTTAGATAGGAACTAAATAGAGCCTCAGCCTTATCCGGTTTACCATCCTCCTCATCAAGCATAGCCGCAACTGGCCTCATTTCTGGTAAATCACGAGTTACATCCCACAAAAGATCCATTATTGGCTCTAGGTTATCTAGTGATGGCCGTTGTTCCATGACACGATAATATCAGATTATGCAACATTTATCAATTTTTTCCAGACATAAGCGACATGCGCCTAAAAATACCTGACTGGACAATCCTAACGGATATATAAGCCAGAAAAACTATTGAGGTTATGAAGAAGCTAACCGGGTAGGGAACATAGTAGGAAATGAATAGCCCAGCCCAAGTCGCTAGAAGGGCAATACATACAGATATCGCTAGGCCCTGAGACGGTCGACGCGCCAGACGCTGAGCGACGGCGGCTGGCGTTACCATTAAGGCAAAAATTAGTAGAACACCAACTACCTGAACGGCAATCGAAGTAGCCACGGCAATTAACAGCATAAAAACTATACTCATTTTCATCATTGATATACCTTTAGCTTCGGCAACCTCTTCGTCTAATGAGGCGAATAATAGGCGTCTATAAAGTAATATGATGGCGACAATAATCAGCACCCCGGCGACCAAAGTCGCTATTACGTCGCTGCTGCTTATACCCAAAATCTCGCCGAACAGTAGTGAATATGCTTCAGTGGCATAACCTTTGTAAAGGTTTATGAAGAGCACTCCGAGACCAAGCATAAAGGCCAGCACTGTGCCAATTTGCACATCTCGGCTCGAAGCCTTACGGCCTAATACTGCCATAGTTAGCCCTCCGCCGGACGTAAAGAGTAGTAAGCCACTTAAAGGGTTCAAACCCAGGAGCACGGCTCCAGCGGCTCCGGCAAAACCAATATGCGAAAGGGCGTGTGCAGCAAATGATAAACGCCGCATCACAACAAAGTAACCGACAACACCGGCAACCAGGGCGACAATCGTCCCGGCTTCAAAAGCGTGGCGCATGAAATCATACTGCCACATGTTAAAAAAATCATTCCAGAGGTTAAGACTAAAACCCGACGAAGCAAAGTCCGATAATCTAGTCATCATGGTGCAAAGCCTCCTCAACACCCAAGACAGCTAGTTGGCCCCTAGAGCCTCTAAGCACTTCAATCGGGGCATCATATAACTCAGACAACTTTTGGCTAGTAACAATCTCACTGGGTTTTCCGCTAGCTACTTTGCCATTAGCAATGTATATAATCCGGTCAACTACTGGCAGAAGGGGATTAATATCGTGAGCTATCAGCAAAACGGCTATATTCTGTTTTGTAACAACGTCACTGATTAAACGGATTAGCTCCGTCTCACGGCGGATATCTAAATTAGCCAATGGCTCATCAAGCAATAATAAGCCTGGCCTGCCAGCAAGAGCTTGCGCTAAGAATATTCTTTGTAACTCGCCACCAGATAATTCGCTCAAAGCCCGATTGGCCAGATCATCCGCTCCGACAATTTTGAGAGTATCATATGCTTGCTGACGCTCTGCATCAGCTTTCCCGAGACTAAAGCCTAGGCCCGTACCACTGACGGACAGTCTGACGTACTCCAAAGCCTCTATCCGTGATTCACTGTCGATATATGGCCGCTGAGGAACGTAGCCAATCCGAGGATTGCCTCTTGATGGCTGTTCGCCAAATACCTCAAGTTGGCCAGAATTCGGTCGGGCCAATCCAAGCAATAAGCGAAAAAGACTAGTTTTCCCAGCGCCATTGGCACCAAGCAAGCCAACAAATTCACCACGATTTATACTAAAGTTAGCATCCCGCCATATAATCTTGTCTCGATATGCCGCAACCAGGTCACGAGCAGCAATGATGTTCGTGTTATTGTTCACGCTATTGACCTAATGCCTGAGCATTTAGGGCATTTTGGAGATTTAGTAATTCGGAATTCATCCAAACCTGAAAGGTCGTATTCGGTGGCTGAATGGTTTCCGTTACTCCAACAATTGGTATATTCTGCTCGGCGGCAATAACTTTCATACTCGAGGTTAACGGAGTAACCGTCTGCTCGTTATAGACCAGCACTTTAACCTGACCGCTTTGAAGTTGTTGTTGGAATTGGACTACACTATCTGTCGGCGGATCATTACCATCAGCTACCGCTTGAGTAAAAGCTGGCGGAGAAACCAAATCCAAACCAGCCGCTGATGCCAAATAAGCAAAAATATCCTCGGTCGTAGCAACCTTGGTTCCAGTAAATTCTTTTTTTATTTCAGCAATCCGTTGTTGATAGCCAGACAACGACACCGTTAAGATCTTGTCTTGTTGTTGAAAATAGGCTTTATCGGATGGATTGATACTAATTAGGCTTTGCTCCATTTGCGCAACTACTTTATTCACATAGTTTGGCGAATACCAAAAGTGTGGATTGTCGCCATTTTGCTTACCCAGCAGTGTGGCAACATCCAAAACAGTACGCTTGGAATTTGGGCTAGCCGCCAATAATTTGTTACCCCAACTGTCATAGCCGGCACCATTTAAGATTACGTAGTTAGCGGTTGCAAAATCCCGCGCGTCTGTTGAATTAACTTCATACTCGTGAGGGTCGGCATTGGGGTCTGAGACAATAGAAGTTACTTTCACTTTCGAGCCGCCTAATTGTGAAACAAGACTGCCCCAAAAGTTCTCAGCAGCTACAATTTGAATAGTACCGTTTTGGGTCGATGTCTGATTATGGCTAATTCTAATCATGCCGATGACTAGTCCCGCGACCACTACTAAACCAATCAAAATAGAGATTTGTTTGGATGAAATCTTAGACCTCTTCATGAGGACTATGCTATAGAGATAAATAGATTATTGCAAATTTGTTGCAATTATTATAAGATTTGCAACATGACAACTGCAGAAAATATTTTAAGTACTTTGCTAAAGGACCACGGCTATAGTATTACCAGCCAACGATTGTTGGTGTTTAACCTCCTCATCGGGCAAGAACCAATGACAATGCATGAACTTATCGACCGAACGAACGGTAAGATTGACCGAGCTAGTATCTACAGAATCATTGGGTTGTTTGACCAAATCGGCATAACTCAACGGCTTAATATTGGCTGGAAATATAAAATTGAGCTTACAGATAAATTCGCCGAGCACCACCATCACTTAACTTGCCTTAATTGCCACAAAGTTATACCCATAAACAAAAATGAGTTGGAAGACTTCATTGCGCAGCTAGCCACGGTTCAGGGTTTTACGCCTATTGATCACCAGGTTGAAATCCAAGGTTATTGCCAAAATTGCAGCAAAAAAGTAACTAAGGCTAAGTTATTAAATTAAAGTAAGGACGCTTGTTAAAAAGGCTGTTTATGGGATAGGGGTTGGGTCCCAAGAAGTCCGGTGGTTGGCATTCAGCCCCCTAAGCGCAATTAGGTCGGACTCATCCAATGTGAAATCAAATATATCGATATTTTCGGCTATTCGTGAAGCGGTAGTCGATTTAGGTAATGGGATGGCTCCAACTTCGACACACCATCGCAGCATAATCTGGGCAGTTGATTTGCTGTGCTTCTTGGCTAGTTTCGCCAGCACTGGATTTGTTAATCCATATCCATGCGCCAAAGGTGAGTAGGCTTCAACCGCTATGCCCTCAACCTCACAATATTTCAGTAATTCTGGCTGCTGTAAGAAAACGTGCAGTTCAACCTGGTTCACTGCAGGTCTAATCCGACAATCTTTGAGCAGTCTCTCTAGATGTCTAATAGTGTAGTTACTGACCCCAATTGAATTAGCTCGGCCACTATCGGCAATCTCTTCCATTTTCTTCCATGCCGAGTGGCGTAGCTTCGGAACGGGAAAGTGGAGCAGTAATAAATCTACATGATCAGTCTGGAGTTTATTAAGCGACTTTTCAAAACTAGACAATAGGCGAGTAGATAGGAAGTTTAGTAGCCAAATCTTGGTAGTTATAAAAAGATCATTTCGATTTATCTCGCTAGTTTTAAGCGCCTCACCAATGTATTGTTCATTGTCATAGATTTGAGCCGTGTCAAAGTGCCGGTAACCATTCTCCAAAGCAGTTCTAACGGTCTGTAAGCATTCACTTTTGTCTTTAATCTGCCATGTACCGAGACCAACTTGGGGAATGTAGGGACCATTACTAAGCTTAGTTTTTGGAACTGTCATCAGACCTCCAATCTTTCTTTAGTATTCTAAACCTATAATAGCACCACGAGTGAAAGTCAGATCGTGATAATATGAAGAGGCATGAAACAGAAAACCGAACAAGAGATTAAACAAATTGGCCTGGACGTCGTTATAGCCATTGTAATCGTCGTGTTTATTGTCGGTTTCGCATTAGGCTTTGTAGTAAATTAATATTAGAAGAAGAGCAGAAACAGTGAAAGCTTCCAAGGAACAGAAATATATCCCAGGTGTCTGTAATATCGGCCCAGCTGAGCGAGCTAGACGTCGCCAGGCAGGTTTATTTGGGATACTTACGTCAATCGTACTAATAGTAACTTTGATAGCTATCGGCGCTCCAAGAGGCTGGCGCTTGTTGCTAATTATCCCACTGACAGCAGCGGCTCTAGGATACCTGCAGGACTATTTTCACTTCTGCGTCGGTTTTGGTTTAAAGGGACTCTATAATGTTATTAACAGTGTTGGTACGACTGACAATATCACCTTGGCTAAGTATCGCGCTGCAGACCGCCGCAAAGCCTTTACCATCCTATACTTATCGTTGGCAATGGGCACAGTAATAGCCTTACTCTGTTTTTTGGTCTAGTAACTTCTGTTCATAACGAAGTCGGGTATAGCGGTTAGATAATGCTAATGTTTGCTATCATTATTTAATGCATATTTGGAATTACGTTTTATTGCTGGGTAGTGGCCTAATTGCTGGGCTAGTAAACTCCATAGCCGGAGGTGGAGCATTATTGCTCTATCCACTACTGCTAAGCCTTGGCCTAGCTCCTATTACGGCCAATGCCTCAACCAGTATTAGCGTTTGGCCGGGGGCGATTTCCTCAGCCTATGGCTATAGAAAGCATCTTAGAAAAATACCTCGGTATTTTCTTTACTTACTTATTCCTTGTGTCATTGGTGGGCTGATCGGTGCCGTAATACTGAAACATACCTCAAATAATTTTTTTGAAGTCATCGTGCCATGGTTTATTGTATTCGGGGTTGTATTACTGGCATTTCAGCGAAGACTCCATAAATTGCTATACCAGAAAACTAATAAAAAAACTGCAAAAAAGCATAGCAAAATTACTCTATATGCCGTCGGTCTTACCTTATTTATAGTTTCAATCTATGGCGGATTCTTTGGAGCTGGCTTTGGCATAATAATGTTGGCCCTTCTTGGACTAACTGAACTTAAAGATATTCAGCAAATGAACGGATTAAAAAATCTTGGGGGAGCTGGAATAAATATTTTTGCCAGCATATACTTCATTGCCAATAGGCTAATCGACTGGAAAATAGTACCCGTAACCGTAGTCGGTAGCGTTGTGGGCGGTTATTTAGGATCAACTTACAGCGCAAAACTACCAGGAAACACTGTTAGAAAAATAGTAATAGCCATAGGTTTATTGATCGCTATAGTACTATTTATCAAAAACTAATCCCTTTGTTAACCTTTTAGTGCGATTATTCTATCCCAATAAGTGTCAAGGCCTTCGTAATAATTTGCAACGTCTCGGTAGAAGTACTTTGCGGCCCCGGTTTGCTACGAACGAATTCCTTTAGCGCATCAACAACTTCGAGCGTATTTATGTCATCATCAAGAGACGACCTTATCTTACTTATTAAATTCGTGGCATTCAGCTTATCGGTTTTTGTCGATACTCTACGAACCCCATTTAATAATTCTTGGGCATCGTGGAGTAGTTCCGGCTGCCATTCACCGCCAATTCTATGGTGATATTGCATAAGAGCCAAGCGTATAACAGATGGCTCATAGTCGCCTAGTAGATCATTGGCAAATACTAAGTTACCGAGAGATTTACTCATCTTTTCTCCGTCGCTGAGTAGTGGCGAGACATGGAGCCAGTTATTAGCCAATTGCGGAAACCCGAGTGCCTGGCTTTGAACGATTTCGGCACTGTGATGCGGGAATATTAGATCAGTTCCGCCGCCGTGTATATCAAATGGAACGCCAAGTGTTGCACTAGACATAATACTGCATTCGATATGCCAACCTGGTCGTCCATGCCCCATATCACTGTCCCATCTAGCTGGGTCGGATTGGTCATCAACTGACTTCCACAAAAGAAAATCCAGTGGCTGCCGTTTACCCACGCGCCCAGGATCACCACCGCGTAGTTTGAACAGCCCTTTTAGTAACCGCTCACTAAAGCCTGAGAAATTATGAAAATCTGGGTACTTCGCTGTATCAAAATAAATGTCGCGGCCGACCTTGTAAGCAATTTTCTCTTCCAATAGCTTACTAACGGCTTCGGCCATCTCATCTATATAGTCACTGGCCATTGGTTCGGCAAACAATGAACGGAAGTTAAGAGTCTTAAGAGTTGAGTGAAAAGATTCGATCTCCTGCGACGCTAACTCTGTGTAGGGAATATCCAGCTGCTGAGCGCGCCGATATATTGGCTCATCAACATCGGTAATATTTCTCACCATTTCAACTTTGTGGCCAAGATCTTCTAGCCGCCTCTGCAACAAGTCGTAGGTCATAAATGTAAAAATATGGCCTAGGTGTGCTGAATCATATGGCGTGATTCCGCAGACATAGATCCTAACAACATCGTTTGGGATAAAATCCACATAGGCTGATTTTGCTGTGTCGTATAATCTCACTTCGTACTATTTTAGCTGATGAAGATCAAATAATGCTAAAATTAATTTATGAGTAAACCACTTAAACCAAAAGTTGTTCTCGGCGTTGCAGCCCACCCTGATGATCTAGATTTCGGAGCATCTGGTACTATGGCAGGTTTTGCCAAAGCTGGCGCAGACGTACATTATCTAATTATCACAGACGGCAGCAAGGGATCGGAAGACCTTAATCTGTCGTCATCCGACTTAATAAAAATCAGAGAAGAAGAGCAGCGAAATGCCGTCAAAGCCATTGGGGGCAAAAGCGTAACTTTCCTTGGATATCCAGACGGCGAACTCGAGGTTACATTAGCTCTTAAAAAAGACATCGTAAAAGTTATTCGAACACTCAAGCCAGACGTTGTTATAACCATGGACCCTGCAATGCTTTATTCTGCCGAGCGTGGCTTTATTAACCATCCTGACCACCGTGCTGCAGGGCAGGCCACTCTGGATAGTGTTTTCCCATTAGCCCGCGACCACATGGCCTTTCCAGACCTTTTCGCCAATGGCTACCTCCCGCACAAAACGCCAACAATATTGCTGACCAACTTTGACAGCAATAACTTCGTCGTCGACATAACCGACACTTTTACAGATAAAATTGCCGCTCTAAAAGCACACAAGAGTCAGGTTGGAGACATTGAGAACGCAAAGAAATGGCTCACAGAAATGGCCGGTATGATAGGTGAACCAGCCGGCTATAAGTATGGCGAAGGTTTTGTTCGAATAGACCTGCGACAATAATTATTTATTTCCTAAAAATTGACTAATACTTCAGCTTTAGTCACTACCATAGTAAGATATGTATAAGTACAACCAGTGTTTTAGCGCAACTCATCTGTTGCGATAGAGCCTCAGTTAACATCAACTAGAGATTAAGGGAAGGGAATTTGAGTAGACCAATGGATGCAGCAATCGCAACAAAATCTCTGGACAAAGTTTATGGCAAAAAAGATGATAGGCTCGTCGCATTAGATAACATAAACCTCTCTATAAAAGCTGGTGAATCAATCGCCATCGTCGGTAAGAGCGGATCAGGTAAGAGCACGCTGATGCATATTCTAGCCTTGCTCGATGAACCGACAAAGGGTGTTGTAACAGTCAACGGAGTTGATGTATCCTCGCTTTCCGAAAAACAAGTCGATCTGCTTAGGAATAAAAGCTTCGGTTTTGTTTTCCAACAATTCTTTTTAAACGGCAATGAGACCGTATTGGACAATGTTATCCTGCCGCTAAAAATTGCAAAAGTCGGCAGAAGAGAGCGTCATAAACGTGGGTTAGAAGTCTTAAAAGCTGTAGACCTTGCTGAGAAAGCCAACGCTAAGGCCCTAAATCTCAGTGGAGGACAGAAGCAACGAGCTTGCATCGCCAGAGCACTGATAAATAACCCTAATGTAATATTTGCGGACGAACCGACGGGCAACCTAGACTCTACGACAGGCGGCAAGATCGAAGAACTACTTTTTAAGCTAAACCGTGAAAAGAAAATTACCCTCATCATAGTGACGCACGATCCTGATCTAGCCAAACAGTGCGATCGACAGATTAATATAAAAGACGGTCACTTGGCAGAGAGAAAGAATTCATGAAAATAATAGACTTAATATTGTCGGCTAACGCTAGCTTGCTTAGGAACAAGGGTCGTACTGCTTTAACAATTATTGCCATATTTATCGGCGCTACCACGCTGTCTCTAACGAATGGCATTGGCGATGGCATTAAAGCCTATTTAACCAAACAAGTTGGCAACTTGGGTAATAGCAGCACCCTGACCATAACGGCTACTACGGCAAAGACCAATTTCCGATCATCATCAGGTCTTGTTAAATACGTTCCCGGTCAGAAGAAAATCTCCTCGCAAGGGGGTGGCCCAAATGACAGCGAGCAAGTAGCCCTAACCCAAAGTGACATAAATAAGATTGCCAAAGTACCGAACATCACCTCCGTACAACCGACCCTGACTGTTGCGCCGGATTATATTGCCACAGTCGCTAACCCCTATGCCAAATACCAATTTATTCTCAATCAGACGGTTGGGATAAGTCGACTGGACGTTAGTAGCGGAGTAAATGTTAATAATAACTCAAGCCAATATCAGGTTACGCTTCCAATATCTTATCTAAGCTCGTTGGGATATAACACCAGTAGTAGCGCGCTTAATCAGGAAGTAACTATAGGGATCAGTAACGCCCTTGGAGCGCAAAGTACTTTTGTCGCAACAATAGTTGGAGTGCAACAAAAAAACCTAGTCGGTTCAACTGCAGCATACGCTAACACCGACTTGTTCAATGCCCTATACGGTTTTCAAACAACCGGACTGCCCACTAGCACTATTGATACCTATGCTTCCATCCAAGCGGTATTTAACCCAAATCTAACTACAGCCCAAATCAACAAACTGAAATCTACGTTAGCCGGTTTAGGCTACACTGCTGAAACTATTAAAGATCAAGTCAGCACAGTCTTTACTGTCATCAATGCCATAACTTACGTATTCGACGGCTTTGCTGGGATTACCTTAGTAGCTGCAGCTTTTGGGATAGTTAATACTCTATTCATGTCAGTCCAAGAGCGTACAAAAGAGATTGGTCTGATGAAAGCCCTGGGTATGGGAAGGCGTAAAATCTTTGCCTTATTTAGTATTGAAGCTGTCTTGATTGGCTTCTGGGGCAGTATTCTGGGAATCATCTTCGCTAATTTTCTTGGTAAAATCGTTAATAATTTAGCGACAAAAGGTTTTCTTAAGGATTTCCCAGGGTTGAATCTTTTATCATTTCCAGCCAAAGCTAGCACGATCATAGTTGTAGGAATTATGTTGATAGCGTTTCTAGCCGGGACTCTACCGGCACGCAGGGCTAGTCGTAAAGACCCAATTGACGCCCTGCGTTACGAGTAAAATTCTTTAGATTCTCCTTAGGAAGTGGCTATGTGACCAAGTCCCATGAGTACTAGGATTAGCATTAGACCGCCAGCGATAAACAGCACTATTGCGGCAATTTCAGCAACCATTCCAACTGTCCAGAATGCGTAAGCATCACCGAGCAATAAGCCGCGGAGAGTCTCACCCTGGAAGAGAAGTGCTTCCTGAGCTTTCAAAGTCGTATTAGTCGGATCGGCCATAGCCTTAGCACTAACTTGTGCGTAAGTTTCACCACCGGCTATCTCTGATAGATGTACGCCAATAAAGTGATCGGCATATGCTTTGGCCTGAGGGCCAGTCGTTAGCTGCTGACCGGCATAGCGATTTAGATAAGGCCCAATCTGTGGACTTGCTAGCGCCGGGCTACCAAGAGCAGGGAAATATATCTTCTGAGCGGATAGCTCGTTTCGAACATTAGTTGTCGTAAACGAATACGTCGCCCAAGCCAGTCCTCCAAGTACTAGGAGAGCTATTGTAGCGACTACTCCAAATGAAGTAAGGAGTTTATCTACTACTTTTCGTGATTTCTTACTAACAGCCATTTTATTTACCTTTCTTTTTATTTTTATGCTTATATTTTCATCATAACGCTTTTTTACAACAATGCAAGCGATAATACTAATGATTATTTGCTTATTGATGTATAGTGTGTTAGAATATATGGATGAATCGTGATCCAATCAACAATAGTGAACGGTTATCTCTCTCAGAGTTATCCGAACAAATAGATGAGATAGAGATTAGCCCAGAAACTAGGGCGGCAGCTGGTACTCCAAACTTCGCCAGACCAGTTGACCCAACTATCGAGGCGATAGCCGCTGGACGACGCGTCGAGATGGAGCGAGCTAATTGGGACCTTGGTGAAATAGGTGAGGTAGCTATTGGCACGGAAGTTACTCTGGGCACTGGATCTGAAAATCCAAAACTAGATTAAATTTTATATAACATAGTAAGTCTATTTACATATAAATTTGAAATTATATTGTTTTAGTGGTTAACTGTTGTTGGTAAATTAAAAATGAAAACTCCACGCTTTAATAAACTTATTTCCAATCTTGCATTTAACAGAGGGCTTATCAGCCAAGTTCGTTTTTATTCAAAACGCTTAAAGGATGAGAATTCCATACGACGAACTGGTTTAGTATTTTTGGTTTTGGCTTTCGTGGTTCAAATCTTTACTCTAGCTTACCCGGCTCAAGCGGTTGTCAGCGGATCTTCGAACGACATAATATGGGGCGGTATTGGTTACGACGTTGGGCCAAACCCTAAAACGAACCTCTTAGATTTCTATGATAGTAATTCTGATGGCCATAATACAGGCATCCGAACCGTGATGAACTATTACAATATCAACGGGTCAGACATTCAGAATACTACCGAAACAACCATTAACTCGTCCGACCACAGCCTGTACTCTCTAGGCCGCAACCCACACTCTTCTCTAGATAAACCGGTCGTAATTGGTGGCGTAACATATTACTTAAGACCCCTATACACTTGGGGAGATAATATCACATATGACGTTTTAGCGGGTGAGAGAGCTGGGATCAATGGTGATGCTTATGCGAAATACTTTGCCATTATGTTTGGTTGTGGCAATATAGTTATTCACTTACCAATACCAACTCCAGTCCCCACACCGGTACCAACGCCAGTGCCAACACCAGTCCCCACACCGGTACCAACGCCAGTGCCAACACCAGTACCAACGCCAGTGCCAACACCAGTACCAACTCCAGTCCCCACACCGGTGCTTACGCCAAATATTGTGCAGAGCAAGAGTGCTTCAAATCTTACGCAAGGTTTATCCAATGCCGAGCTAAAAGACGCTGTCGCTGGTGATGTGATCCAATATCAGTTAACTACCAAGAATACAGGGCAAGCAGTGGAGGTTAATTACACAATTGCTGACAACATAAATTATGTTTTGCAGTACTCCGTAGTTCAGTCAATAAGTGATGATGGGACACTAAGTAATGGCACTATTACGTGGCCAGAAACCAATGTACCCCCAGGCACGACTATTATCAGAACCTTTGACGTAAAAGTTGATAGTCCAATTCCGGCTACTACTCAATCGACCTCAGACCCGGAAGCATTTAATATGAAAATGACAAACTTATATGGCAATACTGTTGTTGTCCCTCTGTATTCACCAGTTCCTCAGGTAACCCCTCCTGTAGTCACACAGACAAGTAATTCATTGCCCAACACCGGGCCAGGTAATGATCTAATAATAGTCTTTTTAGTAACAACTGTTGCGGCATACTTCTACTCTAGGAGCCGACTGCTTTCAAAAGAAACAGATATAATATTAAACAATTACACTTCCGCTGGGGGGCCTGATTTATGAGTAACGAGCAACTAGACAACCATGGCGCTGAGTTTCACCCAAGCCCAGAGTCAGAAGTAGTACAGCAACAAAATATTGAAGCTAAGCCCGATACTATAGAAACGGCCGCGCCAGGTGTTGAGGAGATTCGCGAGACCATCGATAAAGTTGAAGATACCATGCCTCGACCGGAACCGGAATCAGGCACAGAAAATGAAGCGACAATCCTACCTCCGCCCAATGATCACTTAAAGTCTCAGACCCTAAACCTGACTCTGCGAAAAACTCGTCAACAATTATCTAAACCAGCAATGGCTTTTAGTAAAGTAATCCACCAACCACAAGTTGATGTTATTAGTGACGTGACCGGAAAAACCATTGCCCGACCAAGTGGGTTACTATTCGGAGGCCTATTCGCACTACTTGGAAGCTTGCTTTATCTGTACTCGTCATACCACTATCATTTTACTTATAAATATATTGCTTTTAGTCTATTCTTTGTCGGTGGCTTTATAATTGGTCTACTTATTGAGTTTCTTGGAAAAGTATTCAAGCGCAACAAAACTGAGCATAAAGCACAGTAAATTGTTAATTATCAGGCCAGTTTAGAAGCTTTTCTCTCTGTCGGTACTTTGATTGTCATGGCAATACCAGCCAGGCCCCACCATAGGTAACTTAATGTTGGGTCTTCCCAGGCATGCGATAACATATTAACTACTACTAACCCCAAGAAACTAGCGAATAGACCAAGAGCCAGCGAACTATCGCGTCGTCGCCAGAGACGGCAGGCAACGCTGATATTTATTGCTAAGAATAACCCCAGTCCCAGGACTCCGGTTTCTTGACCAATCTGAATATAATAGTTCTCAGCTATCCGAATCCTTTTGGGGTTATAGGTTGAGGCAGGACCCGCCGTACCAACACCTCCTCCCAGAGACTGATGATAAATATCCTTGAGCCCTGATTCCAAGCCGCTGAGATGCCCTTGATCCGACGTAGTCTTGACGGCTGAATTGCTCTGGGTATGGTAAATAATATTCTGAAGCCTTGTACTATGGTCAGTGACAACTAGAGCCGCTGCGATTATTAGAAGTATCAGACCACCCAGTACCACGGCTTTGAATAATCTAGTCTTATATAGTGCCAGCACCACAACAAAGGCAAGGGCAACAAACGTACCAATCCAAGCACTTCTAGAGAAGGTATAGATCAGCGTTACTAAGCTGGCAATTAATAAAGCGACCATCTTATAGTTGCGCCTTAATTTTAAAATCAATGCGGTCATCACAGACGTTATCAGAACAAGATAAGCACCGTAGGGATTTACGCCCCTAAGTGTTGATTGAATCCGTACATAACTTTGATTAGAATTTATTGTTTGATAGGCAGGTATGGTGGATTGTCCGTAACCAAAGTGTTTTAAAAAATCTTGGGGCAATATAAAAGCTTGTAATAAACCGAAAAGTGTCACGATGGCTGCCGGCCACAGAACAATCGGCACCCAATGCTTGCGTAAGAAATTGGAAGCCAAGGCCGCTACCCAAGTGACTATAAAGAACAGTAGAAAACGGCTGTCTACTACTACGCCGTAGCCCAGGGCTTTGGCGGTTACATTCTTGGTATAGTAAGCTACCAAACCAACTATTATAATCAGCGCCGCATAACCAATAATTAACCATATAGTCTTACTCCTCAACAGTTCGCGGCGGATTGTCTTATCAATAGTCACTATGTACACAGCAACCATTGTGGCCAGTACAAGCAGTACTTCAGTATATAGCCGAAGTGCCGTGTAGTGACCGATCACGCTCGATCCCCAAACAGTTAAAAAGGCGTAGAAGGGAACGGTTATCAGGATTATGCCAACAAGGACCGTTAATATTCTACCCGCCAGGACTTTGCTCTTCATCAATATAATTGTACTCTACAGCTAAGTGATCATCTAAGCCCATTTTTAACTACTGCAAAGTAGATCAAAATACTGCGTTCCTCCAAAAGGTATTTTCTGTTTGACTATACTGCGCGAAGTAAAACTGGAAGCAAAGGTTAGGGTGAACTCGCCATACTGTTGGTTGATTGAGTCTATGGCATCACTCAGCCAGCGCTCCTTATTTACTTCATCTAGTAGGCTCACTTGATTCTCTTTGGACGGCTCCAAGCCATAGCAAGTTACTCCGATCTCTCTGACATCGTTGCCGCCAGGACGGCGATTGAAAACCAGTATAGCCCGGCGATATATCTCAGCATTAGAATAAAAAGTGGTTTTAAACATCTTGCGGTTGTACCAATAATCGCCCGAATCGTAGCGAGCATAGACCATAATGCCACGAGCGCACAGATTTTTATAACGAAGTTTAACGCCGGTTGTCTCGCATAAGTATGCCAAGCGAGAATTAACAGCTTCTAAACTTAGATGACTATCTTCTAAGACATACTGACGACCAACCGACCTTGTCTGGCTCTCGTGCTTATCAACTTCCCAGCCGCGCAACTTCTGGTACCAATCATCACCACAAATGCTATGAAAAACCAGGCGGTGCAACGTTTCAGAAGAAGCATCCAAAAACTGCAAGGGCGTATAAATACCAACGGCGTTGAGCCGTGCTTGATTACGCTCGGCTATACCAGTTAAATCGGTTAGACTCAGCGTAGCCAGCGTAGAACGTAGGTTACTATAGTCTATGATGTCCAGTCCGTCGGGTTTGTGTAGGGAAGCGGCCTGCTTGGCCAAGAACCGATTAGGGCCTATCCCAATATTACATTTCATCCAACAACCAACTTCGTCTTTAAGGCGTTGCTTGATCTCCATGCCAATATCCCGCAGCGGACGGGCATTGAGGTACTGTCTAGTGCCGTTGAAATCTATTATGCCCTCATCGATACTCTTCATGGTAACCTCCGGTGAATAGCTGCGCATAATAGCCACCAACTTCTGGTATACGTAGTGGTATTTTGGCGGATCAGTCTCTACTATTACTATCCCAGGGGCCAACTTCAAGGCCTCATCAGCCCGCATACCAACCCTAACTCCTAGAGCTTTGGCTTCATAAGAGGCGGCTATAATACAACTAAAGGCAGATTTCCTATTAGTTACGCCAACCGGCCTGTTTCTAAGCATTGGGCGAGCTTGTTGCTCAACCGTAGCAAAACAAGAATTTAGATCAATGTGCATTATCTCCGGCTGGGCTCTATTAAAAGGTAGGTGCATAGCTAGCATCCGCAATATAGACAAGCTTCCAGGCCAAACTCATGGCATCGAATTCCAGTCGATAGTCAGCGTTACCGTCAGTCATGTCAAAAACATGAACCATGCGTTGACCCTTACGAGTTGGATGGCGTAAGCCAGTCTCGGTAAAAATAACTTGCTTGCCATTATATTCCATGCGCTTGGGGAAACACTTTGGCTGGTCTTTGTCTTTAAAATAATAGGCAACTATCGTTACGTCCTCGTTCAGCGTGATAACATCTTCCATAACATTTAACTCCTAAAATCTAAGTGGTAATAAAGATAACGCAGTGGCGATTGATCGCCAAAGAAACGGGTTTAAATAGAGAAGCTATCTGGTGTCGACAACAAGCCACCGTTCATAGGTTGCAGCCTTTAGACCAAAGAGCTAGTAATTAGAATGAAGGTTGGTAGGGACCGAGGTGTACCACCTTAGATTTATAGAAGTCTGTACGGAGGAAGGCAATTGCTTGCCAGCCCATACATGGCTTAAGTATTATTGTACACCAGCTGGCGCACAAATATACATACCAAATCACCCAAAGATAAATCTGCAATCATAATGTAAAATATAGCTATGGGATCACGATTTGACACAATCTTCCGCGTTAGCATTATCCTAAAAGGCCTAGATGCAGTGGCTGAAATCATTGGGGGCGCATTGCTACTATTCATCACACCAAGTGACATAACGCACTTTGTGGGATGGCTGACCCGTAGCGAGCTAGCTGAAGACCCCCACGACTACATAGCAACACTGCTCAATCACAGCGCTCATCATTTGGCGGCTAGCTCAACTTTATTTGGGGCTATCTACCTGCTGTCCCATGGCGTTATTAAATTGTTTGCTATTATAAATGTCCTAAGAGATAAATACTGGGCTTATCCCGTGTTAATAATTGTACTCATCGGTTTTGTTGTTTATCAGGTTATTGATATTATCACTAAACATTCCATTACTATGTCACTACTGACAATATTTGATATCTTCATTATCATAATGACCTGGCTAGAATGGGAAAAGAAACGCAAGCATCATATAGAAGCAGTAAATAAGGATTAGTTTTGTTGACCTGTTTGCTTGTATAGTGCCCAGTAGGTCATTACTGGCCTAAACTAAAAGAGGAGAGCCAGCTAAGTTTGTTTTGGGTTACTGTTTGCTCAGTAAGCCCACCATTTGTAGCGTCTGGTCTCCTCTGT